>RCMY010005005.1_pt1 | contig 11306 bp, 5 predicted proteins | sample 2041341 | NCBI WGS metagenome assembly RCMY01 (sample SAMN09708234, study PRJNA481090) | Marine sediment metagenome, whole genome shotgun sequencing project.
ACCAACTGCGAAACTGGCTGGACAGGCTGGCTCTCTCCGGAGTTACCCTTGCAGACAAGGCTCAATCGCTCTCCGTAGGTCAAAAACAGCGGTTATGCATCATTCGTTCGCTGCTGCTCAAACCCGACCTCCTGCTGATGGACGAACCCACTAGCGCCTTGGATCGTGAAAGTCGAAAAATAGTGGAAAAAATGACAGAAAGCCTGAACGAAGACGGCATGACCATCCTTTTGGTCACACATTCCGATTATGCCCCGGCAACCGAGCACATGACAGTCACTGTGCGCGAGGGGCTCCTGGAGGTGGCAGAATGAGTGATGGCTATATCGAGATTTCCCTGTGGCAGCTTGCCATTGCCCTTGTTCTCGTACTCATCGCAGGAATTGCGTCGATGGTCTACGAACTGCGGTTGCAGAAAGATCTCGCCCTTGGCACCCTGCGCACTTTCGTCCAGCTCTTCGCTATGGGCTATCTGCTGAAGATCATTTTCCAACTGAACAATCTCTGGCTGGTGCTGGGGGTTTACTTCTGTATGACCTATTTTTCCGTGCGCATTATAAAGGGGCGGATCAAGGAAAAAAACGTCGACTTTCTGGTTCCGACCTTGGTATCAGTGACGGTGAGCTACACCCTGGTAACCTGCCTGGTAACCGGTCTCATCATCGGTGCCAAACCGTGGTGGACCCCGCAGTATTTCATCCCCATCGGCGGAATGGTTGCCGGCAATTCCATGAATGCCCTGGCGATCAGCCTGGAAAGATTCTTCTCCGAACTGCGGACCAGAAAAGACGAAGTGGAAATGATGTTGTGCCTGGGCGCCGACTTTCGCGAAGCGAGCAGTGACATTTTTCGCAATGCCCTCAAAGCCGGTATGATCCCGTCTATTAACTCAATGATGGGGGTGGGCATCGTCTCCATACCCGGCATGATGACGGGCCAGATCATGGCTGGCGCTGACCCTGTTGACGCGGTGCGATATCAGATCGTCGTCATGCTGATGATCGTCGCGGCCACAGCGCTTTCAGGCATGCTGGTACTCCATTTGGTGAGACGACGTTGTTTTGGAACCGCCATGAACCTGTTGCTCCGGGATTAAGCAGTAAATGTCTCGGCAAACCGGACAACAGCCGAAGGAGGGGTTTGAGCGAACGGGTGTCGGTATTCCGGGTAACGGCAAGTAAGATGAGGCTGGAAGGCGATGCTTCATACAAGTTCCTGATGGTTAGGGAATGATAAGGAGAACAGTGTCAGACCGACGTTTCTGCCAAGGAAGATCCAGCTCAGGTTTTTGCAAGATTCTTTCGCATGAAAGCGTCCATCTCTACCACTGGTAGTGGACGGCTCAGATAATAACCCTGGACCTCGTTACAATTGCGTGATTTCAAAAAGGCCAGCTGATTTTCGGTCTCGACCCCCTCTGCCGTTACGCTGAGATTCATGTTTTCAGCCAGAGAAATGACAGCTGAGGCAATGGCTCGATCGTGAGCGTCAGTGCTGAGTGCACAGACAAAGGTGCGGTCGATCTTCAGTCGGTCGATGGGAAACCGTTTCAGGTAGGCGAGACTCGAATACCCGGTACCAAAATCATCAATGGCGAGTTGAACCCCAAGAGCTTTCAGCTCGTGCAGGGTGGCAATGGCCATCTCGCCGTCCTTCATCAATACACTCTCGGTGATTTCTATCTCAAGGGCGGACGGTCTGAGGCCGGTTTCCTTTAATATTCGACCCACCTGGGCCGGAAAACCTGCCTGGGCAAATTGTCGGACGGAGACGTTGACGGCCACTCTAGGAAGCAAAACTCCGGCATCCTGCCAGGCCAAGGCCTGGGCACAGGCGGTACGCAGCACCCATTCACCTATGGGGACGATAAGGTTGGTTTCCTCGGCCAATGGAATAAACTCCACCGGTGAAACTGTTCCCAACTCTGGATTATTCCATCGCAGCAAAGCCTCTACGCCGGAAATCAAACCAGTGATTACGTCTACCTGGGGCTGATAGTGCAGGGACAGCTCACCCAGCTCCTGAGCCTGCCGCAGGTGTTTTTCCATGGTCAAGCGCTTTAACGCTGCTGTATTCATGGTTTCAGTAAAGAAACGAAAGTTATCACCTCTCTCACGCTTGGCAAAGTACATCGCCATATCCGCGTTTTTAAGCAGAGCCTCGGCGTCCTGCCCGTCTTCCGGATATACGGCAATGCCGATGCTGCCACTGACGACGACCTCATGTCCGGCAAGCATGACCGGTTCGGCCAGGGCGTCGAGGACTCGCCGGGCAACCAGTCCGGCATCCTCACCTTTACGGATTTCGGGCAGGAGCACGGTGAATTCGTCACCGCCAAACCGGGCCAGACCTTCATTGGTCTGACCCGCATTTCCCAAGGTAAAACTGTCACTGGCACGCAGGCTCAAAATAAGGCGTTTGGCGACCTCAATCAGCAGGAGATCGCCGATGGAATGACCCAGGGTATCATTGATGCGCTTGAAATTATCCAGATCCAGGAACAGCAGGGCAAGGTTGTGTTTATTGCGGCGTGCCAACCCAAGGGCCTGTGAGAGTCGCTCCCTGAAGAAGGCTCGGTTGGGCAGGTTGGTTACATCGTCGAAGTATGCCAATTGGCGGATTCGCTCCTCGGCCTGTCGACGCCTGCCGAGCGCTCCGGCGAGTTGGCGGATCTCATGGGGATGAAAGGGTTTTTGCAGATAGAAGATACTACCGGTCGGCGGCACCCGTTGGGAGATTTCTTCGGGGTCGATCTCGGAGTAGGCGGTCACAACCACTATATCCACCCTGGCATCCAGCTCCCGAATCCTGATCGCGGCCCAGAGGCCATCAGGCCCGGGGGGCATACGCATATCGAGAAAGACGACGCTGTAAGGTCGGCCATCGATTTTGCCGTCCTTTACAGCCTGCACGGCATCTTCCGCTCCGGCACAGAAAGTCAGATCGAAGCGTTCAGCTACGGGAGTCAAGGTCTTGGACGGACCGAACAGTCGGGTTCGCATGTCATCGAGGCTTCGGGTGGCGGACTCAGGATGTTTGGTCTGCAAGATGTCGCCGTAGCTGTCGCGGATAGCAGCATCATCATCGGCAACCAGTATGCGGATGGTGGATTGCGTAGTAATATTATCGGGAGTGTTCATGCTGCCTTCTCCAGGTTTGATTGTACCTGCTCAGCCAGGGGGAGCAAGAGGTGCAGGCATGCGCCTTGACCGGTTCCGGAACTTCTGGCGTAGATGCGACCGCCCATGGCAGCCACCGTATTGGCGCACCAATGCAGTCCGATGCCCGAACCGCGGTTTTTTGTTGAGAAACCACGTTCAAAAAGATGCGGCAGTTGCTCCGAAGCGATGCCTATGCCGTTGTCTTCGAAACAGATATGAACCAGCCCCTGCGGGTCCATGTCCGTGACAACAGGGTAGACGCGAATCCACCCGACTTCTCTCTGTCGGACGCTTGCACTAATCGATTCAGCACCATTTATGAACAAGTTAGTAAAAATTTGCTGCAAGGCGATTCGAACCACGCGGACGCGGCCGATGTTAGTCAGGCTATCATCAATCTCAATCAGCACACTCTTGTGCAGCTCTTCCGGCAGAAGCCGCACTGTCTCGCCTATGAGACGGAACAGTTCCAGGGACTCCGTGACCCGCTCAGCCCGGCTGAAACGCTGCTGGTCGGCCAGAATCATCTGTACCACATCTACCTGGCAGCGGATGGATTCGAGTGCATCGGCGGCAGAGGTGACCATGGCGGCGAGCTCGCTTCCAGCCAGCTTGGAAAATTGGGCCAGATCAGCCTTTCGAGCAGCCGGAGTAGCAGGATCAGCCAGCTCGGCGCCGGCCATGGCCAGCTCCAGCACCGGTGCCTGCTTGAGCTCGCGCCGCAGATTGATAAGCTTTACCCCAATTGGGGTGATGGCGTTGCCGATGTTGTGCAATGCTCCACTGGCCATCTCCGCGATACCGGATTTATACGACTGGTCCAGGAGGCGTCGGCGAGTTTCCGCAAGGCGCTCCACCATAATGTCGAATTCGTTAGCGAGCGTGCCTATTTCATCCGTTCGTTTCATTTGCAGACGAGTGGACAGGTCGTCATCCGTGCCCACCGTTACGGCATGCCGGGTAAGGAGTGCAATCGGGTCGAAGACGGTTCTTCGTAAAAAGAGAAGGAGCACCAGCAGGACTACCGTACCGGCAACAGCAAGGGATAAGGACGCATATTGCAGGGTTGTCCGACCCTGGGCGACAATGACACGTGGCGTATCCACGTGGAAACGCAGGATGGAAATGCCGGCGACATCCAACACCTCGGTGGAACCACGGGTGATCGTATCGCTTTTGGTGAGATTTATTGGCGTATAGCGAATAGTTCCTGTGTTCGTGCTCTGGTGCACCGGTTGAATTTTTACCGGAGGCAGGAATTCGACAATCAAAGACACACGGGCCTGGCTGCCCAGTCGCTCGATGGCGGCCATGTCCAGCAGGCGGCCGATGACGACGCGGCCCCGGCTGGGGCCTTCACCTTTGCTGGTCAGGATAGGTCGGCTGGCGATCAGGATAATTCCCGCAGGCGTATGATAGAGGCCGGCCACGCTACCAAGCTTCTCCGAGGAATCAAGCAGGGGATTGGCAAGGTCCAGATGATCTTCCGACAGCTCGTCCAGAACCATTTCCTTTTTATTTTCGTAATCATAGCCAACGCCCCATAGTCGCTTGCCCTCGGGGTTGTAGAAGGCTATCAGGTTGACACTCAGGCTCTCCAGGGCCTGCAGATTCAAGTTGGATTCTACATACTCGACGTTTTGGTCGACCATAAACCGATAGGTATCGTCCCAGGTGGCCCAGTCGGTGGCCGAGGGAATCAATATGGCTACTTCTCGCTCCAGAGCCTGCAGGGCACGTTCTGTATTATTGGTGGCCTCGCCTTGCTGTAACCGGACAAATGCGGGCATAAGTACAAAACGCTGGACGGTGTACTCCACGAGCGCATAGGCACCAAAAATGCAAATAAGAAGGGTAATAACTTTATTTTTCAGTGACATGGTGCTCGTTGCAAAAGAGATTTTGCGTCATTGGCATTTTAAGGAACAGACAACTGTTGGCCGAGTCGGGTTTACTATTGTTGTTCAGGAGATACTCGCATAAGGGCTGCTATCGATTTTTTCACTTTAGAGAGACTATGTCAAGAGCCTCAACTAAAATATTCTGGTATGCCCCTGGTATTCTTGTAATAGTACTATGCAGTGCTGCATAACGGCACGAATGAACATTTTTTTTACTTTCGCCATCCGGCACATCCCGTTCAGCTTATTGACTTGATCACCTCTCTGAGCCCTGAGAGCTTATAGGGTTTCTGGATGAATCCGGCCAGTCCCTTGCCGCAGAATTTCTGGGTCACCTCCTGCTCATTGTAACCGCTCGATATAATCACCCTGATGTCGGGTCGTAGACGCCTCAGTTCACGAAAACACTGCTCTCCGTCCATGTGCGGCATGGTCAGATCGAGAATGACGAAATTGATATCCGGGTGTTTGGTGAACATGGCAAGTGCCTCTCGTCCGTCGCTTGCGAGAAGAGTGGTATATCCGAGTTCCTTGAGCATTTCAGCCCCGATACTGCGTACGGTTTCTTCGTCATCAACCAGCAGCACAATGCCGGATCCTTTCCAATTATCGGTGCTTTCTGCACCGTTGAATAGCTCGACGGGTTTGCAACTGGCAGGGAGAAGAATTTTGATAGTTGTGCCTTTGTTCGGTTCGCTATAAATCTTTATGGCACCTTTGTGTCCCCGGACAATGCCGAGGACGGCGGACATACCAAGCCCTCTGCCGGTAAATTTTGTGGTAAAGAAGGGATCGAAGAGCTTTGCTGTGGTCTCTTTATCCATGCCGCAGCCGGTATCGGCTATTTCCAGATAAACGTACAGGCCGTCAGTGAGGTTTTTATCGAGCCAGATGTCTTTTAAATAGCGTCGGTCACAGTCCATGCAGCCGGTGGTGATGGCAATGACGCCGCTCTTGTCGCCTATAGCCTCCGAGGCGTTGATGACGAGATTCATTATGATTTGACGCATCTGGGTGGCGTCAGCGACCACCGGAGGAAGTGGCTGATATGTGTTGATCCGCAGCACCACTTTTTTGGAAATGGACACCTCCAGCATGTGCAGCATTTCTTCGAGCAAAATATTGAGATCAAGGGATTCAACTACAAATTTGCCCTTGCCGGAATAGGCGAGCATCTGTCTGGCCAGGTCGGCGGCCCGGAGAGCCGCCTGTTCAATCCGCTGCAGGTTTTCGAGTACCGGTGATTCGGGCTTCAGTCGCATCAGGGCCAGGTCGGCATTGCCGATGATTGTCGTCAAGATATTATTGAAATCGTGGGCGATACCCCCGGCGAGCACGCCCAGGCTCTCCAATTTCTGGGCGTGGAGGAGTTGTTTCTCCAGGTTGAGACGCTCATCTTGCGCCTCTTTGAGCTTGGTGAGGACTTCCGTGTAGACGATAATCCCGCCCACAGAACCATCCGCTTCAAACCAGGGGCGGCATTCCCAGCGGGTCCACTCAACTGAACCGTCCAGCCGTTCATAGGGGTCATTGTCGGCACTGGAGACTTCACCGGCCAGTGCTTTCTGATGCACATCTCGCCACTTTTGCGGTAAATCCGGAAAAACATCATAGTGATGCTTGCCGATCAGGTCTTTTTCCTGTACCCCGTAATCTTGCAGATACCGTTGGCTTACGTAAATATATTTGAGGTCTTTGTCGTGGACGGCGATGGCGCTTCGGCTATGTTCAATGATGTATTGCAGAATCTCATGGGAATGAATCAACGCCTCCTCTGCCTGTTTTCGCTTGGTTATATCCATCCAGAAACCGATCAGCTCCGTGGGCCGGCCTGCAGCGTCGCGTAACACCTGAATTTCATCCTGCATCCATAGGTAACTGCCGTTCTGGTGGCGAAAACGGTATTCGTTCTCGCAGTGGTCCAACGTCGACAGATTTTTCAGCTTGGCGAATACCTGTTCCCGGTCGTCCTGGTGGATATGGTCAGCCCAGAAGGCTGAATTCGTCAAAAATTCGCTCGCCTGATACCCGGTAATCGATTGCACGTTTCCGGAGACAAATGTCGCACCGAAATCGCCTTGGGTACGGCAGGTGTAAATCACCGCCGGTGTGCTCCTTAAGAGGAAAGAAAGCCGTCTCTCCTTTTGTTGCAGCGCTTCTTCCGCCTCAAGCAAACGTTTATTTTGTAAGCCCTGCTCCGCCACCATCTGGGCAAGCATTCTAATAAAGTTCAGATTTTTATGAAGCATTTCCTCGGAAAATATCGGCACTCTCCGCATCGCTGCCAGGTATTCACTCTCGACAAATCCGTATCGGCGAGCCTGCCGGATAAAAAAAGCTTCGTCCGGGGGTTCGAGGAAGAGCTGGCCGGTGAAGACATTGCCGAGATGTTTACCATCGATGACGATCGGCACTGCCGAGTCCACCAGTCCCATCGGACAGCGGAAGACAACATGCTCGATCTTTTCACCAAGTTTGGCTTCGATATGTCGATCACTGGCAATACATTTTTTTTCCGATTCAGGATGGGCACGGTGAAATTTGGTGCAGATATCCTGCCACGATGTAGCGATAAGGATATTTCCTTCAGTGTCAATAATAGCAGAAGGCATGCTGTGAATTTCGTCCAGTGAATTCAGCAATTCCTGTATTCGGGGGATTTCCAGCAGTTGTTTAAGTGTGTAGTTCATGGGTGTTTACTTTGTTTTATCCGGTAAAAGCGTATTTCACCTATAAAGTTATCTCTTAGATAGAGACAACGCCGATTTATTTTGCCTGTTCCTTGTGAGCGAATTGAGAGTCTTGAGATATGCTCTATACTTTTCTACTGTAAGTGATAAATCTGTCATCAGTTACACCTGACACCGGCTGAATACTCTTTTCCCTACCGCCATTTTTGTATTTTTACTGAGCACCAATCTATTCGAACATGAGCGAGAAGAAAAACGTATCATACAAAATTTATCTAGCTCTTCCTACCTGGTTTTTCCGTAAATTCCCCGTAAACCACCTCTTATTGTCGTCCTCGAAAAGACTCCAGGCCAGAAATGGGGATCGAGTTAGTGCGGCCATTGATCGTGAAATCGATCGATCCTGCCGTGCCGGTATCGCTGAACCGGCCGATCCCTTGACACAGAATATAATACAAGTTTTAAGCTGAGATAAGAGTGGAATCAAGGTTGGAAAGGAGTCCCGTGGCGTGGCCCGTTATAGGCAGGGCCAGGCCGAACGGCAAGCAAGTATTGCTATTAACCACAATAAAAGCTCTTTGTTTTCACGACAGGGCTATACCCTTATGTTTCCTGCAAATTTCTGTAATCTGGCTCAAGCGAGAAGATGATAATTTGACATAGAAATTTCTTTAACATAAACTCAAATGGAGCAAAATCTCCCGGAATTCCAATGTATGTCTGGGAGAGATATTGGTGACATTTTCTAACAAGTGCATTGTTCACCGTCCGCAACCTATCAAGGAAACAACACATGTCACTATCGCGCAAGGTAACCATTATTGTGGTCTTGGCCTTTCTTCTCTCAGGCCTGTTCAGTTTTTGCATTCAGCAGATTTTTATCATGCCGAGTTTCATAACCTTGGAAAAAGAGAACGCCGGCAGAAATGCTGAACGTGTAGTGGGGGCCATTGACCGTGAACTGGACCTGATCGCCCCTTCTGTGTCAGACTGGTCCATTTGGACGGATACTTACAATTATGTCAAGGGGCTTAATCCCGGCTATGTAGAGGCAAATCTGGATGAAGGGGCTACTCTTCAGGGCATGGGTATGAATTACCTGGGATTTTACGACATTGACGGTAAATCGGTCTGGACTCAGGCCATTGACCTGGAAAGCACAGAGTTGCTGGATCTCGGAGAACTTACAGCAGCAAACCTGCCTGGTAACCATTTACTCCTACGACATAAGGATTTTGATAGCAAAATACAAGGAATTATCCCCACTAACATTGCTCCCCTTCTGGTCGTGACCATGCCTATACTGAACAATGATAAAAAGGGGCCCATAGCTGGTACCCTGATGATGGGACGCTTTCTTGATAACACAGCCATCGCACAGATTGCAGACCTCACTAAACTCTCGATAGCAGTTAAAACAGTCAGCCAACAAAACAACCCTTCAAACCAAATCGGAAGCGGTAACGCCAATCATGGCTTGGTGCACACTGAATACAACATGATCGAGACTCCTGAGAAATGGCAGGTCCAGACTACGATAGCAGACGTCTTTAACAATCCAATACTGGCTCTCCAGATTGATACCCCGCGTAACATCTCCACTCAGGGAGCAAAGGCGGTCAAGCAGTCACTCTGGGTACTTGGAGCAACAGGGATGCTGGTGATGCTGATACTCTGGAAACTACTGCAGCAGGCAATCCTGATACCCGTGGCGAAGCTTACCGACCATGCACTACGGATCGGGAAAAACGATACTCTTCAGGCACGACTTAATCTACAGCGCAATGACGAGGTTGGTATCCTGGCCCGCACCTTCGATCAAATGGTAGATCGTCTCGCGGAAACGCGACGCCGTCTCATAGACCAGTCCTACCACTCCGGTGTTGCTGAAATGGCCAGTGGTGTGCTGCACAACATCGGCAATGCGATAACCCCCCTGAACATCAGATTATCCACCCTGCAGCAGGAACTGAAAACCGCCCCCCTGGTTGAAATGGATATGGCTGCGGCTGAATTGGCCGACCCCGCCACCTCACCGGATCGTCGTGCCGACCTCATGGATTTTGTGGTGCTGGCCGGAGCCGAAATGGCAGGGCTGATCAAAGACAGTCAGGAAAAATTGGCAACGGCCATCCTGCAACTGGGGCAAGTACAGGAAATTCTTATGGACCAGCAACGGTTCAGCCGCTCGGCAAGAGTCATTGAACCCATCGATATGGCGGCAGTCATTCAAGAGGTGGAGGCCGGTTTAAGCCGGGAGGTGAGAGACGCAATGCACATAGAAATCACTTCCTCTGTAACCGAAATCGGCGCGGTCGCCGGTTCTCGTGCCGCCCTGCAACAGGTCGTGGCCAACCTGCTGATCAATGCCGCTGAATCCATTCAGTCGGCCGACATCGTGCCTGGCTGTGTGAGGGTAACGGCAGCTTATGAAGAGCTGCAGGGACAAGCAATGGTCGGTTTTCGTTTTACCGATAATGGTTCCGGGATCGATCCTGACCATTATGGGCGACTTTTTGAACGGGGTTTTTCGACCAAAAAGAGAGAAGGATCCGGTTTCGGTCTCCATTGGAGTGCCAACACGGTGCAGACTCTTGGTGGCAGGATATCAGCCGAGAGCGAAGGGATAGGCAGAGGTACGTGTATGCATCTGCTGCTTCCTCCAGCAGAAAATTTAGTACAAAAAAACATTGGTACAGCTGAGGAGCAGTATGAATTGCCCAACTAGTCAACCAATTCGGATTTTGGTGGCCGATGATGAGCCAACCATTCTTGACGCCTATCGTCTGGTACTGGAAGCCGGCAAACGAGAAACCAGCACTAAAGTAAACGATTTGAAATCGAAGTTATTCGGGCGTGAGCCGGTGCAACCTGCGCCGGCAGGTGAACCCGATTTTGAGATCGTCTACACCGGCGGAGCTGAGGCCGCAGTGCAGGCCGTACGCGAGAGTCGTGGCCTGGATAAGCGGTTCTCCGTCGCCTTTATCGATATGCGTATGCCACCAGGACCAGATGGTGCCTGGGCTGCCGCCAAAATCAGGGAACTTGACGACCGGACTGATATCGTTATTTCCACCGCTTATTCGGACATGGACCCCAGGGAACTGTCGCAGCGCGTGCCACCGGCAGGTAAAATGTTTTATGTACAGAAACCATTCCACCCTCATGAAGTGCGCCAGCTTGCCGTTGCTCTCGGGCAAAAGTGGTGCGCTGAGAACAAGATTCTTCGACTGGCCTACTACGACAATTTAACGGAACTGCCAAATCGTGCTTTTTTCATGACCCGGATAGAACAGGCAATTGATTTTGCGAGAAATAACGAGCGATCATTGGCGGTCTTGTTTCTCGATCTCGACAATTTTAAACGTATAAACGATACCCTGGGGCACAACGTCGGAGACGAGTTGCTCCGCACCGTTGCCCGGCGGATAGCACACAGTCTGCGGAGCAGTGACGCCCTGTCCAGACCACTGCCCGATGAAGATGAAAAACGACATCTTGCCCGACTTGGCGGTGACGAATTCACGGTCCTGCTGGCTGACCTGCAGGAGCCC
>RCMY010005006.1_pt1 | contig 11305 bp, 9 predicted proteins | sample 2041341 | NCBI WGS metagenome assembly RCMY01 (sample SAMN09708234, study PRJNA481090) | Marine sediment metagenome, whole genome shotgun sequencing project.
GCGCTGCGGTCCCGCCGTCACCGGGGGTCGCGCCCGGGGTCGGGTCGGTGACCTCGCCCGGCGCCGGCGACGACGGGTCACCGGGCTGGGACACGGCCTGGCCACCCTCGATGATCACCGTGCTCGTCTCGACGTCGTTGATCGTGTTGACCACGACGATGCCGAAGATGAGCGCGACGAACAGCTGGGCGGCGAACATCCCGGCGAGGATGCGATCGCGTTGACTCCACATGGCGGTTCCCTGCTTGCTGGCTCGACGTGCGCGTACTGACGAGTATTTCGACGGCGACGAGGGCGGCTCCTGCCACGACTCGACCTAGACGGCCGCGAACCACCCCATGGCGCCGCCGTCGGCCATGTGGTGCTGGTGGGGATGGAACATGTAACGGCCGGGCTCCGGGAGCCGGAACTCCACGATTGCCCGCTCTCCTTGGCTCAGCGTGACGGTGTCGGTGTGCTCGCTCGGCGTCGTGGCGCCGGAGCGGAAGACGTCAAAGGTCTCGGCGTGGAGGTGGAACGAGGCGAGCGGGTCGTACTCGACCATGTTCAGCAGGTGCACGCGGACGAGATCCCCCACCGGCACCTTGATCGGGTGACGCATGAAGAAGCCGGCCATGCCGTTGTAGGTCCAGTACTCGTTGCGGCCGTCGCCGTCGAGGTCCCAGCCGCTGAGCAGCAGGACGATCTCGTGGGCCTGCTCCCGCGGCTCGACCGGGTCGATGATCATCGCGCCGTACAGGCCGCGCCCGATGTGCTCGGCAAGCGGGGACGTGTGGCAGTGGTACGGGAACAGCCCGACCGGCCCGGCGGTCACCTCGTAGGTGAACTCGCTCCCGGGCGGGATCGGCTCCCAGCCATCCATCGACACGTGGTGGCGACCGTGCAGGTGCAGGTTGTGCGCATGCGGCGTGAGGTTGCGGACACGGATCCGGAGCCGGTCACCCACCGTCGCGCGGATGATCGGGCCCGGCGCGCTGCCGTTGTAGGTCCACTGCTCCGCCACGATCCCCGCACCGATCTCGACGGACCGCTCGATGACGTCGAAGGCGTACTCGCGCAGCGTCCCGGCAGCCTTGCCGTCGCGTGGAGGAGCGATCGTGAGGGCATCCAGATGATCGGCGGTCACGCCCATCGGCGACTGCGCCCCATGGCCGTAGACGGCGTTCGCGGCCGTCGGCGCCCCGCCGACGATCTGGAACGGCGAGCCACCGGGAGCCGCCGCGTCGTAGATCCGCAGTCCCGCGGGCCCGTGCGTCGACTCGTAGGTCGCGGCGTGGTCGGTCCCCTCGGACGCGAAGGCGTGCCCCACGCCATGTGCGGTCAGGCCGCCGGCGAACCCCGCCGCGAAGAGGCCGGCCGTGCTCCGGCTGGCCCGCTGCAGGAACCGGCGGCGATCGTCGTCTGCACCGTCTCCCGCCGCGGCGGGATCGGACGGGTCGAGGCCCTCGACGTCGGTCATCCGCGCGTCAGACCACGCCGCCGATGACGGCGCCCACCGCGAACAGCGCGACGTAGGCGACGAATCCACCACCGACGAGCATCCCGCGGATGTGGCCGGGGATCGGCGACCTGGACGCGAAGTAGTACGCGACCGCCCCGAGGAACGGCACGAGCAGGATGACCGCGAGCCAGCCGACGCCGGCGGCCTTCGACAGGTCATCGCGTCGGCTGATGTCCCACGCGGCGAGCGCGATCCAGGACGCGAACAGCGCGAACGGCAGGATGTAGACGTAGAGGCCGTAGAACGTGCCGAAGGCACTGGCGAACAGCGGGACTCCGCTCAAGGTGAACACCTTTCCTTGCGTGACTTCGAGGTCGGACGGCATCGACGGGAGCGCGATGGCGTCGAGGTCTGGGCGGTTGCGGGTGAACACGTTGTAGGCGATGTCGACGGGGGCGTCGGCGCCGCCGGGCATCTGCGGCTGCGCGTCCGCGGTCGGGGCGGGCGCGGTCTTCCAGGCGTCGCGGGGCGGCTTGTTGCCGGCCTCGGCCTCCGCGACCCAACCGAGTGACACCGCGGCCTGACCGAGCTCCATGCGCATCGGCAGCCGCAGCCCGGAGCAGCCGTAGAACTCCTGCAGGCCGACCGGGACCGTCGAGGTGACGGTGTTCCCCTCGAAGCAGTTGTCCTCCATGGCCGGACCGGAGAACGTGATGTCAGCGATCCCGGAGCCGCTGACGTCGTTGTCGCGGACCGTGTTGCCGGCGGACATCCAGAACCGACGGGACGAGTTCGGGCTGATGAAGATGCCGGTGCGTGAGTGGTTGAACACGCGGTTGCGCGCGATGAGCCCGTCGTTGCCCCCGGCGATGGAGATGCCCGTCCCGAACGCCCCGTAGGCACCCGTGAGCGCCGGTGCGAGCCGGTTGTCGTTGTCGTGGCTGAGGTTGCCGACGATCGTCACGTCGTGGACCGGCGGCAGCAGCTCGGTGTCGAGGGTGTTCGGGGTGATCCCGCCGGCGTTGTGGCGATAGATCGAGTTGACGAGCAGCAGGTTCCCGGATGCGTTCGTGCCGGAGTAGCCGAGGCCGTTCCACTCGGCGACGACATCGGTCACGACGGCGTTGCACGGGTCGCACTGCCCGATGTAGATGCCGGCGTCCGGCGAGCCGGACGCGTAGCTGTGCTCGATCAGCCCGTCGGTGGCATCGAAGGCGTAGATCCCGTAGACACCGGCGTTCTTCGAGGTGACGTAGCTCGTCCGGTACCCGGTCAACCCGGTGAAGAACACCCCGTTGATGGTGGTGTTCTGCACGGTGAGGTTCTCGACCGCGACCCCGTCAGCAGCGGCGACGTTGATCCCGTTCGGCCGCTGGAACTGCCCGTCGACGATCACCTTCGCCCGGTCGACGCCGCGGATCGTCAGGTACGGGGTGGTGACGTTGACCTGCTCGTTGTACGTGCCCTCATCGATCAGCACGAGGTCACCCGGGTCCGCAGCGTCCACCGCGTTCTGGATGTCGGGGTGGTCCTGCGGGACCCGTCGGGTGACGCCGGTCCACTCCGTCACCGGGTCGATCGGCTCGGTCCCGGCGTTCGCCTGGTACGGCACGTCACCGACGATGAGGGTCCCGGCCATGCCGAGGTACTTGCCCTCGGGGTTCTTCGTGGCGTGGAACGTGCAGTAGAACTCGTAGACACCGGGGTCGTAGAACGTCAAGCGGACGGAGTCGCCGGGCTGCATCGGGTCGCCGTTGGGATCCTCGGACGTCTTCCACGATCCGTCGACGGCGACGGCGTTGTGGACGGTCTCGCCACCGTTGTCGAACTTGACGGTGTCGCCCACGGCCACACGCGTGACGTCACGGGTGAAGAAGTTGTCGCCCATCCCGAGCCCGACGGTGACCGCACCGTTGCCGGCGGCCTGGGGGTCCTCCCCACCGCAGCCGGACAACATCAGCACCGCAAGCACTCCGAGGAGCGCGCGCACGAGCACAGACGATCGACGCATCGTTGGACCCTGTCGCTGCCGACGCGCTGATGAAGGTAGCCACCAGCGGCCGCAGCGACCGTGTCCTGGACCGTTCAGCCGAAGAGGCCGAGCACCGGCGTCAGCAGCGAACCTGCGAACGCCTCGGTCCCGTCCTCGAGCTGGACCTCGAGGACGGAGTTGGCGTTCGCGTAGTCCATCGCGCGTCCCAGGTCGGTCACGCCGTTGGACCCGGCGAGCGGAGCGATCGCGAGGGTCACGAGGATCCCGAGCCCGACGCCGTCCTCGTTGACCACGGCGGAGCCGGAGTCCCCCGGCACGCCGGGGCTGGAGGTGTAGACGGTGTGGGTCCAGCCGTTGCCGGACGTGCCGAGGCTCACGCCCGTCTTCGGCGAGAGCTGCCGGACGCCGGCCCGCAGACCGGAGTTGCCGTAGGTGTAGACCGACTCGCCGCTCGTCGTGCCGTCTCGGTCGATGCCGGACGGGCTCCCGATGACGGGCAGCGACGGGTTGACCTTCCCGTGGTCACGCGGGTCGATGCGGACCAGCGCGAAGTCGTTGTAGGCGCAGGCGTCGGCGTCGGTCTCGTCGACCGCGTCCATCGTCAACCACGACACGTAGGCGAGGGTGCCCGGGTGGCTCGCGCCGTCGATGTCGACCTGCGTGCCGAGCGGGACGGAGCCCGTGCCGCAGCCTCCGGTGGACGTCGAGCCGCCGAGGCCACCACAGTGGGCGGCCTGGCCGATGAAGACGTCACCGCCGTCGGAGAAGATGAAGTTTGAGGTGCACTGTCCACCGCCGGCGGTCACCGTCTGGACCCCCGGGTGGATCGTCGCGGCGTCGGCCGGAGCCCAGGCGGTGCTCGTGGCGGGTGCCGCGGCGACGGTCCCGAGCGCGAAGGCGGCGGTGGCGAGGAGGGACAGCGACTTCATCAGCGAGTCTTCCGGAGGAGGTACGGGGTTCATGGAGGAGACGAACGTCGACCGCTCCCGTTAGCAGCCTCTCGCGGAACCGCGCGCAGCACGGACGCCGCTACCCGCCGGATGCACCTTTCAGATACGTGTCGGTATCGGGCCAAGCCCGCGACCACGCCGTACTTTCGGCGAAGGACCACACTTGGGGGAGTGGCGATGGTGGCCAGCACGACCCGTGACGAACAACGAGCACAGACCCGTTCGGATCTGCTCCGGGCAGCGGCCCGCGTGTTCGCGCGCAACGGCTACAACGGCACCTCGGTTGACATGGTCGCCGAGGCCGCCGGCTACACCAAGGGCGCCGTCTACTCGAACTTCGACTCGAAGGAAGCGCTGTTCCTGAAGCTCTGGGAGGATCAGGTCGCCAACCAGGTCCGCGACGTCGCGGCGCTCGTCGCCGCCCACGCCCCCGAGGACCGGGCCACCGCGATCGCCACCGCACGCGCGCATGACGGCGAGGCCGACGAACGCTTCCTGCTGGAGCTCGAGTTCACGCTCTTCGCCGCGCGCAACCCGGAGGTCCGGTCCCAGCTGGCCGACCAGGCCCGGACGGCACGTGCACGCCTGGCCGAGATCGCGCGTGAGCACTTCGCGGACGCCGGGATCCTGCACCGCCTCTCCCCGTCGGAGGTCGCGGCGCTCGCCGTCGCGGTCGACGACGGCCTGCGGCTCATGCGCCTGCTCGACCCGACGCTCGACACGACGCAGCTCTCCGCGAAGATGCTCGAGGTCCTGCTCACCACGGAGCTCGCCTCCGACTGAGGCTCCGCGCGCGGGCCGGTCGGCCACCATTCGGCCCACCGGCGATCTCGTATCATGTGAGGTCCTGCCCCGACCCCAAGGAACCTGCTCGTGGCCCGCCGCCAGTCCTTCCGCCCGTCGAACCCCGTCTTCCAGAACGGCCCGCTCGCGACCGCCTTCGACAGCGGCTCGCGGCCCGTCGACCAGTACTCCCCCGGCACGCCCGGTGGTGGCGCGGTTTTCGCAACGCTCCCGGACCGGATGACGCTCAACGGCACCATCCTCAAGTCCGCGACGCTGCTCGCCCTCACCGCCCTCGCCGCGATGGTCACGTGGACCTACATCGGGACGGACGCCCAGAACTTCAGCAACCCGTTCGTCCTGATCTATGGCCCGATGATCGTCGGCCTGGGCATCGCCATCGCCACGACGTTCCGTCCGCAGTGGTCGCCGATCACCGCTCCGGCCTACGCCGTCGTCGAGGGTCTCCTCGTCGGGTCCGTGTCCGCGCTCTACAACGCCGCGTACAACGGCATCGTCGGGCAGGCGCTGCTCGCAACGGTCTCGGTGGCTGCCGGGATGCTCTTCCTGTACTCCAACCGGATCCTGCGGGTCACCCCGAAGCTCCGCAAGGGCGTCATCGCGGCCACCATGGGCATCATGGGCGTCTACGTGCTGAGCTTCGTGCTCCGCATGTTCGGCGTCGACATGCCGTTCCTGCACGACACCGGCCCGCTCGGCATCGGCATCAGCCTCGTGATCGTCGGCGTCGCATCGTTCAACCTGCTGCTCGACTTCGACCTCATCGAGAACGGTGTCCGCAACGGCGCCCCGAAGTGGGCCGAGTGGTACGGCGGCTTCGCGCTGCTCGTCACGCTCATCTGGCTCTACCTCGAGATGCTGCGCCTGCTGTCCAAGCTCCAGCGGGACTGACGGCCAGCCACCTCGTACGCATCGTCTGACTACGATCCGCGGGCGCACTCCAATCGGGGTGCGCCCGTCGTCGTGTCCAGGAGGTGGCTGTGGGCTTCCTCGATGATCTCCGCGATGATCGCCTGCGACGCTCCGGCGGCAAGCGCCTCGGCTGGCTCGAGCCGCACGGCGGGCCGGCCCTCGCGATCTGGGAACGTCTCGACGAGGACGCCCGATCTCTCGACCGCGCCGACGCGGAGCGCGCCGCGGTCGCCTCGGACCCCGCACGCGCGGTCGTCATCGCGGCGTTGCAGCAGGTGCTGCGCGATCACTTCCTCGACGTCGCCGCGCGATGGGGCGGCAAGCGCCCACGTGGGATCCCGCTGCGCGCCGACCCGGTCTGGATCGCTCAGCTCCACCGCTCGATGCGGGAGAACGAGGTCAACGGCTTCCCGGTGAGCTCGCAGTGGCAGTCGGTCCCGGACGCCGCACCCGCCGAGCACGAGCCCCGCGTCGCTCCCGAGACGGTCGTGCTGCCACCCATCCGACCGCAGGAACGATGGCAGGACCCGGACGACGTCACCGTCGTCTGAGCTGCACGGGCGTCAGTGACCGTGGAACGGCGTGCCGGACGCGGCGAGGAAGGCCTCGCCGATGGCTTCGTAGAGGCTCGGGTGGGCGTGGGTGATCGCGGCGACCTCTGACGGCAGCGCCTCCCACTCGGTCGCGAGCGTGGCCTCGGCGATGAGGTCGGTGGCGTGCGGGCCGACGATGTGCACGCCGAGGGTCGGGCCCTCGGAGCCGTCCGCCTCGACCTTCGCGACGATCTTCACCTGACCGTCCTGGCCGGAGATGATCCCCTTCGCGTTGGCCTTCAACGAGTACGTCGTCGCCTTCACCGCATCACGGCCGTGGGCCTCGACGGCCTGCGGTTCGGTCAGCCCGACCGACGCGACCTCCGGGTGGCAGTAGGTGACCTTCGGGGTCTGGACGTGGTCGACCGGGGTGGTGATCCCCTCCCCCGCGGGAAGCCTCCCGAGGATGCGGGCGATCTCATCGGCCGTGCGGAAGCCCTCCGCGAACGCCGCGTGGGCGAGCGCGAGGGTCGGCAGGACGTCACCGACGCCCCAGATGCCGGCGGCCGAGGTCTGGCCCCATGGATCCGCGATCACGAAGCCGCGCTCGTCGGTGAGGTTGAGCGCTTCCGGCAGGATCCCCGCGGTGTTGGGTCCGCGTCCGACGGCAACCAGGACCACGTCGGCCTCGAGCGTCTGGACCTTCCCGCCGACCTCGACGGTCACCTCGGCGGCGGCGCCGGAACGCTCGACCCCTTGGACGCTGGCGCTCGTCAGGACGGTGATCTTGCGCTTCTTGTAGGCGCGTGCGACGAGCTTGGAGGAGTCCGGGTCCTCGAGCGGCAGGACGCGGTCGAGCGCCTCGACGACGGTGACGTCCGTTCCCATCGGCTCCCACATCGACGCGAACTCCATGCCGATCGCGCCCGCCCCGATGATGACGGCGCGCTTCGGCGCCTCCGTGAACCAGAGCGCCTGGTCCGAGGTCTGCACGACCTCGCCGTCGATCTCGATGAACGGCAGCGAGCGCGCCTGTGAGCCGGTGGCGACGACCACGTGGCGCCCCTCGATGGTCTGCACGGAGCCGTCGGGGGCGGTGACCTCGACGAGGCCCTTCGCGACGACGCGTCCGCGGCCTTCGAGGTAGGTGCAGCGCTGCTTCACGAGGAAGTCGAGCCCCTTGTGCAGCCCGTCGATGACGCCCTGCCGGAACGTGGCGAGCTCGTCGCCGAGCAGCCCGTTGTAGGTGAGGTCCAGCCCCAGCGTCCTCGCACGGTGGACTTCACCGAGGACCTCCGCGACATGCAGGACCGCCTTGGACGGGATGCAGCCACGGTGGAGGCAGGTGCCGCCGACCTTGCCCTCCTCGACCAGCGCCACGTCGAGGCCCCGCGCCACCGCGCGGAACGCCACGCCGTAGCCGCCGGGACCGCCGCCGATCACCACGATGTCATGCGTCATCAGGAACTCCGTGTCAGCCGGGTCAGCCGGGTCAGCCGTGCAGCAGGATGCGGGCCGGGTCGGCGCAGAGCTCGCCGACGTACGTCGTGAACCGTCCGGCCTCGCCGCCGTCGGAGATCCGGTGGTCGAACGCGAGCGAGAACGTGCAGGTCCGGCGGACCGCGATCTCTCCGTCAACGACCCACGGACGCTCCGCGATCGAGCCGATCCCGAGGATCGCGCCCTCCGGGTGGTTGATGATCGGGTTGCCGGTGTCGTTGCCGAACGCCCCGTAGTTCGAGACGGTGAACGTCCCGCCCATCAGATCCGCCGGTGCGATCTTGCCGTCCCGCGCGCTCGCGGCCATCCGGTTGAGCTCGGACGCGATCTGCAGCAGCGTCAGCGACTCGGCGTTCTTGATGTTCGGCACGACGAGACCCCGGTCGGTGTCCGCAGCGAAGCCGAGGTTGATGTGCTCCAGCAGCCGGATCTCACCGGCCTCCCGATCGATGTTGGCGTTGAGCGTGGGGAAGCGTCGCAGGGCCAGGATGACCGCGCGCAGCATGAGCGCGAACGGGGTGATCTTGACCGCGAAGCCGTCCTGCTCCGCCGCGACCGTGAGGCGCTTGCGCAGCTCCCACAGCTCGGTGACGTCAGCGGTGTAGGAGCAGGTCGCCTCCGGGATCTCCCGGCGCGACTGCTCCATCTTCTCGACGATGCGCTTCTTGATCCCGGCGATCGGGATGACCGTTCCGGGGCGCTGGTCGCGGAAGCCCGGCACGAACTTCTCGCCCCCGCCGCCACCGGTCGGGACCGCGACGCGAGCCGGGGCCGTGGAGGCCTCGGGCGCCGACGCGACGGGCGCAGCGGACGGCGCTGCCGCGGATGTGGAGCCCCCGTCGGCGAAGGCGCGGACGTCCTCACGGGTGATGATCCCGCCGTCGCCGGATCCGGCGACGTGGGCGAGGTCGACGCCGAGGTCCTTCGCCAGCTTGCGGACCGGCGGCTTCGCGAGCGGCCGTCCTTCGCGCTCGACCCGCTGTCCTGACTGCGGGGCGGCTGCCCGACGGGGCGCGTCGTCCTTGGCGCCGTAGCCCACGAGCTTCGGAGCTTCGGCCGCGTCGAGGCCGGAGGAGGCCGCCGCAGCCTCGGGCTCGTCGTGGGTGACCCCGCCGGTGACCTCGATGCGCACGATGACCGTGCCGACCTCGAGCTCCTCACCTTCGTCCCCGTGGCGCTCGACGATCGTGCCGGCGTACGGCGACGGGACCTCGACGACGGCCTTCGCGGTCTCGATCTCCGCGATCGTCGCGTTCAGCTCGATGGTGTCGCCGACCTCGACGCGCCAGGCGATGATCGTGCCCTCGGTGAGTCCTTCACCGAGGTCGGGCAGCTTGAAGTCCTTGACCTGTGCCATCAGTACTCCAGGGATCGCTCGACGGTGTCGAGCAGACGGTCGGCGTCGGGGAGCCAGAACTCCTCGAGGCGCGACGGTGGGTAGGGGGTGTCGAATCCGGTCGCCCGCAGGACCGGAGCCTCGAGATGATAGAAGGCCTGCTCCTGGATGCGTGCCGCGATCTCGGCCCCGAGGCCGAGGGTCTGCTGTGCCTCGTGGATCACGATGGCGCGGCCGGTCCGCGTGACGGACGCGAGGATCGCGGCGTCGTCGAGCGGGCTCAGCGAGCGGAGGTCGACGACCTCGAGATCCCAGCCACGCTCGATGGCAGCTTCCGCCGCGAGGAGCGCGGTGTGGACCATCGGGCCGTAGGCGAAGATCGACGCGGTCGTGCCGTGTCGACGCACGACGGCGCGATCCATGGGGGCGACGTCGGTCGTCAGCTCGTCGTCGGTCGTGGCCCAGTAGCGACGCTTCGGCTCGAGGAAGATGACCGGGTCGTCGCTGCGGATCGCGGCACGCAGCATCCCGTACGCGTCGCCGGGGGTCCCCGGCGTCACCACCGTGAGACCCGCGGTGTGGGCGAAGTAGGTCTCGGGCGACTCCGAGTGGTGCTCGACCGCGCCGATGCCGCCGCCGTACGGGATCCGGATCGTGACCGGCAGGGTGAGCTTCCCGCGGGCGCGGTTGCGGAGCTTCGCGAGGTGGCTCACGATCTGCTCGAAGGCCGGGTAGGTGAACGCGTCGAACTGCATCTCGACGACCGGCCGGTAGCCGTACATCGCGAGGCCGATCGCGGTCCCGACGATGCCGGACTCCGCGAGCGGGGTGTCGAAGACGCGGCTTGCCCCGAACGTCGCCTGCAAGCCGTCGGTGAGGCGGAACACGCCGCCGAGCTTGCCGATGTCCTCGCCGAAGACGAGCACGCGATCGTCGGCGGCGAGCTCGTCGTGCATCGCCCGGTTGAGCGCCTGCGCCATCGTGGTGCTCATGCGTCCCCCGCCTGCTCGCGTGCAGCGAGCTCGCGCGCGAGCTGTGCGGACTGGGCGGCGAAGATCGGCGGCTGGACGATCTGGACGTGCGAGAACAGCTCCTGCGGATCGCCGTGCGGGGCGTCGTAGAGGCCCTCGCGGACCGCTGCGGCCATGGCGGTCGCGGCGTCCTCGATGGCCGTCCAGGTCGCGTCGTCGAGCAGCCCGCGCTGGTCCAGGTGGCGCTCCATCCGGTCGATCGGATCGTCGGCGGCTGCGGCCGCGACCTCGTCCGCCGAGCGGTACCTCGAGTGATCATCCGAGGTCGTGTGCGACTCCCGTCGGTAGGTGATCGCCTCGACGAGGATCGGGCCGGCACCGGAACGGGCGTGCTCCACGGCGGTGCGCATGACGGCGAGCGTCGCGAGGACGTCGTTGCCGTCGACGCGCAGCCCGGGCATCCCGTAGCCGACGGCGCGGTGCGCGAGCGTCGGGGCGTTGGACTGGGCAGACGCGGGGACCGAGATCGCCCACTGGTTGTTCTGGAGGAAGAACACGACCGGGGCGGCGAACACCGACGCGAAGTTCATCGCCTCATGCAGGTCGCCCTCGCTCATCGCCCCGTCGCCGAAGCAGGCGACCGTGACGATCGGGTTCTCGTCGAGCTTCGCACCCATGGCGAACCCGGTGGCGTGCAGGGCCTGCGTCGCGATCGGGATCGTCGACATCGCGAAGCCGTGCGCGTACGGGTCGTGGGCCCCGTGCCAGGTCCCGCGGAACATGTGCAGCAGCTCGCGCGGATCCACCCCTCGCACGATCGCCATGCCGAGCTCGCGGTAGGTCGGGAAGACCCAGTCACCGGTCC
>RCMY010005007.1_pt1 | contig 11305 bp, 12 predicted proteins | sample 2041341 | NCBI WGS metagenome assembly RCMY01 (sample SAMN09708234, study PRJNA481090) | Marine sediment metagenome, whole genome shotgun sequencing project.
CTGAACCGGGCCTAGCGGCCGCGGCCGCCACGGCCACCGCGGTTGCCGTTGTTGCCGCCGGAGTTGTTCCCGCTTGACGAGGACGGCGGCGGGGGGCTGGGGCGCGGGACCGAAGTCACGCCAGCCCCAGGAACAGTGCTCGGGTAGATGAACGGTTCGTTGGGCAGGGTGTCGTCGATGACCTTCATGGCGTCGCCCCAGATGGGGGCGGCGAAGCCGGAGCCGGACGCGCTCGGGACGTACCCGCCGCCGACGGTCTGGCCGGCCAAGCCGATGGGGGTACCGAATTCGTTGGCGCCGCCGATCGTGGCCGCTGCGGCCATGTTGGCGGTGTAGCCCACGAACCACACCGACTTGCCGTCGTTGGTCGTTCCGGTCTTTCCCGCGGCGGGTTGATCGAGCGCCTGCGCGGAGGCGAAGCCACCCTCGATGACCCCGCGCAGTACGTCGCTGACAGCGTCCGCCGTCGACTCCTGCAGCACCCGCTGACAGGAGTCGGGGTAAGCCCGGATCTCGTTGCCGAGACCGTCCAAGATCGCGGTCACAGGGCGTGAGTCGCAGTGAACCCCGCGCGCCGCGAAGGTTGCGTAGGCCTCGGCCATCTCCAGCGTGCTGGCATTGGCGGTGCCGAGGGTGAAGTTGGGGATCCGTTCGGCGCCGTTCCCGAACTTGTCGCCCGTGGGGTTGGTCAACCTGACACCCATCGACTTAGCGAGCCGGTAGGGCTCGCAGACCCCGGTGTCCTGTTCGAGCCGCATGAAGAAGGTGTTCACCGACAACCGGGTGCCTGAATACATGTTCATCAGGCCGCTGGAGGTGGAGTTGGGGATCTCGAAGGTACCCGCCCCGAACCCGGGAGCACCTGGGCAGTTCGCGTAATCAGACAGGTTAAAGGTCTTCGGCGACGGGGAGTCGTAGGTCGTGGAGAGGGGCATGCCTTGTTCCAGGGCCTGGGCGAGGACGAAGACCTTGAACGTTGATCCCGCCTGGAAACCGTTGGAGTCCCCGAGCTCCTTGGGTACGGCGTAGTTCAGGAAGGTCTCGCCCTTCTTCTTGTCGAAGCCCATCGGCCGCGACTGGGCGATCGCCCGGACCTTGCCGGTGCCGGGTTCGACCAGCGCCAACGCACCCACAGCACGGTCGGTGGCGTAGACACGCCCTCGGACCGCCTCGTCAGCGGCGGCCTGCATCTTGAGGTCGACGGTCGTACGGATCGTCAAACCACCGGTGTTCAGAAGTTCGCGACGGGCAGCAACCGTCTTGCCCAGCGCCTTGTCCTGCTCGAGGTAGTTCACGACGTACTGGCAGAAGAACGGCACCCGGGCGCTGAGGCAGCCCTGGCGGGTGTCCTGCAACTTCAGGCCAAGCTTGCGTTGCTTGAGCTTCTCGGCCTTCTGGTTCGAGATGGCGTTGAGCTGGGCCATCCGGTCCAGCACGATGTTGCGCCGCTGCAGGGCGCGGTCGGGGTACTTCGAGGGGTCGAAAGCAGTCGGGCTCTGAACCAGTCCGGCCAGCATCGCCGCCTGCTTGACGGTGAGTTTCTTGGCGTTGACGTCGAAGTAGTGACGGGCAGCGGCCTGGATGCCGTAGGCGCCGTCACCGAAAAACGCGGTGTTGAGGTAACGCTCGAGGATCCAATCCTTCGACTGCTTCTGCTCCAAGGCGATGGCGTAGCGAAGTTCGTTGATCTTGCGCGCGTAGGTCTCTTCCTTCGCGGCGAGCGCTTCCTCGGGGCTGTCGGCCTGCTGGACCAAGGTGAGCTTCACCAGCTGCTGGGTGATCGAGGATCCACCCTGGACGACCTCGTCGCTGGCCTGGTTCGTGACCAAGGCGCGCAGCGTTCCCTTCACATCGAGGGCCCCGTGCTCGTAGAAGCGATAGTCCTCAATGGCGACGATGGCCTGCACCATTTTGCGCGACACCTGGGACAGCGAGACGTTCACGCGGTTCTCGTCGAACAGGGTGGCCAGCAGATTGCCCCGACCGTCGACCACACGGGTGCGCTGCGGGAGCGCCTCAGTCTGTAGTTCGGCGGGCAACTCGTCCATACTTTCGGCAACGCTGCGGGTGGTGAAGCCCAGCACACCAGCGAAGGGGATCGCCAAACCCGCCACGACAACGCCGAGTACGACGGAGACGATGAGCATGACGCCGAGGTGCGACAGCACTTGAGACGCGGCAGGACGCTCAGAGGGGGGCCTAGACATGAGGCCGAGGATACGGGAGCGCGCGTAGTGCGACCCAGTTCTGGGTCGGTGGCGCGTTACAGGGCGTCATCAGGAGGGGATTCGGGACAAACCCTGGGGAGGCTTAGCCCGGATTGACTAGTCATTTATGACTAGACAACTTGGGTCGTTTAGTGTCTGTTGCTTTGCTCTCAGGTTCTTTACCTTTAAACCAGCAATCAGGGAGTGGGGCGCCTACCCAGGGCGCAACCCTGATCGCACCGTTAGGGATGTGGGTACATCATGTGGGTAGAAGACTGGGCGCCTCGCGCCGCTTGCCGGGCCACCCGCCCGGACCAGCTATTCGTTCGCGGAGCCGAGCAGAACAAGGCGAAGCAATTGTGCGCGGGTTGCCCTGTGCGCACCGAGTGCCTCGCTGAGGCCCTCGACAACCAGATCGAGTGGGGTGTTTGGGGCGGCATGACCGAGCGCGAGCGCCGCGCCCTGCTTCGTCGTCGTCCGGCCGCTTCGTGGCGCACCGTGCTGGAAAGCGCCCGCAGCGAGAGCACCACGGGCAACGTCGTTCCTGCTTCTGTCTGACTGATTCCACCGGCAGGCCACCGGCCTAAACCCCCTAATCGGTGGTCCCTGCTAGCAGCGCACCTACCCGGCGCAACCCGTCGAGGTCGTGGACGTCGCCCGCCAACGCTGGCGCGACCGCACTGGCCACGTCCGGGTGCGCTGCGGTGAAGCGCTCGCGCAACTGCGCCTCCCGCGCCACCAACCTCGCCTGGTCGGCGTGCAATCGCAGTAGGCCCGCGGTCAAGGACTGCGGGTCTTTGGCGCGCAACCGGTCGGCCGCGGTGCTCGCCTCATCCGCCGAGAGGTTCGCCTCCGGTGCCGGGCTGGCCCGGTTGATCACCAGTCCGGCTAGGGGCATGGAGTCAGCGCTGAGCCGCTCCACGAAGTAGGCCGCCTCGCGCAGCGCGTCGGGCTCGGGCGCGGCGACAACCACGAAGGCCGTCTCGTCCGCCTGCAGCAATGCGTAGGTGCGTTGTGCGCGCTGCCGGAAGCCACCGAAGACGCTGTCGATGGCCGCGATGAAGATCTGGAGATCGCGCAGGACCTGACCGCCGAGGATCTTGGTCAGGGCGTTCGTCAGCAGCCCGAACCCTGCGGTCATCAGCTTCGCCGGGCCGCGGGCGGGGGCGAGCATCATCCGGATGAAGCGCCCGTCGAGGAAACTGGAGAGTCGCTCGGGGGCGTCGAGGAAGTCCAGCGCCGAACGCGACGGCGGGGTGTCCACGACGATCAGGTCGTAGCTGCCGTCCTGGCGAGCGTCGGCGTGGATCTGGCCGAGCTTCTCCATCGCCATGTACTCCTGGGTGCCGGCGAAAGAACTCGACAAGGTGATGTAAAAGGGGTTGGCCAGGATTGCGGCCGCCTTCTCCGGGCTCGCCTGGCCCTCAACGAGTTCGTCGAAGGTGCGCTTCATATCGAGCATCATGGCGTCGAGCTTGCCGCCGGCTGTGGTGTCAATGTCCGCAACCGGGCGAGGGGTGTTGTCGAGTTCGGCGATGCCCATCGACTGGGCGAGTCGGCGCGCCGGGTCGATGGTGAGGACCACGACCTTGCGGCCGCGTTCCGCGGCTCGAAGGGCGAGTGCCGCGGAGGTGGTGGTCTTTCCGACGCCGCCCGACCCGCAGCACACGATGATGCCGGTCTTGGGATCATCGATGAGGGCATCGATGTCGAGTTGTGGCGCGGTCATCCCTGCGCGGTGGGGGGTGGCGGGTCCGACCCGCGTGCGTGCCTTACTCATCCGAGCCCCTGTTCCTTCAGCATGGCGGCAATCTCATAGAGCGCGCCGACGTCCACCCCCTGGGAGAGCCGCGGCAGTTCGTACGTCGGGACGCCCATCTCCTGCACCAACACGCGTTGGGAGTCCTCCAACGTTCGGCGCTCCGCGTGCTCCCTTGCGAGGTGGGTCAGACTGTCCACCAGCGCCTCCTCGGAGTCGCCGACGTCGATGCCCGCTGAACGCAGGTCGGTGGCGATCGATGCACGATCAAGCGTGCCGTTCGTGGCGGCCGCGAGGTCGTCGTCGGTGAGGTCACGCGGGCGGACGCGGTTCACGATGACCCCGCCGACCGGGAAGTCGACGGCGCGGAGCTCTGCGATGCCGTCGCTGGTCTCTTGGACGGGCATCTCCTCCAGCACGGTGACGAGGTGGACTGCAGTGCGAGGTGAGCGGAACAGCGTCATCATCGTGTCGGCCTGGCTCTTGATGGGCCCAACCTTGGCCAACCCGGCCAACTCGTTGCTGACATTCATGAACTGGACGATGCGACCGGTCGGTGGGGCGTCGAGGACGACCGCGTCGTAGTGAATGGCGCCCTTGTTGCGGGCGTTGCGCTCCACAGCCTCGAAGACCTTGCCCGTGAGGAGTACGTCGCGCACGCCGGGTGCGATGGTGGTGGCGAACTCGATGACACCGAAGCGATCGAGAGCGCGACCAGCGCGACCGAGTTTGTAGTAGAGCGATAGGTACTCGAGCAGCGCAGCCTCGGCGTCGATGTGGAGGGCGTGCACCACACCCTTGCGCCCGGCCTCGTCGGGCAGACCTGTAGTAATCCGTTGCTCCACCGACGGCAAAGGGTCGAGGTCGAACATCCGGGCGATCCCCTGGCGCCCCTCGACCTCGCAGAGCAGAACGTTCTTGCCTTCGCCGGCCAGCGCAAGAGCCAGCGCGGCGGCGACGGTGGACTTGCCGGTGCCGCCCTTGCCGGTCACGACGTGGAGGCGCACCTTGGCCCAGGGGTCCTGGGGAGGATGCGTCGAGGATTCGCTCACGCGCCTCAGCCTAGGAGGTGGCACCCACAATCGTGGTCTGGCCTGAAGAACGAGGCGGGTCTTCGTGGTGCGGAACACAGACCCGCGGCCGTCTCTAACGCCCAGGCACGGCTAGTCATTCTGCCTCGGATGGGTCAGTCCTCATGGCCCGATGGGGTCATGGTGCCCCTGGCGCGATGCGCGTAGAGACGAGGGAGACATGCCACTAGAAACTCAGGAGTCACCATGTTCACTTCCGCGTCAAGTCCTCCAGCCTCGGGTCCGCGCCGGGCGCGACCCTCGCTGCCCCTAGTCATTTCTCTCCTTGCCCTAGTCATCTCTATGGGAGGCACCAGTTATGCGGCGGTCAAGATCAACGGCAACCAGATCAAGAACGGCACCGTGGCCAACAAGGCCCTTAAGGGCAAGACGATCACCGGGAGGAAGGTCAAGCCCGACGCGCTGAGGGGCAAGCAGATCAAAGAATCCTCACTCGCACAGGTCCCCTCGGCGGCGCGCGCCGATAGCGCACCACCGGTGGGGACTGCCGGTGGCGGTCTCAGTGGGGAGTATCCCAATCCGCAGGTGGCGGATGAGGCAATCGTCTCTTCGAAGTTGGGCACTATCACCCGCCGTTCGGAGTCGACAAACATCGGCGCGGGGAACTGGGGCGAGGCCACCGCTTACTGCAGGCCTGGCGAGCAGCTGATCAGTGGTGGCAACGACGGCGATTATGGGATGCGGTTGATTGAGTCCAAGGCGGACGGGCGCTTCGCGTGGACGGTGTACGTCTACAACGAACGGCCTCGTGACTGGACGGTGACCGCCCACGCCTACTGCCTGGCCCCCTGACGCTCATGGCGGCAAGGTGAGTGGCTCCGGTCACATTCTTGCCGCAATGCTTTACGGTGCTCGTTATGGACAAAGTCGTCTCAACCGCTGCCGAAGCCGTGGCGGATATCGGGTCCGGATCGATGATCGCGGTCGGCGGCTTCGGGTTGTGTGGCATCCCCTCGGTCTTGATAGAGGCGCTGCTCGAATCCGGGGTCACCGACCTGCGAGCAGCGTCGAACAACTGCGGGGTCGACGACTGGGGGTTGGGCCGCCTGTTAGGCGCCAAACGGCTCAGCCGGATGACCGCGTCGTACGTCGGGGAGAACAAGGAGTTCGCCCGGCAGTACCTCTCCGGTGAACTCGAGGTCGAGCTCACCCCGCAGGGAACCCTGGCCGAGCGGATGCGCGCAGGGGGGACCGGGATCGCGGCTTTCTACACCGCCACCGGTGGGGGCACGCAGGTCGCGGAGGGCGGCATCCCCTGGAAGTACGACGACCAGGGCAACGTCATCAAATCCTCCCCGCCCAAAGACACCCGGACCTTCGAAACCCACGACGGTCCCAAGGAGTTCGTGCTGGAGGAGGCCATCGTGGCCGACTTCGGGCTGGTGCGGGCCTGGAAGGGCGACCGCCACGGCAACCTGATCTATCGACAATCTGCGCAGAACTTCAACCCGCTGGCCGCCATGTCGGGTCGAATCACCATCGCGGAGGTCGAGGAGTTGTACGAGCCCGGCGAGCTGGACCCCAACGAGATCCACACCCCCGGCGTGTTCGTGCAACGGGTAGTTCAGCTGACCCCCGAGCAGGCGGCTGACAAGCGCATCGAACGCGTCACCACCCGAGGCCCAGCCCCGCTGGTCGAGCCTGTCGAGACCACCGGAGGTTCCCAATGAGTTGGACCCGCGAAGAGATGGCCGCACGAGCGGCCTCGGAGCTGACCGATGGCTCCTACGTGAACCTGGGCATTGGCCTGCCCACCCTGGTGCCGAACTACGTCGATGAGGACGTCGAACTCGTTCTCCAGTCCGAGAACGGCATCCTGGGCGTGGGGGCCTACCCCTACGACGGCGAGGAGGACCCCGACGTCATCAACGCGGGCAAGGAGACCGTCACCCTGCGGCGCGGTGCGTCGTACTTCGACTCGGCCACCTCGTTCGGAATGATCCGCGGCGGCAAGATCGACGCGGCCATTCTCGGAGCCATGCAGGTCTCCGCGATCGGCGACATCGCCAACTGGATGATCCCCGGCAAAATGGTCAAGGGTATGGGCGGCGCGATGGACCTGGTCCACGGCGCCAAGCGGGTCATCGTGTTGATGGAACACGTCGCCAAGGACGGTTCCTACAAGATCGTCAACGAATGCTCACTGCCCTACACCGGCCGCCAGGTGGTGCAGCGGATCATCACGGATCTGTGCGTCATCGACATCGAGGCCGATGGTCTGCACCTGGTCGAGTTGGCCCCCGGCGTCACCGAGGCCGAGGTGCGGGAGAAGACCGAACCCGACCTGATCTCCTAGCCGCGGCGCTCCGTCGGTCGAACTTGCCGGGACCCGCGTCCTGCCCCTCCTTACGTGTCGGTGGGCTCCGAGTAAGGTGCGAGACATGACGCAGACCCGAATTAAATGGGAATACTTGACCGCCCCGATCCTCACCCACGCGGCGAAGCAGATTCTGGACAACTTCGGTTCCGATGGGTGGGAGTTGGTGCAGATCGCTCCCGGCATGAACCCCGAGAATCTGGTCGGCTACTTCAAGCGCCCGATCGAGGGATGAGTCCGGCATGAGCCACGTGGCGAACCCTGAGGCACGCTTGGCCGAGATGGGGCTGGCGGTGCCCGAGGTCGCAGCGCCGGTGGCCGCCTACGTGCCCGCCGTTCGCTCCGGGGACCACGTCTTCACCTCGGGACAACTCCCGATGCGGTCCGGTGAGCTGATGGCGACCGGCAAGGTCGGTGGCGAGGTGACGGCCGAGGAGGCCATGGTCTGCGCTCAGCAGTGCGGGCTCAACGCCATCGCGGCGATCAAGTCCGTGATCGGCGACCTCGCGCTGATCGAACAGATCGTCAAGGTCGTGGTCTTTGTGGCCTCCACCCCCGACTTCACCGGGCAGCCTGGGGTGGCCAACGGCGTCTCCGAGTTGTTCGGTGAGGCCTTCGGCGACGCGGGCGTCCATGCGCGCTCGGCCGTTGGCGTCCCCGTCCTGCCGCTCGATTCGCCCGTTGAGGTCGAGGTCATGGTCCGCGTCGCCGCGGCCACCTGAGGAGAGCCCGATGTCGATGAAGATCCCCCTGCCCCCGATCCCTCTTCAGGAGTCGGTGGTGGGTTCCGCCGCCAAGTTCGCTGACGGGACTCTGACCCCGGCCGAGCCGCGCAATGCCGCGACGGTGGTCCTGATGCGTCCCGGCGCCGGGGACGTCCCCGAGGTCTACCTGCTGCGTCGCCAGGTCTCCATGGAGTTCGCGGGCGGCTTCTGTGTGTTCCCCGGTGGAGGAGTCGACCAACGCGACTTCGACACCACCGTGGCCTGGACGGGACCGTCGGCCGCCGAATGGGCGACATCTCTGGGGTGCGATGAACACCTGGCGGGCGCTCTGGTCTGTGCCGCCGTCCGCGAGACCTTCGAGGAGTCGGGCGTACTGCTGGCCGGCCCCTCGGCCGATGAGGTCGTTGCCGACACCACCGGGGACGATTGGGAAGCCGACCGGGTGGCGCTTGAGTCACGCGAACTGTCGATGACCGACTTCCTGAACCGTCGGGGACTGGTGTTGCGCACGGACCTGCTCGGCGCGTGGGATGCCTGGCTGACGCCCATCTTCGAGCCGAAGCGTTACCGGACCTGGTTCTTCGCCGCGCTCCTCCCTGAGGGGCAGCGCACCCGCGATGTGTCCTCAGAGTCCTCCGAGGTGACCTGGATGTCAGCGGCCGATGCTGCTGCTGCGGCCGACGCCGGCAGCATGATGATGCTGCCGCCCACGTTCCTCACCTGTCTCGACGTCGCCCAACACTCGACCGTGCACCACGTGCTCGACGAGAGCCGGACCCGGTCGTTGGAGATGTTCTGCCCCGAGGTCGAACCCCTGGGAGACGGCTACACCCTCTCCCTGCCCGAGCGGCTACGACCAATGGTGGCGCACCGGTTCCCCTCATGAACGCGGCGTCGGCCGACCCCTGGGTCGGTGGAAGTTTCGGTGAGCGTGGCCGGTGCGTGCTTGCGCCCAACGCCGACTTCATGACCCTCGACGGGACCAACACCTGGATCCTGCGTGAGCCGGGCGCCTCCCGGTCGATCGTGGTCGACCCCGGCCCGTCGATGGTCGCTCACCTCGACGCCGTCGCCGAGGTGGCTGGGGACGTGGCCGCCGTGCTGTTGACCCACCACCACCTTGATCACTCTGAGGCGGCCCGCGAGTTTGCCGAGCGGGTGGGGTGCGGCGTACGCGCGCTGGATCCGCAGTACCGGCTCGGCTCCGAGGGCCTCGGTGACGGAGACGTGGTGGAGGTTGACGGGCTCGAGGTGCACGTCATCGGCACCCCCGGCCATACGGCCGACTCGCTGTCGTTCCTGCTGCCCGCCGAGCGGACCGTCCTGACCGGCGACACCGTGTTAGGACGAGGGACCACCGTGGTCGCCCACCCCGACGGTGAACTCGGCGCCTACCTTGACTCGTTGGATCGACTGCATGCTCTAGCCGAGAGGCACGAGATCGACTCGATCTGGCCCGGCCACGGCCCAGTCATCGCCCAGGCGTTGCCGGTTCTCGACTACTACCGCACGCACCGTGCCGAACGGCTGGCTCAGGTCGAGGCCGCGGTGGAGACCCTGCGCAAGCAGCCTCATCCCGAGGGTGTTGCCGAGGACGAGTTCCCCAAGACGGTCGTCGAGATGGTCTACGCCGACGTCGACCCGATCCTGTGGGGTGCGGCCGAACTCTCCGTTCGCGCTCAGTTGGCCTACCTCAACCAACGCTGAAAACAGAGATAGTCCCTGACGCTTATGCGAAGACACGCCGTGGCGTGTCGCACAAACGTCAGGGACTATCCCCAACGGCGGAGAAGGTCAGCGCGAACGCTTCGAGAGACGCTCGACGTCCATGATGATCACCGAGCGGGGCTCGAGGCGCAGCCACCCACGCGAGGCGAAGTCGGCGAGGGCCTTGTTGACGGTCTCGCGGGAGGCGCCGACCAGTTGGGCCAACTCCTCCTGGGTGAGGTCGTGATGGACGTGTACGCCGTCGTCGGCGGTCCGGCCGAAGCGGTCGGCGAGGTCCAGTAGCGCCTTGGCCACGCGGCCCGGGACGTCGGAGAAGACCAGATCAGCGACCACGTCGTTGGCCTTGCGCAGACGCGCAGCCAGCTGCGAGAGCAGGCCGCGAGCGACCATGGGGCGTCCGTCGAGCCAGCGCAGCAGGTCCTCGTGGGACAACGAGGCGAAGGCGGAGTCCGTCACCGCGGTGACCGTGGCTGAGCGCGGACCGGGGTCGAAGAGCGAAAGCTCACCGAACATCTGACCCGGGCCGAGGATGGCCAGCAGGTTCTCGCGTCCGTCCGCGGAGGTGCGGCCAAGCTTCACCTTGCCGTCCAGAACGATGTAGAGCTTGTCGCCGGAGTCGCCCTCGTGGAAGAGGACCTCCCCGCGGCGCAGACGACTGTCCGTCATCGAGGCGCGCAGAGCCGTGGCGGCCTCGTCGTCCAGAGCGCTGAACAAAGGGGCTTGACGCAGTACGTCGTTATCCACGGATCCTCCTACGAGGGGGTATGCGGTCAGCAAGATGCACGGTGATCCTATCCAGTGGCATGGGTCACATCACAATGCCGGGTCCAGTCCAGTGGACAGGCGCCGATTGTCGCAGGTGCCCCGTAGGCTGCTCCCGTGCTTGCCGACGAGACTCAGACCGGGCTAGTACGCCGCGCTCGCAAGATCAATCGGATGCTGGCCGAGACCTATCCCGACGCCCACTGCGAACTCGATTTCGACGACCCGTTCCAGTTGCTCGTGGTCACCGTCCTCAGCGCCCAGACCACTGATAAGCGCGTCAACAAGGTGCGACCGACCCTATTCGCGGCCTACCCGGACCCTGCCGCGATGGCCGCCGCGCAGCGGGAGGACCTTGAGACAATCCTCGGCCCGCTGGGCTTCTTCCGGGCCAAGACCGAGAGCGTTCTGAAGCTCAGCGCCGCTCTCCTGGCCGACCACGACGGCCAGGTGCCGGGGCGACTGGAAGACCTCGTCAAACTCCCAGGAGTGGGCCGCAAGACCGCCAATGTCGTCCTCGGCAACGCCTTCGACGTCCCCGGCATCACCGTCGACACCCACTTCGGGCGGTTGGCCCGCCGCCTGGGCTGGACCGACGAAACTGACCCGGTCAAGGTCGAGCACGCCGTCGCAGCGCTGTTCCCCAAGCAGGACTGGACCATGCTCAGCCACCACCTCGTGTGGCACGGACGTCGCCACTGCCACGCCAAGAAGCC
>RCMY010005891.1_pt1 | contig 11305 bp, 3 predicted proteins | sample 2041341 | NCBI WGS metagenome assembly RCMY01 (sample SAMN09708234, study PRJNA481090) | Marine sediment metagenome, whole genome shotgun sequencing project.
ACCGCTCAAAGCGGGTTATTAATTGTGCCACCTAAAGGTGGCCTGGCATCAATATAGGTTTAACTGATCAATTCTACGGTCTTCATCTTTGGGGATGAACAAGTAACAACCTGATCCAGCACAAATTCCCATACCTGAGCAACACGCTGAATTACTTGTGGTCTTTTTGTTTTAGAATAAGCGATAATAAAGGGATCGTTTTGATCTGGAAAATCGGATGGTCAGCTTGTAGGTTGAAGTCAACAAATGCGCCCGCAGCTTTTTTCAAATATAAAATACACAATCATCATGACAACACGCTCATCTATTAAATTTTTATTACGCTTATTATTTACTTGTTTGTTGATTTCGGCTGTATCAGCAAATGCCAGTCAACGCGGCGAAGTTAATTACGATATTCATGTCAATATCGATCCAATTGCACGGACGTTAGAAGGGCGCAGTATCATTACGGTGCAGGGTACGCCGGAGTTGCAGTTAGTGTTGGGGCGTCGTTTTGAAGTGGTTGATGCGTTGATTGAAGGTCAGCCGCTAGAGGAGATTGAAGATACTAGTCAGCGTTATCATGCTTGGCATATACCTATTAGCCTTGGGCAGTCGTATCGAATCGAGATCCAATGGCGTGGTGAGTTGTCGCCGCTGGATACGTCGTTAGATCACCAGCAAACATTGGGTAGGCCCATTCCTGTGAGTGGTGAGATGGGGACTTTCTTGCCGAAGTCTTCGGGTTGGTATCCATCGGTTATGGGTGCATTGGCGCGTTATCAGGTTCATTTGGAATTGCCGTCGGGTCAACGGGGACTGGTAGCGGGGGAGCTTGTTAGTGAAGCGGAATCGAAAGTAGGTTATCAAGCCAATTTTGATTTTCCATTTCCATCGGAAGGCATTGATTTAATGGCTGGGCCTTATCATATTACAACGAATACGATTCAAGGAGCTAATGGTAAATCCATTCAGTTACGAACCTATTTTCACCCGGAAATCAGCCAGCTTGCAGAGGGCTATCTGGATTCAGTGAAAGGCTATATTGACCTGTATGAGTCATGGATAGGAAGCTATCCATTTACTGAGTTTAGTGTGGTATCTAGCCCAACCCCCACGGGGTTTGGGATGCCGACGTTGACTTATTTGGGCATAGATGTGTTGCGTTTGCCTTTTATTCGGGCAACTTCTTTGGGTCATGAAGTGTTGCATAACTGGTGGGGGAATGGCGTTTACCCTGATTATCGCAAAGGCAATTGGTCAGAAGGACTGACCACCTTCATGGCGGATTATGCGTATAAAGAACGTGAGAGTGATGAGGCGGCACAAGAAATGCGCCTGGGTTGGTTGCGTGATTTTGCCGCATTAGCGCCGGGGCAGGATGCGGCGTTAAATTTATTCACGTCACGTACCCATGGTGCTTCAAAGATTGTGGGTTACAACAAGGCTGCGATGTTGTTTTTTATGTTGCGTGATGAGTTAGGTGAGGAGATTTTTAACCGAGGCATACAAGCTTTCTGGACCATGCAACGCTTTAAGATAACGTCCTGGCAGGATATTCAGAATATTTTTGAACTGGCGTCATCAAAGGATTTGAATCCATTTTTTAGCCAATGGTTAAATCAAGCAGGCGCGCCGTCCATTCGGATTGCGAATGCCAAGCAAGTGAAAACAGACACGGGTTTTCAGCTAACCATGAAACTTGAGCAAACTGCACCTGTTTATCAGTTGTCAGTGCCGATCGTTGTGCATGAGAAAGATGGTGAAGAAACTCGGATACTTGACTTGAATGATGCGCAGCAGACATTCATCTTGGATTTGCAAAGCCAACCGTTGGAAGTAACACTTGATCCAGGCTTGCGCTTGTTCCGTCAACTTGCAGCCGATGAAGCGCCGCCTATTTTGCGTGAAGTGATGGTCAATGAAGCAACGGTTACCGTTTTGCTGCCCGAAGAAGGTGAGGTGCGTGAAGTTGCAGAAACATTGGCGACTCGTCTGCAACGCCGGCAATTAAAATTAATTCCGGCAACCAACATGCTACCAGTGGCGCCGATATTGGTGATCGGATTGCGGTCGGAAATTGACGCATGGCTTGAAGCACGTAACTTACCTAAAAGACCCGAAGTTATTGCAGGCCATGGTTCTGCGCAAGCATGGACAATGAACGGTCCAAATGGTACTACGCTGGCTATCGTGTCTGCAGATGATGCTGATTCACTACAAGCAATAGTTCGTCCATTACCTCATTATGGGCGACAAAGTTATATCGTATTTGATGGTGTCCGTGCCATTGAACGCGGTGCATGGCCTTTGCATGTGCAACGAGTTGGCGTTGAACCGTAGAAAAGCATCAATAAAATTTGCTCTTGCGCAAGGCATTTGGACAGACTGGTTATGCCATTTCTGGTGTCACACTGATGAAAAATCACAGGCAATAAAAATACCCGTAGCATGGGCACAAGTAGATAATTTAAAATGCAAATCAATGACGTTTGTATAAGATTCTTCGACTATTCATTCCGCTATTATCCCCCAGGTACAGTTAACTTGGCAGTAGCGTAAATTTAAATCTTTTTTTTCTACAAGCTGTGATATTTCTCACATCATGATTATTTGATTCGGCACATCCTAATTAAAAGGAGAATTATTAGATAATTGATTTTTCTTAGACCATGCAATTTTTCATACTGTTGATAGAAATAGAATGAGTTGTGGTACGTCAGAAGTATGATGAGTGTTAGGAATCAGACAGGAGGAACTCACAATGACAATCAGTACAAACCATTTATTTTTTACGCATATTATTTTTGTTGCCTTTGCTTCAATTATTTTATCCCTGCAAATATTATCTTTCCCAGTTTCCGCAAACACGCAACACGCGCTTCACCCGCATTCGCCACTTGAATCAAAATTACAAAAAAAGGTTGAACAAGCCGGATTCAAAATAAGTGACCATGAACAAGGTGGTGGACCGATGATGCTCGCGGACACTGGCGAGCACAGCCAGGTCACCCATAAGACACAGGCATGTCCAACCTCGGCGTTGATTAAAACATACGATGTAGCAGCCATCCAAGTGACTATGGTATTAAACCGCTGGGGGGATCGTGACCCTGACGGATATATGTACGTCATTAGAGATAATATTCCGGCCGTGCGACAGCAAGAATCTGCAGCAAAAAATGCCCCTTTTGCAAAAGATTTTGGACTCACACCTGGACTAGGTGGCGATCCTATACAACCATTGGTTATACGAGCCAATATTGGAGATTGTGTTCGCATCACCTTTACAAATCTTACTCATGAAGACGGTAACGAGAAGGGACGCCCCGCAAGCTTTCATGTCCATGGTGCAGATTTTATTCTCAAGGATTCAGGCAAGCCTGCATTGTCAACTGATCCCAATTCAATTGCGCTGCCTGGACAGACTATTAATCTAGAGTGGTATATAGACCCTGGCTATTATCAGGAAAATACACATTATTTACATTCCCATGGGCCTAATATGCGGTGGCTGATTAGCCATGGGTTGATAGGCGCCATGATCGTTGAACCCGTCGAATCAGAATACTTTAATCCCCGTGATGGCAGTTCATTGTGTACCGACAAGTCTGCTCGTGTCTCGGTCTGCAAAAGCTCGTGGGATGCAATGATTTCACCTGGAGACGACAGCAGTGACTTTCGTGAATTTACCATGGTTTATCATGAAATCGGCAACGAGCAGTACCTACCAGAATCAAAGGATGGAAAAAAGAATCTGTTTATTGATCCTCTAACAGGCAGCTATAAACCCAACGGGCGCGCTATTAATTACCGTAGCGAATCGTTCTGGCGACGGCTCGGAGAAGCTGAAGTTATGGCAAAAGTGTTAGATCTTAAACCCGACTCCAGCGCAGATCATTCTCCAGACGCTCTAGCTTATCACCATGAATCAGAAAAAGCGCAAGAGGTCTGGAAAGAGATTAATGCTGGCATCATTGGTAATTTGAATAACTTTTCTGATGAATCTCAAACCTATGGAACCTACGCATTTGGTGACCCAGCCACACCGATTCCTCGCTCCTACTTAGGAGATCCGACCAAATTTCGTATTGTGCATGGTGGTAGTGAAACGTTTCATGTACCCCATCTGCATGGCGGTGGTATTCAATGGCAGCGCCAACCCAAGGTTGGAAAGGATGGGCCTAATCCAGACTACACACCAATTGATGCTGGCTTAAAAAAACATTTTACCAGCCGTATGCCGAGCTCCGGGAATGACGCTCAGACTATTGGACCGTCAGAAACCTATGACCTGGAAATCGGTTGCGGCAGCGGAGGGTGTCAGCAAGTCACAGGCGATTTTCTTTTCCATTGCCACGTAGCATCTCATTATATATCAGGTATGTGGCATTTCTGGCGGGTATACAACACCTTGCAAAATGACAGCAGTGATGACAAGCAGGATTATGGAATCAACAAAACGGATGAACTAGGTAGATTGGCCGAGTTGCCAGATAGAAAAAATCGCAAATCACCTGCGGTTACCTCAAAAGATCTCATTGATAAAACAGTCGCTTTTGCGGGTCAATCCATCAAAATAACAAATTCCAACTTAAATAATTTTGTCGAAATACAATTACCACCACAAGGCAGACCGAAAACAATGCAAGACGCTGCAGTTTTCGATTGGAAACGCCAAGGTCTTATGTATATGAATGAGCCGGAAAGTAAACATGTATGGCCAAATTTTGCTTCACGTAATCCCGGCAAACGTATTCCTCTCAAATTTGACCCTCAAACCGGTAAACTGGCTTTTCCAACTTTGCGGCCGCATTTGGGAAAACGTCCACCCTTTGCACCGAATCACGGTCCCGCGCCTTACCTGGAACCTACTGGCCATGTTCGGGCCGAGCCCGCACTACCCGGTGCAAATGGACCGGATAGCTTATGTCCGAGCGGTGCACCAAGAAGGCACTATAAAATTCATGCGATACAAACACCTATTCAGGTAACAGATGACATCACTGACAGTCAAGGTATGCTATTTGTTGTCAAAGAAAACGAAGATCGTGCACGTACTGATCCAGAATTCAAGGTACCCTTAGTCATTCGCGCAAATCAGGGCGATTGTGTAGATCTAATATTAGTTAATGAGCTGGAAGAAACTGGTGAACTCGCAGAGCTGAGTAAAACCAATATTCACCAACATTTCTTTTCTTTTGATGTACAAGCTTCAGATGGCGTGATTTCCGGTGCTTCCTTTGAGCAATCACCGCGTCCTATTTATGACAATGGGATGAGTTTTCCGATCAAGCAAGATGTGGCACAAGGCGCAACGCGTGTGCGCATCAGTGATACATCCTCATTTCATCCCGGTACAGTGGTAGCAATTGGCATCGATCAAAGCACCGATATATTTGAAACAGCTGTGATTGATACGATTGACTCAAGCAGTGACATTCTGAATCTGAGAGAACCACTTAAACATGCACACAATAAGAATGAACGCGTTAGTGTGGAATTTGTACGTTATCGATGGTTTGCAGAACGTCAAACGGGAGCCAGCTATTTTCATGACCATGTTGATGCGCTGAAACGATGGGGGCACGGACTATTCGGCGCCATTATTGCGCAACCCAGAGGGTCAACTTATCATCATCCTCTGAGCGGCGAGGAAACTTTGAGTGGTCCCATTATGGATATTCATGTGGATGCAAACCAGACTGTTCTGCCTGGTTTAAAAGGTAGTTTCCGTGAATTCGTTGCTTTCTTTACCGATCGCAGCCAAACGACAGGAACCCCCACTCAGGAGGGTCGCAAACAAAAAAATACAGGTTCAATTAATCTCAGAGCGGAACCATTAGGGGTGGGCACATCCCGAGGAGATGGCCCAGATCATTTGGCGTTAAGCAGCATAGTACATGGCGATCCGGCGACACCACTGTATCAAGCCTATACCGGTGACCCAATAATCTTCCGCTTGCTAACTACGGCAACCGAAGAAATTCATCCATTTCATATTACCGGTCATCATTTTCGCTGGGAGCGCTTTCAGGAAAATTCACCGCCATTAACCGTTTATGGCGTTGGTATCTCTGAGCGGTTTAATGCCTATATAGAAGCCGCTGGTGGTGCTGCGAGAAAGCCGGGTGATTATCTTTATTACAACGGAACACAGCGGCATTTCCGCGATGGTGCCTGGGGTATTCTTCGAGTTTTTGATTCATTGCAATCTGAACTTAAACCATTGCCGGGACGCGAACCAACCATAGCAGAAGGTGTTTTCCCAGGTCTCATTGGGGCCGTTGATGTACCGCCCTCGGCTCAGAACCCGGGTAATCCCTGCCCGGCTGATGCAGAACTCAAACATTTTGATGTTTCAGCAATTGATAAAGCGCTTTTATTGAATAATCCGGCTACAACATCATCAGCCATTGATCAACAGGGGCAAATGTATGTACTGGATACTGATGTAGAAGCCGTTCTGACAGGTGATAAGCAGGCTAATCCACTGGTTATCCGTGCCAACAGCGGAGACTGTATCAGCGTAAAACTGACTAATCGGACGAAGAAACAACATGCATCGTTTCATCTGGATAGTCCATCGTTTGATCCCCAGGGATCATTGGGTATTACACTCGGGTTAAATCCAGAACAAACGGTTCCACCCCATAGGGATGCAAACTTGCCACCAGCAAGCCGAACTTATCGCTATTTCGCAGATGAAGAACTAGGCGCTGTTTTGATCCGTGATTTTGGTAGTCCAATGAAGAGTGGTGCTAAAGGATTATATGGCGCACTGATCGTGGAACCCAAAGGGTCGACCTACGTTGATCCATATACAGGCTCGCCTTTAACCAGCGGTGTAGAAGCGGTTATTCAAAATCCAGAAATGGAGGATTTCCGTGAATTTGTGTTGGTCTATCATGATGCTGATCCAGATATCGGCACATTTGTCATGCCATACGATGAAGAAGTTGACCAAATGACACTGGTCAATTATCGAGCAGAGCCGGTAAAAAAACGACTGAGTCAGTTCGGGCTTGTTAGAGATAAAGATCGGTTTGATAATGACAGTGATATGGAGCAAGCGCGAGCTGTATATAACAGCAATCAGTTTGGGGATCCTCAAACCAATGTGTTTTCTGTTTTTTCAGGTGATCCCGTACGTTTTCGCATCATCAGCGGATACAGTGAGCAACCCCAGATGTTTTCTCTGGAAGCTCATGAATGGGAACTGACACCAGAAATTCCCGGGTCCGACCGTGTCAGTTCGCGTTATCTACCATCGACCGGTGTTCTAAATGTACGTATTCCCAGTGCAGGCGGACCCAATAAGCATACGGGTGATTATATGTGGAGTAATCATCGGCAAACACATCAGAAGATTGGACAGTGGGGACTAATGCGCGTACTGACAACAGGTGGCCATCCGGACCTGAAACCATTATCAGATTAATCGCATAGGTTGAATATTAACCGCAGCATTTTATATCATTACATGTAGGAGAGACATAATGGCTAAGAATGTCAATAATATGACCGATTTTGATCTTGTCTACCCAGACTCTGTAGATCCTGTTTTATCTCAGGCATTTGACGAGGAGATTCGTGTTCCGAATACCAGCCCATCTAAAGATAAGCAAGCAAATCTGCATGCAAGTGAACTGAAATCTACACCCTTTGATCAAGCAAGAAGCACACGCGGTTTTCCAATCAAGGGGAATATTCATACACCTTGGGATGATTTAGAACTGGCGTTGGAGAATTTAGACCGAACAGCCAGACAGGCAGGAAATCAGCCCATTGCAGACTTAACCGCTGCGAATGAGGTCTGGGCAATACTTCGTGGAACGACTCAAGGCAAAGCATACGATGGTTTCCCGTTATTAAATTATAATTTTGCACACACCAAATATCATCAAGTTAACAAAGGAAAAGGACTGACACCAGATCATATTCCTGGTGAATATAAAATGAAAAAACTGGTAGATACTGGGAAGACAATAACCAGTCAGATTGACGGTAAACAGCACAAATTATGGGAAGTGACCATCAATATGTTATGGGCCGGCCAGAACTTTGATTCGGATACTTTTTTACTGCGTATTCCCAAACTGGCTCATAACTATGATGAGATTCAGATTAACTGGCGCATTTATTCCATGATCCAGGAGGACTTGGCACCAACTACGATTCTAAACGATGCATTTGGACGTATTTTTCATGCGTTTGACAGCACCTTTCTTTCGATGGCAAATGGTAGTCTGAATGAAATGACTGTCAAATATCCTTCTGTTATAAACCTACGTGGCATCTATAATTGGGGTTGGGGTGTGCACCCACCCCGTATCCAATTTTTACAGCCTGTGCGCGAACAAGATGCTGAGCAAGGAGGGAAAGATGGCTGGGATCCACTTTCATATTCCTTTGTCGTTCGAAACAGAGAAGATCAACTTATTGAGAACATTGGTATCGCTTCTCCAGAGAAAAAAGCTTATTGGGTTGCCGAACAGGCACTTGCTGGAAAAACAGGTGCTGAAATCTCTCGCATGTTAAATGAACGCCAGACAACGCCAAAAGGTGTCTTTAATGAATGGGTCGCACTTGCACGTAATCAACGTCAATTGCCGCCAGAAGCCTGGGATGTTATAAAAGATTTGCCTGGAGTCAGTCCAGAGGATCGCGAAATTGGCGCTTTTGATGCTGTTCTTGCTTTTGTTAATAACAAACTCTATGGTATCTCACGTGTTGGGCAGCCTAATACCGATGGCAAAGGTGACGTCATTAATGACTTTGATCAAGGCGATGTTACCCGAACCAAAGTAATCAATCTAGATCGACATACACATTATTATCGCAATGTGGATTTTGGCGCGCGCTTTTCTGACGGGATGAAAGAGACTTTTGGCAACGGAAAATTCAGTTTTGATAAGTTTAGCGTCAAACCCAGTTATGGCATACCCAAAATTGCAGAAATGCTATGGCGAACCGGCTGGGGCTATGTCCCGCACCGGGGTGTTGTTCAGCAGAGCGGACTTTTCCCGAGAAATGTTGACCAGCAACACTTGACAGACTTTTTTGATCAATTTGGTGTGAAGTTTTCTGGCTATGTGTTTAAGAATAATGTGAGTGGATACTGGCGTTTTAGCCCGCCTGCCTTTATTCGAGCGGGTTTTGGTCATAAGGACTTTCCGCCTCCACCGCCACCAGCACCCTGCCAGGAATCGACTGATAATTCAACGGGCGCGGCAGAACTTGAGCCGGATCCAATCAATCCAGAACGCGCACCCATTGATGCAGGCAATCCATTAAAAGATGCAGATGGGCGTGACGGGATACTCATCGGATTTAATACTGAAGCATTCGGTGTCGCCAAAATGCCAGCTGGGAAAATGACACACCATCCCAATCAAACGAAATTTAGTTGTCAGGTTTTCCCAGGTTTTCTGAGAAATCCTGATCTTCAGGGGGGTGATCTAATTCCACCCACGCCGGCGTGGAAACCTTATTTGTCACTCAACCCTGAAACGGGTGAACTTGGCGATAACGGTGATTACTGGGTAGATAAAACTTACCTTCATGGACGCCCGGTCAAAGGAAATTCATCAATTGAAACCGAAATTGAAGCACCTCGAGCGAGCGCTCAGTTATTTTATAATTTTGACCCACTGTTTCATGACAACGCAATTTTTTCCTGGCATCCGAGCTCTGATGTTGCCCGTTAGAAACTTAGAAAGCAGTGAATAAAATAGGTTCTGTTGCAAATAATTACCTAATTAGTACACTGACTAGTGCCTGACAGAAAACCGCACTTATTTTAATAAAAGGGGCTGTCCTAGGACAGCCCCTATTTTTTTGTTGTCTTTAAGAGGAGCAATAGTCGAGTTTGTCCAATAAAGTGTGTCATATTTATTGCGGTTGCAAATTTCTTTGTGACAAACATTACTGCGGGTAATGGTTTCCCATACCTCACTAAAAAAGACTCGAAATGGAAATTTGAATTGGGGATTTGATGGTTCTGGCCAATCAATTCTTATTGGCTATAGCCGCTGACATCGCAGAATTTTTAATTAACCTGAGTAATACATCCACTTAAGTCTGTTATGGAAACCATTGCCAAGTGGCCTATCGCATCAATCAATATATACGCTTAGTTCAGCAGAAGTTTTGCTAGTCAGATCAGTCATAGATTTTTATCCTATGTTGCTGTAATAAGCATCAGTATATCACTGTAATTAAAAGAAAAAGAATTGCTTGCTAAATGGCGAGTTCTTTTGTCAAACTGATCTTAAGTAAGCCAAAAATTGGCAGGACTCATTTTTGCTCAAATAAAAAACTTAATATGAGCCTATCGTTTAATACAAAATAGTAGTACAAGAATCGTCAAAAATTGCGCAGGTGAACTGTAAATTAGCGGTGCATTTATACCTGAAATGGCATGTCCATCTTCAATTTTCCTGTTTTGGCAGATTGAATACCTGTGCACGAATACCCACCTGAAACCGCGCCTTCTTCAACTCACGATAGCTAACTTTCTTGTTGCGGTGTGCAAAGACGCGTTCATAGGGTGAACGAATGATAAGTTTCGCTGATTTGATCAAATAACAGTAGTCGTTCCAATTTACGGTAAGGGTGGTTCGCAGGAATCAGTGCGTCGTGTACATTATCTCAGATTATTGCGTATTTTCCGACAGGCTAAATATGAGTAAACATGATTTACAATCAAATTGTTACTGTTTCTTAGTAGATTCAAATTAAGAAACGTACGCAGGCCGAAATTTTTAGTAGACTATAAGGAACCCAATAAAATTTCAAAAGATATGAAAACAGACAAAAACAGGTTTAAAAGCACCTTAGCGATATCAGGCGGAAAACTCAACATCATCAGTCTAGATAAAGTCGCCGAGACGTATCCACAAGTAAAAAAACTGCCTTTTTCCATCCGTATTTTATTGGAAAACGCCTTGCGCAACCAAGACGGATTTTTGGTAACCGATGAACATATCGAAAGCTTGATCAATTGGAATCCCGAAGGAAGCGATGCCTCCGTGCCCTACAAACCAGGACGTGTGCTTATGCAAGATTTTACAGGTGTTCCCGCCGTGGTCGATATTGCCGCTATCCGTTCCGAAGCCATCCGCAAGGGCAAGGACGGAGCGAAGATAAACCCCAAAGTGCCAGTCGATCTGGTCATCGACCATTCCGTACAGGTCGACTTTTTCGGTACCGACTATGCCTATAAAATGAATGTGGAATATGAGTACAAACGCAATAGCGAACGCTATGAACTGCTGAAATGGGCCCAGAACGCTTTTGAGAATTTTACAGTCGTACCCCC
>RCMY010005008.1_pt1 | contig 11304 bp, 9 predicted proteins | sample 2041341 | NCBI WGS metagenome assembly RCMY01 (sample SAMN09708234, study PRJNA481090) | Marine sediment metagenome, whole genome shotgun sequencing project.
ATGATGATGGATTAACGGCCGATGCCTATGAGAAAGGACACTATGAACTGATGGTCTTTTCATCAAAAGTGAGCGCAAAAGAAATTGAATTTGAATTTACCCGCCTGCCGGACGGGCAGGAAGCTGAAATTGGTTCGGATTATCAATCGCAATCTAAGTCAATTGAACTTGTCGTTCGCAACATAAGTGTGAAACCTAAATCGGTCAAGAATGGACGTAAAAAAACGGACTTCACTTATAATAAAGATCAAAAAACCACAACTATTCCTTTAAAATGGAACGCTTCAAAAGAATTAAAACTAAACATCAAATTAAAATAAATACCATGAAAAAAATCATTTTGGCAGTCTTCAGTTTTATGCTGATTGTTGCTTGCAAAGAGGAAAAGAAAGTTGAAGCTTTCATTGAAGAAACAAATCAGGAAGAAATTCAACCCATTTCCGACGCTATTCTGGAAACGGCAGTTATTTATGAAGCTAACATTCGTCAATATTCGCCTTCCGGACATTTTGATGAATTCACAAAAGATATTCCGCAGTTAAAAGAACTGGGCGTTAAAGTGATTTGGTTGATGCCAATTTTTCCAATCAGCGAAACCAAACGTAAAGCTACTGGTGGAGAGGACAGTAAATTTGCCTCCGATTTTCCAGAAGAAGAACAGTCAAAATACCTAGGCAGTTATTATGCCGTATCAGATTTCACCAAAATCAATCCAGAATTTGGAACCCTTGAAGACTTTAGAAATTTGGTCAAAACTGCGCATGAAAATGGCATTTATGTTATTTTGGACTGGGTGCCAAACCATACAGGTTGGGATCATGAATGGATCAAAAGTAATCCAGATTATTATACAAAGGATAAAGATGGCAACATCACACATCCCGTAGATACGGATTGGACGGATGTAGCCGATTTGAATTATGACAATAAAGAGATGCGCAAAGAAATGATTTCCGACATGCAATATTGGTTGAAGGAAGAAGGTATTGACGGTTTTAGATGTGATGTGGCTGGCTCTGTTCCAACAGATTTTTGGCAAGAGGCGATTCCGCAACTCAGAGAAACAAAAGACATCTTTATGTTGGCTGAAGCTTGGGAACCTGAATTGGCAAAAGCAGATTTATTTGATGCAGTTTATGGATGGGATACACATCACGCCATGAATGCTATGGCTAAAGGCGAAAAAGGTCTGGAAGCTTGGAAGGACCGATGGTCGGAAATTGAGTCCATCTACGAAAAAGATGATATTATTATGAACTTTGTGACCAACCACGACGAAAATTCATGGAATGGCACCATCAATGAACGTATGAAAGGCGCTGCACCGTTAATGACCGCGTTTAGTTACGTGATCCCAGGAATGCCGTTGATCTATTCAGGCATGGAGTATGATTTGGACCACCGATTGAAGTTTTTCGAAAAGGATTCCATTCCTAAAACGAAAGCAAAAATGTGGCCTTTGCTTGAAAAACTCGGAAAGTTGAAAAATACAAACCCTGCTTTAAATGGTGGGAAAAATCCAGCATCTTATAAAAATCTGGAAACTACAAACGATAAGGTATTGGTATTTCAACGGAGCAAAAACAATATCACCGTCACTTTTGTTGGGAATTTTTCAAATAAAGAGCAGTCGTTTTCTGCGCCTCTAAAAGGAAGTTTTACAGATTATATGACTAATGATCCTATTGAAATGAATGACAATGTGCTTGTTTTAAAGCCTTGGGAATATCGAATCTTAACAAATTAATTATGAGGAATTTTTTATGGTGTTTTCTTTGTAGCTTCGTTTTATTAAGCTGTAAAGAAGAGAATAAATTGATGACAATAAAAGAGAAAAAAGAAGCGCCTTTTGTTTGGGAAGGTGCCAACCTATATTTTTTACTGACGGACCGTTTTAATAATGGCGATACCTCAAATGATGTAAATTTTGATCGGACAAAAGAAACCGGCAAATTAAGAGGTTTTGAAGGAGGTGATTTAAAAGGCATCACACAAAAAATAGAGGACGGGTATTTTTCCGACTTAGGTATTAACGCTATTTGGATGACGCCTATTGTAGAGCAAATCCATGGCGGCACCGATGAAGGCACGGGCATTACTTACGGATTTCATGGATATTGGACCAAAGATTGGACGGCTATTGACCCAAATTTCGGGACTAAGGAAGATTTAAAAGCTTTGGTTGCCGCAGCACATAAAAGAGGAATTCGGATTTTACTGGATGCCGTAATCAATCATACAGGTCCGGTTACCCCAGTGGATCCTGTTTGGCCCGACGAGTGGGTGCGTACAGATCCTACCTGCGATTATACATCTTATGATTCGACCATTTCATGTACGCTGGTGAAAAATCTTCCAGATATTAAAACAGAAAGTGATGACGCTGTTGATTTGCCGCCACAACTTGTTGAAAAATGGAAAAACGAAGGGCGTTATGAACAGGAAGTTGCCGAGTTGGATGCTTTTTTTGAACGTACTGGACATCCCAGAGCACCACGTTTTTATATCATAAAATGGCTAACGGATTATATTACCGAGTTTGGAATTGATGGCTATCGCGTAGATACGGTAAAGCACGTTGAGGAAACTGTTTGGACAGAGTTTAGAGCGGCATGTGATTTCGCCTTTAACGAATGGAAAACCAACAATCCAGAGGCCGTATTGGATGACAACGAATTTTACTTGGTAGGAGAAGTTTATGGTTATGGCATTTCAACAGGGACATCTTATGATCTTGGGGGCACCTCTATTAATTATTTTGAGGATGCGTTTAATAGTTTGATCAATTTTGAATTTAAATATCATGCCGCAAAACTCGATTATGAAAGTCTGTTCAATAAATACACGAACAAACTTGATGGTGACTTGAAAGATTTTGGCGTCTTAAATTATTTATCGTCACATGACGATGGTGAACCTTTTGATCCTAAACGAGAAAAATCGTTTGAAACTGCTACAAAATTATTATTGGCTCCTGGAACGTCACAAATTTATTATGGTGATGAATCGGCGAGATCCTTGGTTATAGAAGGAACTGTCGGTGATGCCACCTTAAGATCTTTTATGAACTGGGATCAGATGACATCTAACGAAAATACCCAATCGATTTTAAACCATTGGCAAAAATTGGGACAGTTCAGAAAAAACCATCCTGCCGTGGGCGCTGGGGTTCATCAAATGATCACCGAAAGTCCGTATGTGTTTTATAGAAGCTATACTTTGGATGATTATGAAGATTTGGTCATTATAGGTTTAGATCTTCCAAAGGGGCCTAAAACTTTAAACGTGGGCAGGTTGTTTGAAGATGGTACGCCATTGCGAGATGCCTATTCTAATCAAGATGTGGTGGTTGAAAATGGTGAAGTTCAAATAGATTCCGAATTTGATATGGTACTATTAGAGTTGAAATAGTATTAAGTGAATTAAGAAGCAAGCTGGGCTTTTTTAATTTTTCATTGGTCTCAAATAAAGTTGAAATTATCTGTTTTAAGTGGATCTAACTTTAACCGTTAAAAATTTTGACACGAATCTAACAGAATTTCAGTCTGTTGTAAAACCTCATGTCAGAACGTTTTAGGTTAAGATGGCTCTTTTACATCAATTGGTTTGGCTAATCAAAGAATCGTGGCGTTTTATTTAAAGCGGCGCGATTCTTTTTTTATAGCCTCCTCAAAAAGTCGTAAATTTGAGAAGATGTAAAAGTTATGAGAGATATCAATGATCAATTGGATTCGCCGTTAGCGCTCAAAATAAGTTTCGACAAGCTTTTGGAGCGTTATGAGACAATGGCGCAAAGTGATGATCCTTTTATGGTCGAAAAAGCGGAGCGTGTGTTGCAAGCTGGGAATTCTGTTCCTGAGCTAAGAGATGGTTTCAGTGATCCTACATTGCTGGAGACTTATCAAAAGGAAATCCAGATCATTCTTGAGGATTCTTTCAGCGAGGTTCTCACCTTAAACGAAATCAAGACGGCATCAATGCCCTTGCACGATTTGAATTTCAACGCATCCGCCCGATTCAAATCCATCGTTGAAAACGCCGGTCAGGATTTTAGTTTAAAAATCTCCAATATGCCCGAAGATGATCATTATAGGGTAGCCTGTACCATCATTTTATACTTTTATTATGGCTATCAGATGAGTTTTAAAAGGTCTCTCTTTTACGAGATCCCAGATGCCAAGGGGATTTTACGAACTTATAAAATCTTGTTCAATGCCGATTTTGCCGAGGTTGTGAAAACAGCGTCAGCACCAGAGATCACTGAAGAAGATTACCGTTTGTTGTTGGGTAATTTTGATGATATTGATTTATGGCGAGAGAAATTTCCTCCCCATAGTTATATTTATAAAGGTTTTACGATTAACAATATTTTTGATGTTACCGATGATCGGTCAATTTCTGATATCAAGTCCACGTTGTTGATCTCTGGAAAACGGAAGAATGATAATTTCATTGATGATTTTCAAGTAACGTTTGAATCTTTATTCAATATTAAAAATCTAAAAGTGGGTTTTGTTATATATAATAAGGAAAGTCAGACTTTTGAACGCGTTGAAGGAAAGTTTATTGAGAGTTATCTGCTTACGGATACGGCCATAGTGCCTTGTCAGAGTGCGCTTTGTGGCGATTCTTACAAATCACTTATTACCGAGAAAGAATATTTTTCAATTTTGGATGTGGAACAATGCTATCACAAGTCGCACGAGCCATTCTATAAAAATTTATACGATCAGAATATTAAGAGTGCCATCTTCGCACCCATCTCCAGTGAAGGGGGGTTGTTGGGAGTGTTGGAGATAGTTTCCCATAAAGTAGATGAACTCAACAGCGTGAATGCTAATTTATTGAGAGACGTCATGCCTTTTATTGTGTCTTCAGTGTTGCGATCAAAAGAGGAGGAAAAACATTTGATTGAAGCTGTTATTCAGCAAGAGTGCACCTCCATTCACCCAAGTGTGTCCTGGAGATTTGAGAATGCTGCGCGGGCTTTTCTTGACAATAAAAGAATTGAAGGCAAGACCGTTGCTTTTGAAGAAATTACTTTTGAAGATGTCTATCCACTCTTTGGACAAATTGATGTTATGGGCTCTTCGGAAACGAGAAATGAGGCAACTCGACAGGATTTGTCCTTACAATTAAGTTTGTCAAAAGAAATAATTGAAGCGCAATTAAAAAAGGAACGCTTACCTATTTATGAGCAATTGTTACATCAGTTAGAGGTCTTTTTTAATTCCTTGGATCATCAGTTTATAGTCGATAGTGAGCAAGAAATCGGTAGCTTTTTTGAAAATGAAATCCATCCTTTGTTTGAGTTTATTGAGCAAAAGAATAATGCGCTTCGCAAGCATATTGAGAATTATTTCGCTAAAATAGACAGGAGTTTAAATCTCATTTATTATCATCAGAAAAACTATGATGATACCATTGCCATGATCAACAAAAATATGACCCATATTCTTGATCATAAACAAGTGGAAGCGCAACACATGTATCCACATTATTTTGAGCGTTATAAAACAGATGGCGTGGAACATAATATGTATATCGGGGAATCCATTACAAAAGAGTATGGTTTCCATAAAATATATCTTTATAATTTAAGGCTTTGGCAGCTCCAGGTCATGTGCGAAATGGAGAATGAGTTTTATAGAAACAAACCCGATTATCCTTCATCTGTTGATGTGGCCTCAATGGTTTTGGTGTTCAATAAACCTTTGACCATTCAATTTAGGATGGATGAGAAACAATTTGATGTGTATGGCACCTACAATGCAAGTTATGAGGTGGTTAAAAAACGAGTGGACAAAGCGCTCATTAAGGATACAAATGAACGCGTGACCGTAAATGGTAAATTGACCATCATATATTCTCAGAAAGAGGATGAGGAGGCTTACCTGAAATACATTAAATTCTTACAATTTAAAAAAGTATTTGACACCCCTATTGAATTGCTGGAATTGGAAGATCTTCAGGGCATCGCTGGTTTAAAAGCCATTCGAGTACCTATTTTGTACAATCATCATAAGGAAAATCACTATTTTACCTATGATGATTTGATCAATGAAATCCAATCCTAAACATAATAATTTTGCGATGTTCTTTGCTGAGGTTCAATGATGTTTATGGCTTGGTCTCCTGATTTTAAAACTTCATCAATATTAGCGTTTGGTGAGAATTTAAAAGAAACGGCAAAAGCAATGACGGATATAATCATGCCCACCATAAAGACGGTATAGGTCACTCTTAAAATGCGATATTTTCGATCCAAAACCTTTCCTAAAAAGTAAAGATCTTTTGTCAAGGAACTGTAGACGTAATTTTTATCTTTTAAAAGCTCAGTAATTGCCCATTCAAAATCTTCAAGTTTCATTTTATGGAAATTACCAAAAAAGGTCAGGTTCACTTTTTGGTTTTTTACATCATCTTTCGTGAATTCCCCGCTGGTGATATTTGGTCGTGTCGCGATGATGGATAGAATCATAGAGGTAATGCTGGAGAGCATTAAGATAATAGTTGGTACAATTAAAAATTGATTGGCTGGATTGTCAAATTTTGAGAACAGCGTGGAGAGCATCAACGAGATGATAATGGCGTTGACAGACAGTAAGATGTTGGCTTTTGTATCGGCAATATCACTTAATTTGATATGATTCCTCAAAGCAGTTCTATAAAACGACTGAATGGCGCGCTCCGGACTCGCATCCTTGGCTTTTGCTTTAAACTGCGCCTTCATTTGTTCTTTCTTGTGCTTCTTTTTTTCTTTCCTTTTGGATCTGATGAGCTCAGCTAAATTAATCTCCTTTTGTTGCTGCCAATTTCTTAAGGCATAATCGGTATAAAATTGATGTTTTTGTGACAGCACTTCAATGTTTTCTGCCAGCCATTCTGAAGTTGTATAGGTTTTAACCTCTTGTAATTCCAACTCTTTTCGCAAAAATTCACTTGCTTCGTTGAAATAGTCCTTACCGAAATGAGAGGCATCAGCATCTCTGATTATTCTTTCGAGTTCAGTTTTTGGAGTGTCCTTGAATTTAGTCGCCATAATACATTTATTGACGGCGTCAATAATAGACTTGTCTACTTGTTGTTCTTCCAGGAATTTGGTGGCTATCTTAACACTTTCTTCTTCATGGTCCTCTCTTTTCTTGGTGTAGCCCGTATCGTGAAGTAAGGCAGCAAGTTGGAGAATTTTGGAATCATCAGCAGTGACCTCAGAATTATCAAGAATCTCATTCACGCTTCGCAATACGCGTTTTGTATGCGTGAAATTATGGTAAAGAAAGTTGTTGGGTAAGTCTTCCTTAAACAGATTAAATACAAAATTTTCAGTTTTTGTGATGATATCGGCCATAAATTTGATGTAAAAAATTTCTCATACAAAGTACTAAAAAATAAGTGAAGAATTTGGATTCATTGACTACTATTTGTAATGCAAAACGTTAAAACCCGACCAAATACATATAATATTTTTTAACTTTAAGAAAAATACTTAAACATTATGCTTACATGGAAGAATGTGATGGAATTTGCCGTAAAAGGAAATCCAGAACCAGAAAAGAGAGTTGAAAAATCAGAGGCTGAATGGCGAGAACTGTTGACTCCAGAACAATTTAGGGTGGCAAGACAAAAAGGTACCGAAGCTCCCGGAACAGGTGCGCATTGCAATGTCTATGATGAAGGTCAATACAATTGTTTGTGCTGCAATACGCCTTTGTTTGACTCCACTATAAAATTTAAATCCAGTTCAGGCTGGCCAAGTTTTACCCAGCCTATTAAGGAAAATGCCATAAAATATGAGAGGGACACCTCATTTGGAATGGTCAGGGTTGAAGTGATGTGCAATGTGTGCGATGCTCATTTAGGACACGTTTTTCCTGACGGGCCAGAACCAAGCGGTTTGCGTTATTGTGTCAATTCTGAATCTATGGTTATGGAGACTTCTAAAAAGGAAGTGTGATCAATTAATAGAAAGATTATGTCGGATAAAAATTCAGAAATGATGACTGTTGGAGGTGGTTGTTTTTGGTGTATTGAAGCGATTTTTAATGAAATTAACGGGGTTGATACAGCGGTGTCAGGTTATATGGGTGGCACGGTTCCTGGGACACCTACCTACAGAGAAGTATGTTCGGGGTTGACAGGTCATGCTGAAGTAGTTCAGGTGAGTTTTGATCCTTCTGCTATCAGTTATAAGGATTTGTTGATCGTTTTTATGACCAATCATGATCCTACCATATTGAACGGACAAGGTGCGGATGTTGGGACGCAATACCGCTCTGTTATTTTTTATCACAATGAAAAACAAAAGCAGATTGCCGAATTGGTGGCCAATGACATAGCACCATCTTATGATAAGCCCATCATGACGGAAATCAGTCCTTTAGAAACTTTTCATAAAGCAGAAGAGGTTCACCAAAATTACTATGCCAACAATCCAACCGCTGGGTATTGTAGTGCAGTCATAACCCCTAAATTGGCCAGGTTACGTAAAATGCACGCCGATAAAATCGTGCAACCTCAACCTGCAAGGTTTTCCTCCTTCGGCGGACAGGTAAAAACCTTGTAGGTTTAATTATAAATTATAGTTTAATTATAAAACATCAGAAATATGAAAGTGATACACGATAAAGACAAGCGTCAATTTACTATGGAAGTTGATGGCGAGAATGCAACAGTGGACTATACGCTAAAAGACGGAAAGATGTATTTGGAGTATAGTGAAGTGCCATTTAATATCCGTGGACAAGGCATTGGGAAAGTACTCGTAGAAAAGACTTTTGAGAAATTAACCGAAGAAGGTTATCAAGCCGTTGCGGTTTGTGACTATATAAAATCCGTCGCCAGAAATAGTGAAAAATGGAATGCCATTATAAAATAAGCGATAATGACATTCAGAATTCTTGTTCTGAAATTTAAATAGACCTTTCAGGTTTTCAAGACCTGAGAGGTCTTAACAAAAAATACAATTAATGAAACTCAATATAAAAGATAAATTCACCACACAACTACCAGCAGATTCCAATTTGGAAAATACAAGGCGACAGGTGACTGAAGCGTGTTTTTCGTATGTGACCCCAAAACAAACCTCTAATCCGCAATTGTTGCATGTTTCACCAGAAATGCTTGATAAATTAGGACTTACACAGGCTGATGCTAAATCTGAAGAGTTTTTGAAAGTCATGACTGGAAATAAGGTTTTGGAAAACACCACACCTTATGCTATGTGTTATGGTGGGCATCAATTTGGGAATTGGGCAGGGCAGTTGGGAGATGGGCGTGCCATTAATTTATTTGAGGTAGAACATGAAAATAAAAGCTGGGTCGTACAGCTGAAAGGCGCTGGAGAAACCCCATATTCCCGCTCTGGCGATGGATTGGCAGTCTTGCGTTCCTCAATCAGGGAGTATTTATGCAGTGAGGCCATGCATTATTTGGGGGTGCCCACAACTAGGGCTTTGTCCTTAGCTTTATCTGGAGATAAGGTTTTGCGAGATGTGATGTACGACGGTCATCCAGATTTTGAAAAAGGCGCGATCGTCAGCCGGGTCTCGCCAAGTTTTCTGCGATTTGGAAGCTATGAAATCTTCGCCTCACGCCAAGATCACAAGACTTTAAAAATCTTAATGGATTTCACCATAAATCAGCATTTTCCGCATTTGGGGAAACCGTCCAAAGAAACCTACCTCCAATTTTTTGCCGAAGTTACCCAGCGCACCTTGGATATGATCATTCATTGGCAGCGGGTTGGCTTTGTACACGGGGTTTTGAATACCGACAACATGTCCATTCTGGGGCTGACCATTGATTATGGGCCTTATGGATGGCTCGAAGGTTTTGATTTTGGTTGGACACCCAATACAACAGATCGTCAACATAAACGCTATAGATACGGCAATCAGCCCAATATGGGATTGTGGAACTTATACCAGCTTGCCAATACACTGTTTCCATTGATTGAGGATGCGAAGGCTATCGAAGCTATTTTAGAAAAATACACGACCGATTTTGAGTCAGAATCCTTAAAGATGATGCGTTCAAAATTAGGATTGAAAACTGAAAATGCATCAGATCACTTGTTAATGCAGGATTTAGAAGATGTATTACAAGTAACGGAAACTGATATGACCATTTTCTTCCGAAATTTGGGTAATTTTAAAAAGGATGAAGCTTCTGAAGGTCTCACAATTATTAACGAGGCATTTTATTTGCCCACAGAACTATCGGATACCATCCGTCGACAATGGAATGCTTGGTTTGATCGCTATGCAGAAAGATTACAAACAGAATCGATTCCAGATTCAGAAAGAAAATCGCAAATGAACGCTGTTAATCCTAAATATGTGCTTCGAAATTATATGTCACAATTGGCGATTGACAAAGCCGATGAAGGCGATTATACAGGCATCGATGAGCTATTTCAACTATTGAAACAGCCTTATGAAGATCAGCCCAAACATCAAAAATGGTTTGCAAAGCGTCCGGAATGGGCACGCCACAAAGTAGGTTCTTCCATGTTATCCTGCAGTTCATAACAACATAACGAGAGTAACAATAAAAAATTAATTAGCAATTCAACATACAAACAATGAGCACAAATAAAAAAGCATATATAGCCGGCGGCTGTTTCTGGGGAATGGAAGACTTGTTTAGAGTCCGTCCAGGTATCATCGACACCGAAGTTGGATATATTGGAGGCGACAACGAGCATCCAACTTACAGAAATCATCCGGGTCACGCAGAAGGTATTGAAATTACTTATGATCCAAATGTCACCTCATTTAAACATATTCTGGATTATTTTTTTAGAATCCATAATCCTACAACCGTTGATCAACAGGGAAATGATATGGGTTCGAGCTACCGTTCGGCCATATTTTTTCAGAATGACGAAGAAAAGGCAGAGGCCGAAGAAGTTATCAGCATTGTAAACAATTCTCAAAGATGGGATGGTGAGGTCGTAACGACCTTAGAACCTTATTCTAAATTTTGGCCGGCAGAACCAGAACATCAAGATTATCTGCTTAGAAAGCCAGACGGTTACACCTGTCATTACGAAAGATTTGATCAACCGTTTATTTGATTTCAATGTTTGAGACTTTCTCATATTTCGAATAAGGGTAATTCTTTGCGAACATTGCGTCAGGTCTGTGCGCCCATTGCGGTTCTGGAAAATTAAAATATAAAAAATTAAATATGAAAGCCATTTGGAACCATAAGATTATTGCGGAAAGTGATGCCACGGTTGTAGTAGAAAACAACCATTATTTTCCGCATGACAGTATCAAAATAGAATTTTTCAATACG
>RCMY010005009.1_pt1 | contig 11302 bp, 11 predicted proteins | sample 2041341 | NCBI WGS metagenome assembly RCMY01 (sample SAMN09708234, study PRJNA481090) | Marine sediment metagenome, whole genome shotgun sequencing project.
GATGCCAAAGCGGATGGACAACCGACTCTACCCTCGCCTCGACCCGCGGACTGTCTGCCAGCGTACAGAGCGGTAACGATTTGTATAGATACGCCTGTGCCGCGATCGCCGTCCTGATGGAACTCTGGCGCTCAGGTCGCCTTCAGATCCGGAAGCAGGCGGTCGTATTCCTTCTTGACGACCGCGTAGCATTCGCACGTCCGCTGTTCCAGACCTTCGCGGTCCAGCACCGTGATGTGACCCCTCGCATAGCGAATCAAGCTGGCCTTCTGCAGCTTGAGCGCCGCTTCGGTCACGCCTTCTCGTCGCACACCGAGCATGTTGGCGATGAGCTCCTGGGTCATCACTAACTCATTACCGTGCAGGCGATCCAGGCTCAGCAGCAGCCAGCGGCAGAGTTGCTGATCGAGGGAGTGGTGTCGATTGCAGACCGCCGTCTGCGCCATTTGCGTGATCAGCGCCTGCGTGTAGCGAAGCAACACGTGCATCACCGGGCCGGAGCGGTTGAACTCGTCCTTGATCACGCCGGCCCTGAGTCGAAATCCCTCACCCGCGCTTTGCACGACGGCGCGGCTGGGCGTCGACTCGCCGCCCATGAAGAGAGAAATGCCGACCGCACCTTCGTTTCCGACAACCGCAATCTCAGCCGACGCACCACTTTCCATCACGTAGAGCAGAGATATGATCGCCGTCGACGGAAAGTAGATGTGCGTCTGCTGCGTACCCGACTCATAGAGCACGTCGCCGAGGGGCAGCATGATCCACTCCAGCTGGGGAAGCCAACGCGTCCATTCGGCCTCGGGCAGCGCCGCGAGCAGGTGGTTGGACAAGGGGTCATGGCCGATCGGCATTACAGTCTCCTGGTGAACCCCGCCCGCACAAACTTGCGTACTGCCTGGAGGTCAGCAGCTAGTATACGCAACGGGCTTGCTCTATGTGCGACAGCGCACGGACGGCGGGATCCCGAAGCGCATAGCTTGGAAAGATCCGCAGTACTTTGTCAGCAATGCGATCAAGTTCACCGAACGAGGCGAAGTGGTGCTCGCGGTGACAACGCAAGCTTCTTCGGACTCGACGATGAACATCGAGTTCGAGGTACGGGACACCGGCATTGGCATGAGTGCCGAGCAGCTCTCACGCGTGTTCACACCGTTTGGCCAGGCGGCGAGCAATAAGGCCACTCGCCGCAGTGTCATCGATAAACGATCCCGCCGTCGGTTATGATAGCTTGCCCTGTCACGTAGTCGGAATCCGGGCCAGCGAGGTACGAAACCAAAGAAGCAACGTCGTCTGGTGTCTGCGCCCGCCCCAATGCGATTCCGCCCACGTACTTTTTGTACGTCTCGCCAACTGGTGCACCGGTCAGTTCGGAGAAGCGCTTGTCGATCTCCACCCACATATCAGTTCCGACAATGCCGGGACAGTAGGCATTCACGGTGATGCCATCACTGGCGTATTCCTTCGCCGCCGCCTGTGTCAGCGCACGCACGGCAAACTTCGTAGCCGAATAGACACCAAGCATTTCAAAGCCGTCGTGCCCTGCTATCGATGAAGCATTGATGATTTTGCCCTTGTGGCCCAAGGATTTGAACTTGGCGGCAGCAGCCTGGATACCCCAGAGAACACCTTGGATATTGATTTTCAGAATGCGCTCTACGTCGTCCGGTGTGACGTCTGCGATCGGATCGACCTGCGCAATACCGGCATTGTTGACCATGATGTCGAGTCCACGGAGCGTCTTTTCGACATGCTCCACTGCCGCATATACCTCCGCACGGTTGCCTACGTCGGCCTTGAAGGTTATTACCTGGCGACCAAGCCCTTCGATCTCGGCAGCTACTGAGGCCATCTTCTCCTCGTTGATGTCGACAATGGCAATATCGGCACCATCCTTTGCCAGGCGCAAAACAATACCACGTCCAATCCCTTGACCGGCTCCGGTCACGAGCGCTACTTTTCCCTTGATTGTCATTTCAGGTTTCCCATGTTGCTGCCTTCGTCTGGACCAGTCGGATGTAACCGCTGTTTCTCCATCTAATCGGAAAAAAGACCGCCACGCACTTGCACAGATCAGTACCCGGTCAGGAAACGTGCCTCAGGAACCTGGAGTTCAGGCGATACCGCGCGCACCTCGCTCACAGCGTTTGCAGCTACTGGGCTTGCATTGTTGCCCCAGGACTGCCGGACAAATGTTGCAAGAGTTGCCACCTCATTGTCGGACAGCCGATCGCGGAACGGCGGCATTCGCAGCCGTGCGGGTCGTGTGGCGGTTGACGGCATTGCCGCCCCGTTCAGAATCACCTGCAAGAAACCGCCAGGTTCTTCGGCCAGCACATTGGAATTGCCGACGAGTTCCGGAAAGACGCCGTCCGCACCGGTGCCGGTATTGAATTGGCAGGCGTTGCAGTTGTCGAGATACAGCCGCGCGCCGAGATCCATATCGGGGGATGCCGCAAGCAGCATGGCAGCGGTTTCAGTGTCAGTTGAATTGGTGCGTGCCAGAGTGGGGGTATCCAACGCATCCGCATCGGTTGCCACGTGACGCAGATACACGGCCATGGCAGTCGCATCCGCATCAGTCATGTATTGCAGCGAGTCTTCGATCACGGACGCCATGCCCCCCCGCGACGCCCGCATGGGCATTGCGCCCCGATAGAAGGATGGCCACCATCTGTGCCTCGTCCCACACCCCATGTCCTTGTAGGACGACGTGAAGGATGTGGGCCTCAGGGCCTTCACGACGGGCTCGATCTTCGATTTCATGAACTGCGACAGACGGGCATCGTTGTCCTTCCAGTCGAACGTCATCCGCAGCAATGGCCTCCCGTGGCGGTCGGTATAGGTGGGATCAAGGTCGAGGTAGCAGTCGCGGTAGGCCATGTTAGAGCCGTGCAAGCCCACCCCCATCGCGTGGCCGTACCACTCCTTCACGCCCTGCTTCCATCCAGCACCCCAGGCAGGCACGCCTGCGGGCAAAGGCAGGTTCCGAATCGGCTGGCCGTTGTGCTGCGAGGCATGGATATAGCCGCCGCCGATGAACCCTTCAGCGGCGAAATCAAGCTGATTGATCGCGTAATCGTCGATGACGTAGCCTGTGGATCCGGAGCCGATGAAGGGGTTGAACTCCACGTCCTCGAAAAAGGTCGTGGTGCCGCCAGTCATCTGATAGGCATAGTTGCGCCCCGTCACGCCGTCGCCGCTTGCAGGATCGTAGGGCTGACCGATGCCGGACAGCAGGCACAGGTGGGTATTGTGCAGCGAATAGGCCGCCATGATGACGATGTCGGCGGGCTGAAAGACCTCTTCTTGCGCCGCCTCATCAAAATAGGTCACACCCGTCGCCGTCTTGCCATCCTCAGCCAGATCGACTTTCAGGACCTCGCAATGCGTGCGATAGCGGAATTTTACGTAGCGCTTCAGCGCGTGAAGGATGCAGGTCTACGGCGAGGATTTGGAATAGTTGAGGCAGCCGTAACGCTCGCAAAAACCGCAATAGTTACAGGGACCGAGCTGCATTGCGTATTCGTTGACATAAGCCTCGCTGGCGTTGGCAGCTGGCATCGGAAAGGTATGCAGCCCCATCGCCTCGGTCTGATCGCGGAACATGCGCGGCCCGAGCTGCATCTGAAGCGGCGGCATCGGGAAGTCGCGGGCGCGCGGTGCCTCAAAAGGGTTACCGCCAGGCACGATCTTGCCGCCGATATTCCCTGCCTGACCGGAAATACCCAGCATTTATTCAAAGCGGTTGAAGTACGGCTCAAGCTCGTCATAGGTGACGCCCCAATCCTGGATCGTCATGCCATCGGGGATGATACTGGCCTCGAACGCTTCGGCAACGTAGGATTTCAGACGCAGTTTCTCGGCCAGCGGACGCCAGGTATTGCCGTTCCAGTGGATCCCCGCACCCCCCACTCCGTCGCCTGGCAGGAACGAGCCTAGCTGCCGCATCGGCAGCGCTGTGTCTTGTGTGCGATGCCGCAGCGTTAGTGTCGAATTGACGGGCTTTTGCATGAAGCCGTACCGCACCCCGTAGCGTAACTCGTCCGCCACGTCGGGATATTGAAAATCGGGCACCGTATCCCGGTCCCCGCCCCGTTCAATGGCGAGAATTCCCAGGCCTTCCTTCGCGACTTCGATGCCTGCCATTGCCACGGTCCACCCGAGCCCGATGATAACGACGTCTTGTCTTGGGTCTGTGCGTGCCATCGCTCAGGTCCTGTCGCCGGCGATCGACACTGGGCCGAGTGGGTATGCAACGTTGTCCATCGCCGGATCATTCCACTCGAGAAAGCTGGCGCGTGCGCCCGGAAAGCCAATATGCACCCAAGCGCTCATGCCATGGTTGCCACCGTAACGCGGGTCGCTGAAATAGCCTTCCTTTGTGTTCTGAAGCAGAAGATCGAAGAAATCGCGCAAGGAGTCCGGCAGGTTGACTTCACCGCCGTCCAGAGCGGTCAGCGCCTCGTCCTGCGCCAAGGTGTCAAGTTCGGCGAAAATCGTGCCGTTGTTCGCGCGGCACCAGGTGTCAAACATCCGAATGCCTTCGCGATAGATCTGTGCAGGCAACAGCGGCGATTGAAAGCCCAGGAGCGAATCGGCACCCGTATCGTGCGGACCATCCATGTACCACGCGGCAGCCGCGCCGAAATCACCGGCAAGCTGGCGGTCGATGAACACCGGTATCGGATGACGATAATATATCTGCGAGCATCATGAAACTGCCCAGGCTGAACTGGTGATCGAGCGCGTCTTGCAGTACCTCGGACTGGCCGCATCAGGTGCTAGCCGCGTCGTCCAGGTGCTCGTTGTCGGACAGGTCCATCTTCTCCTCGTTGCTCTTTTCCCAATGGGCGCGGTCGGCGTCGGTCGCCCTTGGCGAGAACAGGCCGGTGACCGCGTAGAACATGCCAATCACGGGCGCGATCCAGCAGGCAAAGGCCAGCGGAATGTACAACAGGTTCTGCAGATTGCCGTCCATGATACCCAGGCCCAGTGCCGTGATCACAAACGCACCGCCGGCGTTCCAGGGGATCAGCGGGCTCATCAGCGTGCCGCCTTCTTCCACGGCGCGACTCAGATTGAGCGTCGAATAGCCCATCCCTCGGTACAGCGGCGAGTACATGCGCCCGGGCAGCGCGATCGAGATGTAGGGGTCGCCGGCCACCAGGTTGGTCGCGAACGAGGTACCGATCGCTGAACACTGAACCGCGCCGAAGCTCTTCACCCGCGACACGATGCTCTGGATGATCGCTTCGAGGCAGCCAGTGCGTTCGAGCGCACCGCCGAAGCCCAGCGCGATCAGCATCAACGATATGGTCCACATCATCGACTGGATACCGCCAGCGTTTAGCAGCTGGTCGATGGAGGCGACCCCGGTCTCGATCTTGTAGCCCGACTGGGCGTAGCTGAAGATATCGTGCAACCCTGCGCCCTGGTAGAAGATCGCCACCAGTGCGCCCGCCAGCACGCCTGAGAACAGCGCCGGCAGCGGCGCTATACGGCGCAGCGCCAACGTGATCACCAGTAAAGCCGGCAATAACGGAATCCAGCCGAGTTGAAATCGAGATGCCAGGTCCTGCGTAATCGAGTCAATCGCGCCGAACGAGGTCTGCACCGGTTCGATCATGTAGTAGCCGGCCATCAGGTAGATGCCCAGCGCGATCAGCATCGCCGGGATGGTGGTCGCCATCATATTCTTGATGTGGTCGAAGACGTTGACGCCGGTCACCGCAGACGCCAGGTTGGTGGTATCCGACAGCGGCGAGATCTTGTCGCCGAAGAACGAGCCCGAGACCACCGCGCCGGCTGTCCAGTAGGCCGGGATGCCAAAGCCGGCGCCGATCCCCATCAGCGCGAGGCCCACGGTACCTACCGTGCCCCAGCTGGTGCCCAGCGACAACGAGACCACGGCGCAAAGAACTGTCGCCGCAGCCAGGAAGATCGACGGATTCAGCAGCGTAAGCCCGTAATAGATCAGTGTCGGCACGGTACCCGAGGCGATCCAGACGCCGATGATCATGCCAACGATGATCAGCACCGACAGCGATGGCAGCGATACATGGATCACATGGAATACGCCTTCGCGAATGTCAGGCCATTTCTGGCCCCGCAGTACGCCCAGCAGCCCCGTGATCGCCAGCCCGAGGACCAGTGGGATGTGTGGCGTGAAGTCACCGTAGTAGAACAGTTGCAACGCCAACAACCCAAGCGTCAGCACCACCGGAAGCAAGGCCATCGGCAAAGACGGCAGCGATCGGGAATCGGATGTTGAGGACCCGGTTTCAGTTTTGGTTTCTGTATTCGACATGACGACCTCTCTTTGAGGGTGGGACGTAGCGGGCTTCATGCTGCCCGGGGTGGCGCGGTTGTACCCGGAGCACACAAATCCAAGGTGCGCGTCTGCCGGTGCCGCGTCTGTGCGCTGCCGCACCGTGCAGCCCCATCGCCAACGCGAGATCGACTCCTTGCGTTGTCAACGCCATGGTGAGGTAACGAACAGCGCCTGGGCTGGAGCTATTCGGGTGGTGCCGAGGGTGCAAGTCTGGGTCCGAAGCTTTGGAAGCGCCAAGCGAAACCAGGGTGCCTTTGCTCCACCGTGCGTTGCCGCACAGACGATGTCACGCGAGCTCGACAGACTGCAATGGTGCTGGCCTACCTGCTGATTGCCGTTCCGGCCAGATAGAGTGTTGCATGCCGCCGAGCCAGAGACAGAACCGACAATACCGAAGGAAGCAACATGAAGTCCACGCAAACACCCGACATACTCACCCCCGCCAGCCTGGCCGAGCTCGCGTCGTTCCAGGGGCGGCCCTGCCTGTCGCTCTACCAGCCGACCCATCGCCGCCATCCGGAAAACCAGCAAGACCCGATTCGGTTCCGCCATCTGGTTAAGGCGATGGAGACATCGCTGCGACAGCAGCACGCGGCCGATGCCGTCCAGGCTCTGGTCGAGCCGTTCGAGGCCGTTGCGAAGGACCACGACTTCTGGAACCACACGCTCGACGGCCTGGCCGTGCTTGGCGCACCGGGCCTGTTCCGTGTATTCCTGCTGCAGAGGTCGGTGGCCGAGTTGGCCGTGGTGGCCGACAGCTTTCACACCAAACCGCTGCGCCGGTGGCTGCAGTCGGTCGGGCGCTACCAGGTACTGGCCCTGAGCCTGCACAAGGTGCAGCTCTTCCAAGGGGACCGCCACGCCCTCGATTCCGTGGCGCTGGCACCCGGCGTGCCGCAGTCGATGACCGCGGCACTGGGCGACGAGCGCACCGAGCCGCACAGCACCGTGTCGTCATATGGCGGCATCGGCGGCGGCCACATGGCTATGCACCATGGCCAAGGCGGCAAGAAAGACGAAGTCAACGCCGACGCCGAGCGCTACTTCCGTGCGGTAGACCGTGCCGTGCTGGAACACCACTCGCGCCCGTCAGGCCTGCCCTTGATGCTGGCGGCCTTGCCCGAACACCATCACCTGTTTCACGAGGTCAGCCACAACCCGTTCCTGATGGCCAGCGGCCTGATGGCCGACCCCCAGGGCCTGGAGCACGACGACTTGCGGCAGCGCGCCTGGGACGTTGCAGCGCCGCAGCAACAGGCGCAGCAGGCCGCATGGAGCGATTCCTACGCGGCTGCCGCGGCCAAGGGGCTGGGCAGCGAGGACCTGTCGCAGATCGCCCATGCCGCGGTGGCCGGCCGCGTGGCCACGCTGCTAATCGAGGCCGAGCGCCAGGTGGCCGGAAGGATCGACGGGGCCACCGGGCGCATCGATCCTGCCGAACTCGACAACCCGTGCGTAGACGACGTGCTCGACGACTTGGGCGCACTGGTCGAGAAGATGGGCGGTCAGGTCCATGTCCTGCCGGCAGAACACATGCCCTGTCGCACCGGCGCGGCGGCGAGCTTTCGTCACTGATCGGTTGCCACTGTTCTTTGTGATGAAGGCAGCGCTACGTCGCACACCGCTTTTGTCCCCAAACCCACAGGAGAACCCATGAAGATCCAACTCAACACCGACGTCAACATCGACGGCACCGAGGCCCTGGCCGCACAGGTAGATGCCACAGTCACGCAAGCGCTGGCCCATTTCGGTGAACAAATCACCCGAGTGGAAGTTCATCTGAGCGACGAGAACGCCGCCAAGAACGGGCAGCACGATCAGCGCTGTATGATGGAGGCCCGCCTCGAAGGCATGCAGCCGGTGGCGGTGACCGACCACGCCGCGACGATGGAGCAGGCAGTGCATGGCGCGGCGCAGAAGCTGGTGCATCTGCTGGACAGCAAGCTCGGGCGGTTGCGCGACCATCATGAGAATGCGTCTGGCCCACCCTCGTCGCGGACAGAACCCACGTAACGCTGGCCCGGTTATTTCAGTGCACCGCGGAAAGGTCGCACTGAGATAACCGCGCTAGCGCCGACCAGATCGTTTGTCCCCGGTTGATTTGCGCCCACAAGCTACGTGCCGGGGAAGTGCCACCTGTCTTAGCTGATATTGGATTGATATTCACGATGAATCCTTGATTCTTGTCAAAACAAGCGCGTGCTTCAGCCTGCTTGACCAGGTCGATCACCTGCGACAGGAACGAATCCTTGCCGGTTCCTTTGACCTCGATGATCAGCGAGCCTGCGCCGTTTATGGAGCGGCCGATAACCTTGCCGCCGCTCGTCGGATGATTCGCGGCGCGGACTGGATGAGTTGAATGAGCCTGTGCATGGCGAATGACAAACAATCGATGAGAAACAGCGTTTTTGATTGACAAGTGGTCGTCACCGCGAACACCTCTTCATACCGCAGTGTCCAATTTTTAACCAACCCCAAAACGTGTGTGCGGTCAACCACTTTCCACCCTTATTCACAGAGTTATCCCGACAAATTGTGGATAACTCGTGGTGGTTGTCCTAGCCAATTTTTCCATCCCGGAAGAAACTTCATCAACCCAACCCATCAGACGCCACCGGTGTCGTTCTCAACGAGCGCATCCGAGTCGTTGGGTGGTTCGGCAATCTGTCGTTGCAGGCTGACTATCAACTTATCCTTATCGGTCAGCCGCGCCGTCATCATGGCCTGCAGCGTTACCCATTCCCGCTGCTCGGCCAGTGCTTGGGCCGCCTCTCTCTGGGTGTCGGTCCGGATGTACGCCAGGCGTTCCTGCGCCAGTTCAGCGGTGGTTTGTTCGCGTGCACTCTGTTCGCTAGCCAAGGCTTTGTCCAGTGAAGCCAGCGTGGTCTGTGCCGCCTGCAGATGCTCCTGCGTTCGCACGGTCGCGGCGTCTGCCTGGGTCCGTGCCGCCTGCTCGGCTTTCAGGTCCCGCTCGAACTGTTGCCGGGCGTCGTTCACCAGGCGATCGGCTTCCAGGCCCAGGGCACGCCACAGCGCCTCGGTCACGGCCGCCGTAAGCGGTTCGGTCAGCGCACTGCCCGGCACCTCCCCAGCTTCGCTCTCCAGTTCGCGCATGACAACAACAGCGCCAAAAGGCTCGGTACCTGGAGTGTTCAGCGCCTGCACCGAGATTTCGATCGCCCACGAAGGTAGTCAGAAACTGCGCTCAACACGAACAAAAGTCTAATAACGTGTTTTGTCGCTTGTACTCGGGAAGCAAACTACCTATATTGCGGGTGTTGACGGTTCCAGGAGAAATTTGCGAGCTGTCTGCGTTAGCGACTCGAAGCGTATTTACGTGAAAAGTTATTGTTAGAGACAGGTCTGGACTGAAGGTATTTTTAGTTTCAAATTGCCTGTTTTTCAGACGCTCTGTCCATTTTGTTGTTTTTTATATACAGGGTATTATCTTGAGTACTGGTACAGTCAAGTGGTTCGACGCGGCGAAGGGTTTCGGCTTTATCGCTCCTGAAGATGGCAGCAAGGACGTATTCGTTCACCACACCGCTATAACTGGCGATGGGTACAAATCGCTTGATCAAGGTCAAAAAGTTAGCTTCGACATCGAGCAGGGTCAAAAAGGCCCAGCAGCGGCTAACGTCTCCGCAATGTAAACCTGTCAATAGACACGGTATTACTGCAAGCCCCGCCCTTAGCGGGGTTTGCTGGTTTCTGGGATAGGAGTTGGGTCCAAATTGGCAGGATCGACGGAATTTGCTGGCGCCGCTTTGGTCGCATCTTTTATGCTCTCCAACCGCTCATAAACCCCTATTTATCGATCGGCGTCCTTGGCATCGCATCAAGCAGGTCAATGCCGTCAAATTCTCGTTGGATTGTCTTTTTCAACTGCTCGGCGTCCGGCAATTTATCCTGTAGGGATGAAGGTAGTTCACGGGTTAGCAGGTACTCGGATACACCGACGGGCTTATCGAGGCCACGAAGCGCGTACTCCACTTCGAAGTAGTTACGTTCCGTACAACAAGTTAATACCGATAGAGGGGTTTTCGTCAGCAATTCCCGGCGAGTTTGAGATCCTGTCCGTGGCGAATTGCTAATTATCGTGAGAAAACGGCAACTTGCATAGACTTGCTTCTTTCCTGCTGCCTGCCCTCACTGCTCTATCATGAAGGACTTGCTGATACTCATTGCGCATCTGTTGACCACGATCGCCAAACTTTTGGGACCTGGCGGCGCAAGAGCCATTATTGCCGACAGCCTGCTAATGAAACAGCAGCTCCTGATTATAAATCGATCCCGGCGTCGTTCGCCAAAACTGACGGCACTGGATCGCTTTCTGATGGGTTTCTGGTCACTTTTCCTTCTGCATCGCCATATTCTAAGAGCGGCCGTGATTGTCCGGCCCTCGACGAGGAAATCAAGAGTGTCCCCTATACGCCGACATCGCAGCCGTTTGTTGAGCGATTGATCGTCAACCGCGTTGTGGAACGATACGACGAGAATTCCTTGATCAGTTGTTTTTCTGGAATAGGCAGGACTTGGAACGAAAACTCGCGGATTCCGCTCGATACTATAATCAGGATCGGACGCATCAATCACTTAACGGAAAAACGCCTGACTTTGTTAGCAGTAATGTCCAGTCACGATGCGCCCTGCTCGATCAATATTTTTGGGCGTTCACACTGCAATGGGCTTTTTCAGACTCCGATCGCTGCGTGAACTATGAATTCGCCATGCACAGGCTGTGCGGATCACATTTGCTCAGGGAACTCGAATCATCGGGGCCGCCCAGGCATTGATTCGAATGGCTATTCGTGGGCAAAAAACATGAAACGGCTGCTCAAAGAGACATGCGCCAAGGTCTCAGCGCGCAAGCGCAAGAATCTGACTGAAAACGAGTATGCCAATCTGCAGAAGCGCTACAGGAATATACTGACACGCGGGATTAGTGAACTACCGGCCCGCCCTGAACGA
>RCMY010005010.1_pt1 | contig 11301 bp, 6 predicted proteins | sample 2041341 | NCBI WGS metagenome assembly RCMY01 (sample SAMN09708234, study PRJNA481090) | Marine sediment metagenome, whole genome shotgun sequencing project.
ATATCCCGGGGAGCGTTAAAAATCCTTTGGGTTTTTAACACGTTTTACGGTAGCTTTAGCCCAGTCTTCTACTCTCGGACCAAAACATTCTGAAATCGAATCTACCCCAATTACGCTTCCATTTGTGAGCCTTCCCAAAACAGCTAATGGGATAAACTGGTTTTTATGATGCGTCTTTATAATCCCATCTTTTGTAGTTTTAATACCGAGCTCTGAGTATATAGGTTTTATAAGTTCATCAATGAATATCGTGAACGTTACAAAACACACAACGAGGAAATATCAACAAACGGAATTAGTTCTTTCAACGCAGTTTTAGATGGACAACAACGCTTGACGTCTTTATATCTTGGACTAAAAGGTAGTTTTGCGTACAAAGAATACAGACGGAAATGGGAAGATACTGAATGGAGTGTTCCAACAAGACATTTATATCTTAACATAACGAGTGAACTAAAAGATGAAGAAGATGGCAGAATTTATGAGTTTAGCTTTTTAGAAAAAAGTATTACACAAGAAACGGACATCTACGAAACAGAAGAAAAAAATTGGTTTAAAGTTGATATAGATTCCAGTAAATGGTATATTTAAAAACTTAATATTCAATAATCCAATAAATCATCATTCATGAAGAAAAATGTACTGCTATTGCTAGGATTTCTTTTTATTATACAATCCCAATTTGCTCAAACCTTTGAGTTTAAAGCGGATCAAATTGATATTCCCTATGAACGTTTTGTTTTACCTAATGGTTTAACCCTTTTAGTGCATGAAGATCATAAAGCGCCGATAGCAGCAGTAAATGTTTGGTATCATGTAGGCTCTAAAAATGAGAAACCAGGTAAAAGTGGATTTGCTCACTTGTTTGAACACCTGATGTTTAATGGTAGTGAGAATTTCAATGATGACTATTTTCAAGCCTTAGAGCGTATTGGGGGTACTGATTTGAATGGTACAACCAATACGGATAGAACTAATTATTTTCAAAATGTACCGGTATCAGCTTTAGATCAAGTTTTGTTTCTGGAGTCTGATCGAATGGGGCATTTACTTGGTGCTATTGATCAAGAAAAATTAGATGAGCAAAGAGGTGTAGTACAAAATGAGAAACGACAGGGAGAAAACCAACCTTATGGTAAGCAAAGAGATTTACTAAATACAGCTATGCATCCCCCTGGTCACCCTTATTCATGGACTGTCATTGGAAAAATGGAAGATTTGAACGCTGCTTCTTTAGAAGATGTACAAGAATGGTTTAAATCCTATTATGGTGCGGCAAATGCGGTGATTGCTGTTGCAGGGGACATAAATCCTCAAGAAGTATATCAAAAGGTTTTAAAATATTTCGGAGACATTCCTTCAGGTCCAACGATTACCAGGCAAGAAGTCAATATTCCAAATCATGGTGGTGATACCTATCAGGTTTACGAAGATCGCGTTCCTGAATCAAGAATTTTATTTGCTTGGAACACACCACAATTTGGGGCCAAGGAAGATATTCATTTTGATTTGATATCCGCCGTATTAACAAGTGGAAAGAATTCCAGACTTTACAAGAAGTTGGTCTATGAAGACCAAACGGCAAGTTCTGTTAGCTCATATCAAGCTTCAAGTGAGATATCTAGCACCTTTATTACTAGAGTTAATGTTAAGTCAGGTGAGAATGCAGATGCAGTTCAAGCCGTATTACAGGCAGAGATTGACCGGCTTATCAATGAAGGTATAACCGAAGCCGAATTAAAGCGTGTAAAAGCATCGTATTTTTCTAGTTTTATAAAAGGGTTGGAACGTATTGGAGGCTTCGGTGGAGTATCAGATATATTGGCTTCCAATGAAACGTATTTCGGAGATGCTTCCTACTATAAAACAGTTCTAAAATTTGTAGAGGAAGCCACGGTAAATGATTTGCAGAATACAGCTAAAAAATGGTTGACCAAAGGAAAGCATGTATTGGTATGCAATCCATTTCCAGAGTTTACTGTTGAAAAATCTACCGTGGATCGTTCAAAACTTCCAGAGTTGGGAGCTCCGAAAAGTTCACAGTTTCCTGAATTGCAAAGAGCTAAATTATCTAACGGCCTCAATATTGTTTTGGCCAGAAGAACCGGGGTGCCAACGGTGGTCATGAATTTGATGATTGATGCGGGGTATAAAACGGATTATTTGGCAAGTCCTGGTACAGCTGCATTGGCTATGAATTTATTGGACGAGGGTACCAAAGAAATGAACGCTCTGGAAATCAATGAAAAATTGCAACTTTTGGGCGCCGGTTTATATACGTTTTCGAGCCAAGATAACTCCAACGTGTATCTAAACACCTTAAAACCTAGTTTGGATGCCAGTATAGATCTTTTCGCAGATGTATTGTTGAATCCTGCTTTTCCCCAGAAAGAATTTGATCGATTGAAAGATGAGCAGATAAATAATATTAAAAAGGAAAAATCACAGCCGTTTTCTATGGCACTTCGTGTAATGAATAAATATATGTACGGTGAAGGTCACCCTTATAGTAATCCATATTCTGGAACAGGATATGAAGATACTGTAGCTAAATTGACTAGAGAAGATGTGCTAAAGTTTTACAAGACGTGGATTAAACCCAACAACGCAACAATCGTAGTTACTGGTGATGTAGAAATGAAGGATTTAAAATCTAAATTAGAAAAGTCTTTAGGGAAGTGGAAGAAGGCAGATGTGCCACAAATAACTTTTAACAAACCTAAAGTAGATTCAAAGAATACCCTTTATTTGATGGATAGGCCAGAATCACAACAATCGATTATTGTTGCCGGTCATTTAACTGAAAAATATGGTGATGTATCTGAGATTGCTTTAGAGCAAATGATAAGTATTTTAGGGGGTGATTTCACCTCTAGAATCAATATGAATCTAAGGGAAGACAAACATTGGTCCTATGGAGCTGGAGGTTTTGTAATGGATGCAAAGGCGGAGCGACCTTTTATAATATATGGTTCGGTGCAAACAGATAAATCTGCTGAGTCAGTGACTGAATTTAAGAAGGAAATATCAGAATTCATCAGTTCTAGACCTGCGACTCAGGAAGAGTTGGATAAGGTGAAAACCAATCAGATATTAAAACTTCCTGGGCAATGGGAAACAAATAGTTCAGTTAATAGTTCTGTTGCCAATTTGGTACGTTACAACTTACCTGATGACTATTACCAAAAATATGATGAGAATGTCCGGAATCTTACAATTACCGATATTACCAAGGTTAGCAAAACGGTAGTTAAGCCAGAAGCTGTGAATTGGTTTATGGTAGGGGATAGGGCCAAGATTGCCAGTAAATTGGATGAACTAGGATTTGATAATATAATAGAGATTGATGCTGATGGAAACCCAATTGAACCTGCGGTTAAAGAACCCGAAAAGGAAATTAAGAACTAATAAAAGAAACCCCCACTCTTAAGTGGGGGTTTTTAATTCTTCTATTTTTTATTTATCTCAACTTTGGAAATTCATCGGGATTTGCTTCATGCATTATATCATAGACCTTCTCAAAAATATCCTCTGCATTAGGTTTCGAAAAATAGTCACCATCCGTACCATAAGCCGGTCTATGAGCCTTAGCAGTCAATGTTTGTGGTGCACAATCTAAATAATTATAAGCACCTTGGTTTTCAATAATTTCATTGATTAAATAAGCAGAACACCCCCCTGGCACATCTTCGTCGATGACCAATAACCTATTTGTTTTTATGATGCTTTTTAGGGTATCATGATTAATATCAAAAGGCAATAATGTTTGAGCATCAATTACTTCGGCGTCAATTCCTAGTTCTGCAAGTTCCCTGGCTACCCTGAGTACAATTCTAACTGTAGAACCATAAGACACGAGTGTAATATCAGTACCCGCTCTCAGAATTTCTACTGCACCAATTGGAGTACAGAACTCCCCAAGGTTTGAAGGCTTTCTTTCTTTAAGCCGATATCCATTTAAACTTTCTATGACCAAAGCAGGCTCGTCACTCTTCATCAATGTATTATAAAAACCAGCAGCTTGGGTCATATTTCTTGGAGCGAGAATATACATGCCCCGCAAGAGATGAATCAATCCTCCCATTTGAGAACCTGAGTGCCAAATACCTTCAAGTCTGTGGCCGCGCGTTCTAACAATCAACGGGGCTTTTTGTTTCCCTAAAGTTCTATAGCGTATGGTTGCCAGGTCATCTGTAAGCGGTGACATGGCATAGAATATATAATCAAGATATTGTATTTCTGCAATAGGCCGTAAGCCTCTAAGCGCCATCCCAATACCTTGGCCTATTATAGTCGCTTCACGAATTCCAGTGTCAGCAACACGTATTTCACCATACTTCTTTTGAAGCCCTTCTAATCCTTGGTTGACATCTCCAATAGCGCCACTATCCTCACCAAAAACTAATGCTTCCGGATACTTTTCAAAAAGTTTGTCAAAATTATCCCTAAGTATGACACGACCATCAACCTGTTTTGATTGTTGGTCGAATATAGGTTTCACTTCCTGAATATTAGTGGCCCTATTAGGTTTTTCACTATATAAATGACTGCTGAATTTTGGTTGCATATCCTCTAAAAATTGGTTTACCCAATTTATCAATGCATTTTTTTCATTTGATTCCTCCCCCAATACATAACGCAATGCGTTACGTGAAATAATCCCTAGATCTTTCTTTAAAGGTTCTTCAATGGCAATTAAGTCGTTTTTTAATTTGGTGATCAATCTACTATTCGTACTCTTGCTAGCGGCGCTGTCTAAGAGTCCGACCAAAGTTCTCTTCATTGCCTTATTTTCGGCTAAAAACTCTGACCATGCCTCTTTTTTGGCAATTCTAACCCTTTGGCGAATCTCACGTTCAAGTTGAGAGAGCTCTTCTTCTGTCGAAATGCCCAATTCTAAAATCCATTCTTTGAACTTTGTATTGCAATCATTCTCTTTTTCCCATTGTAAACGTTCCGCACTTTTATATCGCTCATGGCTTCCGGAAGAGGAGTGCCCTTGTGGCTGCGTAAGTTCGGTCACATGTATCAAAACAGGCACATGCTGTTCCCTGGCAATATCAGATGCATTTTCATAGGTATGCATCAAGGCCGTATAATCCCAACCTTTAACTTTTAAGATTTCGTAACCTTCGTACTTTTCATCTCTTTTAAAACCACTTAGAATTTTTGAAATATCTTCTTTGGTTGTATGATACTTTGCAGGCACCGATATACCATATTCATCGTCCCAAACACTTACGACCATGGGAACTTGAAGAACACCTCCCGCATTTATGGTTTCAAAAAATAATCCTTCACTTGTGCTGGCGTTACCAATTGTGCCCCAAGCGACCTCGTTCCCTTTATCTGAGAATTTGGATGCGTCTAAATCCGGTAGATTTCGATATATTTTCGATGCCTGGGCCAGGCCCAATAACCTTGGCATTTGGCCTGCCGTACAAGAAATATCCGCGCTGCTGTTTTTTAGTTGGGTTAGATCCTTCCATGTACCATCCTCATTGAGACTGTGGGTAATAAAATGCCCTCCCATTTGTCTTCCGGCACTCATTGGCTCCTTCTTTATATCAGTTGTTGCGTAAAGGCCATGGAAAAATTCCTTTGGACTCAAAAAACCTAAAGCCATCATGAATGTCTGATCCCTATAATAACCACTTCTAAAATCACCTTTTCTGAATGACCTTGCCATAGCCAATTGTGGCAATTCCTTTCCATCACCAAATATCCCGAACTTAGCCTTTCCTGTAAGAACCTCTTTTCTTCCCATTAGGCTGCAGACTCGACTAACCACTGCCATTTCATAGTCGCCTAGAATTTGGGCTTTGAAGTCATCAAAAGAAATGTCGTTACTTGTCTTCAGGGAAATATCCATTTAGATTTGTTTGGTTTCACAAAAATACCACACACTAAGGGATTTTGCAATGCAGAAATTAGTTAAAATATTCAGTTATTGTTAAATTATAGGTTAAATCAATATTTAAAACTTAGAAAAAATTAAAATTGAGAGCTATTAATTGAGAATATGACAATGGGTTAGAACCATTTTCTGGTAAATAGACCTGTCAATGTTTTTGGACTTAAAGTAACAATGAATCTTATCTTTTCTTCGTAGTTGGGTTGAGAAACCTCCCAACCATTGTTGGAGTATAGCGGGAAATACAATTCAAAATAATCTGTAACCAAGTTTAGTCGAACACCGGAATCATAAACAAGCCGTTCTTTTTCACCTTTTCTTTTCATGAATCCAAAATCACCATAGAACTCAATCCACTTCCAAATATTAAGACTTGAATTCGCGGTGACCATCCAGTTATTGGAAAACGGATTTTCTAGTTTTGACTTAAAACCACCTTCGGCAATTATTATTTGCTGACTATAGATGCCAGTTTCTTCTGACCTTCCTAAATAACTATAGTCAAAGAGATAATCATTGGGTCTGTCAAGTGCAAAGTCAAAGAAAGTGATATTTGGGTCTATGGTATTGCTTAAGAATTTGCCTGCGAAGAATCTAAAATTAAATTGCCTATTGTTCTCAAATAATTTCCGATACTCAAGTTCAAAAGTAAGTTTACTAAAATCCCCACTGTATTGCGCATCGGCAAACCAGGAAAGATAATCTATAATTCCATTATTTCTGTGGGTGTATCTTGCGTTTAAGACACTATAATCAGGGTCAGTTTCAATATTTTCCAGATTTAGGTCTTGATCTCGGATTACGTTAACGTAGCGCAGACTAACAAAATCACGTTTATTGGAACGTAAATTTTCAGGTCGCCAGCCAAAACTAATAGAAGGTGTAATGGTGGAATATCTTGAATTTTCTTGATAATGGAAGGTGGATCCCCTTAAACTATAATTAGCCACATAAAGTCCGCTTTTACTCAAGTATTTGCGATAATTTAATTTGCCATAGCCGACAAAAGACTTTTCCCTAAGTGCATAAGAGGGTGCGAAATCATAGATAAATGGTTTTTCTAATAAGGTCTTATTATAGATGCGCATTCCAGGGGTCCAGCCATCATAAATATTGAATCCGAGTACGGGTACATAGAATACTTGATTATAATACGGGTTTTCAGCATCCTTGAAAAAACGGAACTGTAGTTTTTTATTACTTGAGAAAAAACCTTTTAATGATTTCCAGTTATCCCTTTGATTGAACTCTGGAATTTTTTGATCATAATTTAAGACCATTCTATCTTCTTGCCCTCTAGGAATTGTAAATGTGTTTTCTGTTGAAATGTTTGTAAACCAATATTTGGAAACTACAGAATCCTTTTTTAGTCCAAAAAGTGAAATGGGCACATTGGTACCCTCTTTGTTTTTAATAGTTACCCTAAGTGAATCATCCAACTTTTCTATTCGCTTTATCTTGAAATCTATTTTTCGTGCCGTTGATAGATAGTCATTGAAAAACCAATCGATATTTATATCTGTTGATCTTTTTAAAATAGATTCAAAATCAATTACCTTGGCAGAATTCAATGAATAGTGTTTGTAATAGGTCTTTATACTATTGTCAATTTTATCTTTACCTATATAGCTAGCCAGATAAGCGAGCCCCATACCAGCTTTATATTTATTCGCGATTTTTTGATTAAACTTAATCAGTGAATCATTTGGCGTTCGCAAGGCTTGATCTAAGTTTTTCCTTGCTGTAAGCATATATAAAAATGGATACTGCTCATTAAAGTCCATTTTTGCTAGATTAAAACCTCGAATACCCCATATTTTGGATAATTTACCTAATAACTTTTGATTGGGGTAATACTCTTCTACATAAGCAATCATTAAATAATTGGCGATGGCATCTTTAAGCCATTGCTCTTTTCGTGGGTCTAGATATAATGTTTCTTCTAAAAATTTATTCAATGCCGTTTTAAGGAATTTCATTTCAAATTGAAATTGTTCCTCATAAGGCCGCACAAACGAGGGCAGCTGGTTAATGCCATATAAAGGACTTTTGTCATAGTCCTTATTGCTTACCAGTAACTGTGAATGAGGATATATCCCAAGATTTTCAAAAATGAAATTTGCTACTTTGTTAATAGAAATCCCTTGAGCTATTTTGTCATATTTGGAAGCATCAATATCTGTCACCATTGTCATATGCGGGGTAACATGAGTAGTAAATATTTTAAACGGACTTAGAAGTATTTCGCAATTCTTTTGTTGTACGGCTTCCAACTGCGCTTGTTGACCACCCGGAAAAGTAGAATTACCAAGTTTTCTATAATTAGTTGTCAAATACAGTTTTTCAGGATATGTAAAATTTACAGTTGTTCGGGTAATATCAGTATATAAATCCTCGAGGTCTTTATTTGAATATAAATGCCATCTGCCATCAAATACGGCTGGTGTTAAATACCAATCTTTTAAACAATATTCATTTCTATTATTATAACCATATGCGGTGTATTTATTTGGTGGTAGTTTTACTGTATAGGTAATAAAGAGTTGCGCACTATTACCCGGTAATAAGGTTTTGTTGAGTACAACCTTTATAATGTCTTTTTCTGAAGTTCTTTCATAATACAATCCTCTATATTCATCATCAACAGCACTGATAATAGTGGTTTTTCCACGTTCATGTTCTTTGGCGAGATGAAGACTTTTTTTGAATTCTTCAGCAAAACGTTCTGCCAAACCAGTATTCTTATTTGAATACGCATGGGGCCAGTCATTAAAATATAAAACTTCTAAAGGAAATTTTGACGCATTCTTGTATATGAACTCTTGTTGTATATTCAGTTCTTTAGTCTCTCCGTTTAATTTTACGGTAAGAGTGTTCATGTGCTGGGCACATAACTGTTGCCCACCAAATAAAACGGTGAATATTAATAAAGAATAATAAGAATATACTTTTTGTTTCAAAGAACTGTTTTAAAAATTTGGGCTAAACGATTTGCCTTTGTAGAATGCATCCAATATTTCAACAACCTCTTGTTCAGTATCTGCGATTTTTATCAAATCCAAATCACTAGCGCTTATATTTCCTGCTTCTAACATGTTATTCCTTATCCAATCGATAAGACCCGACCAAAACTTCGTACCGATAAGAATAATTGGGAATTTTCCAATTTTATTGGTTTGTATCAAGGTAATTGCCTCAAAAAGTTCATCCAAGGTTCCAAATCCTCCCGGCATCACCACAAAACCTTGGGAGTATTTGACGAACATGACCTTACGAACAAAGAAGTAATCAAAATCAAGGCTTTTATCTCTATCAATGTACGGATTGTCATGCTGCTCAAAAGGCAAATCAATATTCAATCCTACAGAGGTGCCGCCGGCCAAATACGCGCCACGGTTACCCGCTTCCATAATTCCAGGGCCACCTCCAGTAATAATACCATAACCCGCTTCGGAAATACTTTTTGATATATTTACTGCAAGTTTGTAATACTCCATATCCTCTTTGGTCCTGGCAGAACCGAAAATAGAAACACAAGGACCAATCGCACTTAATTTTTCATATCCATTGACAAACTCACCCATAATTTTGAAAATGGCCCATGAATCATTCGCCTTAATTTCGTTCCACCCTTTATGATGCTTTTCTTTTCTCATATTGTTATTTTCCTTTAAGGCCAATAGACCTTTTAATTTATTACTTTTTACCCACCGTCAATTTAGGCTTATCCAATAAGTTCAACTCCTTTCTTAAATATTTAGCGGTATAGCTTTTTTTGTCTTTACTAACTTGCTCAGGTGTGCCTTTTGCAACTATCATTCCTCCAGCTCGACCACCTTCATATCCGATATCAATAATGTAATCTACAATCTTAATCACATCTAAATTATGTTCAATGACGAGAACCGTATTTCCTTTATCAACTAACTTATTCAAAACTTCCATAAGTACTCTAACATCCTCAAAATGGAGCCCTGTCGTAGGCTCGTCCAAGATATAAAAAGTATTGCCAGTATCGCGTTTAGATAGTTCAGTGGCCAATTTAATTCGTTGGGCCTCTCCTCCGGAAAGGGTTGTTGATTGTTGTCCCAAAGAGATATAGCCCAACCCTACATCTTGAATGGTCTTTAACTTTCGATGTATTTTAGGAATCAATTCAAAAAATGATACGGCATCATCAATGGTCATTTCCAAGACATCTGAAATTGACTTTCCTTTATATCTAATTTCGAGCGTCTCCCTATTAAAACGTTTGCCATTACATGTTTCGCATTCGACATAGACATCAGGTAAGAAATTCATTTCTATTACACGCAATCCACCTCCTTGGCAGGTTTCACATCTTCCACCTTTAACATTAAAACTAAAACGGCCTGGTTTATACCCTCGAATGGCCGCTTCTGGTGTTTTAGTGAATAATGAGCGTATCTCACTGAAAACACCTGTGTATGTTGCTGGATTTGATCTAGGTGTTCTGCCAATTGGGGATTGGTTTATATCGATTACCTTATCAATATTTTCCAACCCTTTTATCGATTTATAGGGCATAGGTTTACGAACACCATTAAAATAATGGGCATTCATTATAGGGTAGAGGGTCTCATTGATCAATGTTGATTTACCACTACCAGAAACACCTGTCACCCCTATCATTTGACCTAATGGAATATCAATTGAGACATTTTTTAAATTGTTACCTGTACATCCTGATAATGTTAATTTTTTACCATTGCCTTTTCTACGTTTTTTTGGGATAGCTATTTTTTTGATTCCGGTAATATAGTCAGCTGTTAAGGTGTGGTGTGCTTTTAGTTCAGCAGGGGTCCCTTCAGAGATAATTTCACCGCCATGATGGCCGGCTCTAGGTCCCATGTCAATTACGTGATCCGCTCGTTCAATCATATCCCGATCATGTTCTACTACAATAATGGAATTTCCTAAGTCGCGCAGTGCTTCTAGGGAATTGATGAGGCGATTATTGTCCCTTTGGTGCAGACCTATGCTAGGCTCATCCAAGATATATAGAACACCGACCAATTGAGTGCCTATTTGGGTTGCCAAACGAATTCGTTGGGCCTCACCACCTGAAAGTGATTTTGAGCTTCGATCCAGTGATAGATAGTCCAGCCCAACATCCAATAAAAATTGAATACGGGTCTTTATTTCCTTGATGATTTCCTCAGCAATTTTTAGTTGATTACCTTCCAACTTACTTTCTAAACCATTGAAAAAATAGGCTACTTGGGCAATATCCATATTAGAAAGTTCAGCAATATTGCTTTCACCAATCTTGAAATTCAATGATTCTTGACGTAGTCTTGATCCATTACAAGAAGGGCAGGTAATCCTATCCATATATTCCTTAGCCCATCTTTTTATTGAAGTGG
>RCMY010005011.1_pt1 | contig 11301 bp, 9 predicted proteins | sample 2041341 | NCBI WGS metagenome assembly RCMY01 (sample SAMN09708234, study PRJNA481090) | Marine sediment metagenome, whole genome shotgun sequencing project.
CGATACGGGTGGGTGGCTAGCCCTTACCCGACGGGGACTTTCACCCCGCAAGATGCGACGAGCTTTGCTCGGCGCGAAATGGCACTTAAATAAGCGAGTAGACCGGCCTGAACAGAGTGAAATTTTTCGGGACACGCCGTAAATCCGTCCCTGGAGGCTCTATCCCTGGCATCCTTGCCAGGGAAGGTCCCGAAAATTCTCCCTCTATTCAGACCTCAGCAGCTTCGATTGGCTTTAATTAAGTGCCATTAGACTATGAGGGAGAAGGTCCTGTAGAGCCGCCGAGAGAATTCGACGTGGCCTTAGTCGAATTTAAGGTGCCTGAGAGGATTACGGTAGGCGAGAGCGGAGAAATCAAGATCAAGATTGATAACTCTGGTCCTGGTACGGCGACCGGCAGGAGGAGGTTGTAGGCACCTCGAACCGCGGTGAAACCTTCGAGTTTTCCGCACCTTTCAATGACTAGGCAGTAGATCAGGAGGCCGAGTTCGGGTTTGATTGGACGGCCCCAAGCGGTTATCCAGCCATTGTCCGATGGGTCGCTACCATAGTAGCCGAAGCCGACACCAATTCCGCCAACAACACAGCGGATGGCAGGACCCTGGTGCGTCGCTAAAATCGGTGATTGACCCCAATGCGTTTGCTTAACGGCAAACCTAACGAGCTGTAAGCCTTCGACAGCAGGGACGCTGTCGTCCGGCCCTTGATTTTTTGTGGGCTCGCGCTCTGTTGGCAGACGATTTCACGCGCCGACGATAGGTCGGATCGGCGAACGTTACACGGCGGCTCAAACGTTATGATTGAAAATAACACATGGGTCAAAAATGCAGGCGTAATTTGATAGGAGTAGAGTATGCACGGGTTAACGATGTTTTTATTATTTGTAATCACCATACTGGGGGCAGGATGCGGCGGTGGTGGTGGCGGCAGCGACCCCATCATAGCCAACAGTTCTGTCGCGGGCAGCTTCGCGCTCAGTTCCGCCAGCTACACGGTTTCAGAAGCGGCTGGTAGCCAGACTATTGCAGTGAATCGCACGGGCACTACCGGAACGGTATCCGTGGACTACGCAACAACCGACGATACGGCCTTCGCTGGTGAGGATTACATGGCGACCGCGGGGACGTTGAGCTTCGCCGATGGGGAAACCAGCCAACAGTTTTCAGTAACCATCAACGAAGACACGAATGTTGAAAATGATGAAAAGTTCAGCATCAACCTCGACAATCCAACCAATGGCGCAACGCTGGGGAGCACTGCCAGTGCAGAGATAATTATCATCGACAACGATTCCAGCAGCGCACAGTCTACGTATGACTTTGAGAGCCTAACGGTCAACAATGCCATCGACGCACAGGATGGCTGGGAAGACCCTCTGGGATTGGGAGGCGCGGTAGTGGCGGCGGATTCTACCTCTGCGAACGGCTCCCTCGTTGTCGGCGCACCCCTAACGACCGCCGTCAATCCGATTGCCGACATAACACGCGTGAATGATACCGGCTTCAGTATTCCTACTTTGTCCGGCACCGAGACCACGGCAGTCTTACAGTTCGATCTAACCGGCGACGGCACGGCATTGTTTACCTTGGGGTTCGACCTGAATGGCGACGGTCTTTTGACAGAGAGTGCCGGCGAGATTGGCCCGCTGTTTGGCGCCGTTGACCGCGACTTCCTCCTTCAGGAAGCGAATCTGGGCGAAGACACTGAAGTCGCGTTTGCCGCTGGAGATGGCGGCGGCGACTGGTATCGAATGCAGTTGCACATTGACTTTACAGCTAACGCTGGAGACGGCGCCGGCAGTGTGTTTGTCAAGAACCTCACTGACGGCGAAGCACAGTTTATAGCAATCCCGGAACTGCAAGACGTCAATCTGCAACTCAAACGGATGGATGTGACGGCGCAACCCTCAAGCTGGAACGCGATGTGGGTTCGCCTGATCACATCCGGCGGCGAACGACCCAGTGCCGACAATTTGGAGGTGCGGCGCGTTCCCTAGCTGAATACGCTGAGCGATGTTTTCGCGGTAGCAATCCCGCAGTGTTTGTCAGAATTGAAATGGTTTCAATATTGATTTTGAAGATCGATGGCAGGTGGTATTACGCCATTTTCCAGGTATTTTTTTATGTTAGTTGCTACCAGGAGTGCTGCGGAACGCTTATTGGTTGGCGCGGAAATATGCGGGAGAATTGTCACGTTGGGGTTTGACCACAAAGAAGACGAACTTGACAACGGTTCTTCTTCAAAAACATCCAGCACCGCATGATTGAGGTGGCGTTTGTTCAGCTGTGTTAGCAATGCGTCCGTGCGAAGAATGCTACCACGAGCAAAATTAATAAGACTCGCACCATCTTTCATGGACCTGAGGAGGCGCTCATCGATGAGGCCTCGAGTAGCATCGGTAAGCGGTAAAAGAATCACCAGGATATCCGAGTGACCAACGACGAACTGCAAACCGTCATCGCCTGAAAACGTTTCTACCTTTTCAATTTGTTTCTCGGTAAGGCTCCAGCCAAGCGTATTAAATCCAAATTGTTGGAGCTTCCTTGCGGCGGCGGTTCCAAGCTGGCCGAGGCCAAGCACGCCGACCGTACGCGCTGTCGCCGCCATGACAGGTGCCTGACGCCACAATGCCTTGCTTTGTTGTTGCGCATAGAGCGGCATGTCGCGATGCAAATACAGGCACCACGCCACCACAGCTTCAGCCATCACTACGGCAAGATTAGGGTCTGACAGACGAACGATAGCAACGCTACGGCTGTTCAGAATGGGGATAAGTGAATCCACCCCTGCCCACACACTTTGAACCCAACGCAAATTGGGAAGCCGGTCGATATCTCGAGGACTTGCATTGGCAACAATAGCGACTTCAGCTCGTTCACATAGAGTTTCGCTGAGTGTGGCTAGCGGTTGCACTTCGCCGCAGGTAAAAACAGCATTAAGCTGTTTAAGCCAGAGCTTGCGCTCGCCGGGTGCTATGTTGTCAATAAATGGAATGACGGGAGTCACTTGGCAAACACTTTCCCTGGATCACGAAAACCCCTGATTTCCATATACTAATGCTTATTTATTCGCGACTAAAGTCGCTCCTACAATGAGATTAATGGTTTGTCCTGTGGGAATGACTTTAGTCGCGAATATTCCATAAATTTTGGTCAGCGTCCACTGCCACGTATTGGCCTAATCGCTTGATGCCACACGTTGCCACAGCTTTGTCGCCGGTTTATTTGATTCAGATCAAACAAGACAGAGTTTATCGCGCTAGATTAACGCAAGTGTTTACGAGTTGCACAAATGAAAGATGCGACACAGCAAAAATTCTCTATTCTCAGCGCGTCAATCGCAGCTGTACTGGCGTTTTTATTAACTAACATCAATGCGGCGTATGCGGTGGCTGCGTCCACATCGGAAGCCTCCAATGCCAATAACTCGAGCAATCCCATCGTCTTTGTGCTGGAAATAGATGGCCCAATTGGGCCGGCCACCAGTGACTATTTTAAGCGTAACCTCGAGCTGGCCCAGCAGCAGCGGGCACAATTGGTGGTGTTACAAATGAACACGCCTGGCGGGCTGGATTCGTCTATGCGCGTCATCATCCGCGCGATTCTCGCATCCCCCATACCGGTTGCCGGCTTCGTCGGTCCGCAAGGCGCGCGGGCGGCCAGCGCCGGCACCTATATCCTTTACGCCTGCCATATTGCCGCCATGGCACCTGCCACTAATCTGGGTGCCGCCACGCCAGTACAAATCGGCGGTATAGGCATGCCCGAGCCGGGCGTTAGTGAAAAAGACAAGGAGAAAACAAAGGACACTAAATCGGCGATGGAGAAAAAAACGATCAACGACGCTACTGCCTACATTCGCAGCCTGGCGGAGCTGCGTGGGCGCAATGCAGAGTGGGCCGAAGAGGCTGTGCGCTCGGCCAAGAGTTTGTCTTCCAAAGCCGCGTTGGAAAATGATGTTATCGACCTCGTAGCCACCAACATTGCCGATTTGCTGCAAAAAATTGACGGCCGCGAATTACAGATACAGGAAAAGGCGATCACGCTAAACACAAAATCGGCAGTCATCGAGTACCGCGAACCGGATTGGCGCAACCGTTTCCTCAGCGTTATCACCGACCCGAATATTGCCTACATACTGATGTTAATCGGCGTCTACGGGCTGATACTGGAGTTCTACAATCCCGGTGGCATCATCCCCGGCGTCGTTGGTGCCATTTGTCTGCTGGTCGCATTGTATGCGTTTCAGGTCTTGCCGGTAAGCTACGCTGGTTTGGGGCTAATCGGCCTCGGTATTATGCTGATGGTGATGGAGGCCTTCGTCCCCAGTACAGGTGTGTTAGGTATCGGTGGTGTTATCGCCTTTATTGTTGGCTCTGTGATTCTCATGGATACTGAATCAGAAGCGTTCCGAATCGCTCTGCCGCTGATTGTCGCCGTGGCCGTGTTCTCGGCCCTCGTGCTGGCATTTCTGATCGGCCTGGTGCTGCGCGCCCGACGCAGCGCCGTCGTTTCCGGGGAGGCGGCAATGATCGGCGAAAGCGCCGAAGCGCTGGAAGATTTTGCCCACGAGGGCCAGGTGAGAGTCCACGGTGAAATTTGGCATGCCGTGACGGAGCAGCCACTGCACAAAGGCGACACACTACCCGTTAAAGCAGTGCACGGTTTGCAGGTAACTCTCGGTAAACCGCAACAAAGTGGAGAAAAGTCATGACGTATTTTTCAATGATGCTCATCGTCCTGGTCGCCGTGCTGCTGTTCAGCATGTTCCGCGTATTGCGTGAATACCAGCGTGGTGTCGTGTTTATGCTTGGCCGCTTTTACAAGGTCAAAGGGCCGGGACTGATCATCATCATTCCTATTGTTCAACAAATGGTCAGGGTTGATTTGCGAACCGTTGTGTTGGATATCCCCACCCAGGATGTCATTTCGCGCGACAACGTATCGGTTAAAGTCAACGCGGTGCTGTACTTTCGTGTCATTGACCCGCAAAAGGCCATTATTAATGTCGAAGATTTTATGGGTGCGACCAGTCAGCTGGCGCAAACAACGCTGCGCTCTGTGCTGGGCCAGCACGAGCTGGATGAAATGCTCGCATCGCGGGAAAAACTCAACGCCAGCATTCAGGAGATACTCGACAAACAAACCGATGTGTGGGGCATTAAAGTTTCGAATGTCGAAATCAAACACATCGATCTGGATGAAAGCATGATCCGCGCCATAGCCAAACAGGCCGAAGCGGAACGCGAACGGCGCGCCAAGGTAATTCATGCGATAGGTGAACTGGAGGCGTCGGAGAAGTTGCTGGAGGCGGCCGATATTCTTGCCAAGCAGCCCCAGGCCTTACAGTTGCGCTATCTGCAAACCCTGACGCAAATTGCCGGCGAAAACAGCTCGACGATTGTATTTCCCATGCCGATAGATATTGCAGAGGCGTTGAAAAAAGTGATTCCGGGATGACTCAGTGTGAGTGATCGACTTGCATTGCCGCCCAGACCAGCGATTACACCGTTTCCTGATTCCCTGGCGGTTAACGCACTGTAGTTACGAAGGCCGCCGCCAACTCTGGTAGCACCAGTGCTATCTGGTACCACCCCTCTTGAAATCGTCAACTTGTCGACTACCTGCTGATCTGACTTGCCAAAGCGAAACTAGTGCGTACGAGGCTTACTGCTGCGTCGATTCAGCCATATCAAACTCGGCGACTCGCTCCTGCAGTACTGCAATAACAGCTTGCACGATTGCCTTAGGACTCATCTTGCCTGTGTTCAAGGTCATGTCATATTGCAGGGCATCGTTAGCGTCAACCTTGAAGTGGCGCTTCAGCAGGCGTGCGCGACCGGCATCGTGCTTACGTGCGAGCTTGCGCGCCGGCTTTTTTGCCAGGTCGTGCACTTCCATCATGCGATTCACACGCATTTTCTCCGGCGCAATCAGGCACATCGAGACGCATGGGCCGAGACCTTGCGTCGCCTGCGCGCCGGCGCGCCCAACGATAATCACCTTGCCAACTTCGGCAAGATCACGTACTCGGCGGAACACATGCTCCATGACGGTGTCCTGGGGCGTTTTTGCAGTCAGTGCTTGCTTAAAAAAATCATCAGCTCGAGTTTGGTAGTCTTCCGACAGCAACGAGTCCAGTGATACCTTCAAGTTGGACTCATCCACCATCCGTTCAACGAGCTTCTGGTCAAACACCTGCCACTCGCCAAATAGCTGCTTGTTATCGTGCTCGGCAAACGCGTCAACCAAGGCCTGGGCGATGGTAAGGCCACCGGCTCCTGCCTGCCTTGAAATGGTAATAAATGGTCGTATACCGGGCTTTTTCTCTTCAGAGCGAAGCTTGCCGCGCTCGTACTGGGTGTACTGCAAAAAGCGGTTAATCTTATCAATCGCATCCATAATAGTTACACTCCAAATCATTGTATGATAGCTTGCAACCCGTTGGGCGATTTGATCGGAATCAACTTACAAGCAACAAATTCTGCTTTGCTGGCAGGCAATAAATTCTGGTTTTTCGGCAAGCGCCGGATTGCATACGACATTGGCAAGTCAGGCATTGCATCTCAGCGGGCAAACGTATATTTTATGGCGGTTTTAAGCCTGACAAAAACCAGGAATGTTATGAACGATAAAGCCGAAACCCGCAATATGGCGCTGTTCTGCGACTTTGAGAACGTCGCGCTGGGCGTGCGCGATGCCAACTATGCCGCCTTCGACATACAAAAAGTGTTAGAACGCCTGTTGCTCAAGGGCAGCATTGTCGTTAAAAAAGCGTACTGCGATTGGGACCGCTATAAAGAGTTTAAGGCAGCTATGCACGAGGCCGCTTTTGAACTTATCGAGATTCCCCATGTGCGTCAATCGGGTAAAAACTCGGCCGACATCCGCATGGTCGTCGATGCACTCGATCTGTGTTACACGAAGTCACATGTTGACACTTTCGTTGTTATCAGCGGCGATTCGGATTTCTCACCGCTGGTAAGCAAATTACGCGAGAACGACAAAGTGGTTATCGGTGTCGGCGTGAAAAATTCCACCTCCGACCTGTTGATCGCGAACTGCGACGAGTTTATATTCTACGACGATCTGGTACGCGAATCGGAAAAGCCCAAGCGAAAACGACGTAAATCCCCTGCGAAGAAATCCAGCGGCAAAACCAAAGCAAAAGTCGAAGATGACAAGCAGCAGGAGGCACTCGACCTGGTCGTCGAAACAGTCGAGGCCCTGCTCAAGGAACGTGGCGAACAGGAAAAGGTCTGGGGCTCGATGGTGAAGCAAACCCTGAAACGCCGCAAACCAGGCTTTAACGAAACCTATCACGGTTTCCGTAATTTCGGCCAACTACTCGAAGAGGCGCAAGCGCGCGATCTGCTGACTCTGCAGCTGGATGAGAAGTCAGGCGGCTACATCATCAAGGAACTTAACGGTGACGACTAGCGCGTCATATTACACCCGGGCTCGCAGTGTGTGCCATTTCATGGCTTGAATCCCAGCGTTGTTGTTCGGCTCTCGCAAGCTGCGCATCGCGATAACAAGAAGGACAGTAACCGGTAAAACGCCGAAACATACGCGTGAAGTACGACGGGTCGTTAAACCCTATCGCATACACAACATCTGTTACCGAAGCATTGGGATGCAGCAACATTTGCTTTGCTTTGTCCATACGAAAACGCGTGAGATATTCGCGGAAGGTCATGCTGTATTCATCCTTGAAACAGCGCGCGAACACGGCTGAACTCATGCCGCAAAATTCGGCAACTCTGCCTACCTTTATTCTCTCGTGGTAGTGGTCTTCGACGAATAATTTCGCCAAATAAATCTTATTTGTCGGTGGTGCCCGGAATTTTAACTCGCCTGGAATGGGATTGTGAGAGATAACGCTATCTTGCGTCGACAGGCGTTCGGCGCAGGCGATGATGTCTGTCTCGGTCACCGGCTTTATCAAATAATCCCGTACACCGCTGCGCAACGCCCACACTGCCAGGTTTTCAGAGTGCTGTTCGGTCACCATCACCACTGGCAGCTCGGGAAAACGTTGAATGGTTTGCTCAAGTGCTGTGAGTCCCGAAATTTCCGGGTAGCCAAAATCGAAACACACCAGTGTCGGCGAAATTTCGATTATCTGCGCTTCAATTTTCTGTAAATCGCTACAGCGATGCAACTTCCATGGTTCTTCTGGAAAGCGATAATCGCCATGCTCCTGATCGCAGCGCCGAAGATCTACCCATAACACACGTGGTCGTTCCGTTGTTGTTTGCATTGCTCATCCCTTGAAATAGTCGTTTTTCTCATCGATTAAACCGACGCTTCTCCAGTAGAGAATCCAGTGCGGCGTGTTCTTGGAAAGACAGGCTATTAGCACACTGCCCATATTGTAAACTCACCAGCCGCTATGCACTGGTTTAGCAACAAAATGTTTCGGGAGAGTTGTTTGTCTCTTGTTAATCACGGACGACCAACACCGTAGCGATGGGGCCGCTAATCCGTGTTCCCTTGTGCTTCCGTTTTTTGTAGCGTCAGGGCGGGTTATTCAGTTGATATTGCATACGAGATTATCCCAAAAGTTTTTCATACAAAATGTAACTGCATTCAGACTAACAGTTTGCCTAAGCGAGAGTTTGATTTGAATCAAACCATGTAAATACTTCACAATTTTTGAAGTGATCGGTTGGATTTCGATCACTCTAGTCACTTTTTATTCTTGTAGTGGCGTCTTGTGAACACTTACGCGTCAACTTGATCTCTATTCAACGCGGGCTATTGAAGCTGCCAAATTATCAGCGAGCTGAATTTATGCCAGCGCTGTCGCAAGGGATATTAGCCCAGTTCGTCGGCAGAGGTGATATACCAATTATTGACGTCATACAGGTGGTCCAGATCCTCGCTCGATTCTTTTAACCTGCTAAGAATGACTCTACGATCGGAGTCGCGTTGTGAGAATTTCAACTTGCGCAGCAGATCGCAAATCTTCTTCTCGCCAAGAAACTCAAGAGACAAAGACGTGGCATCCTCGCTGCTCGCCACGGCAATCAATTTTTGCAACAGGCATTTTGTTGTCTTATTGCCCGATCTTGCGAAAAAGTCGAATACATGCCAATGCCCTTCAGCATTGACGCGAATGACGGCATAGCCCAGCAATTCTTCGTGCGTTTTTTTATACGTCAGCGCGAACACACGTGATTGCGCCAGTGGATTGGCGAAGAATCGCCAATTTATATACTTGCTATCGCGTCGACCGGCATACAAGTCACTTTGTTTGGACCATGCCGCCCAAAGCTTATCGAACGACTCATCAGCAGCCGATATTTCTGTTAGCTTATAAGACGAGAAACCTGCACATCGGGTCAGCCGAAACCAGGTTTTTAGTAAAGCATCGATGGGTGCCGTGATGAGTTTGCCAAGACCGGCGATGGGAAGCTTGTCGATATAAGGCCCGCTCTTGAGTATCAGTGCATATCGAGGCAGCACGCCCAGCACGTGAAAACCGGCACGACGCATTACCAGCACGGATTTGTTGTTGGGAAATCCCAGTAGCAGATCGCATTGATTGCGACTGCCTTGGAGCAGGCTTTTGAGCAGTTGCAGTGCCGGAACGACCGTTTGGTGACTTTTATCAACCGCAAAATCAGAACACAAACCTACAACCTGGTCACCATTTCTTGAATGATAAAGCCGGGAAACAAAGCCAATCGCACCGACTACCTCTTCAGTACCGCCCTCTTTGAGTAGGTACAGGCGTGATTGAAAGCTTTCACTGCCATAGTACCAGGGGTATTTTTCGTGAAGATCAACCGCCTCCGGAAATTCACTTAACCACATTCCCTGTGCTTGAGGGTAACCTTCTTTGCCTGTGGCTTCAGCGGTTGCATATTGCATTAAATCTGACCCACCTCGCTGCTGCCGTCGACGATTTCCTTAACGCTAATCAACACCCTGCCACCAGCATTTACTTCGCCAAGTCGCTCCAGCCCTTCTGCTCGGGGTATTGCGCCGCTGCGCACAAGACCTGCTACTTCGTAGGCATACGGGTTAATTTTATAGCGCTCGTAGTGTTTTTGGTTGGCATAGGCATTCAATAAGCAATTGCTTGAATTGGCATCGGTATCCTTCGGCCTGGCCCAGCCGTATTGCTTGATGCATGCATAAATATCTTCTTCTACATACTCGTGGAATGCCAGCGGGTTAACGTTGAAAGGGAATTTATCTTCCTGCTTGAAATGTTCTTCCGATAGAAAGTACCGCGCCGTAACATCGCCAGTGTATTTGCTTAGAGACTCGCAAATGCTTTTCTGCGACTGTCGAACCATTTTCGGATTGGTTTTTACGATAGATGTCGCCAGTGGCGCCTGCCCGGGAGACATACCAAAAATCACCATAGGTATAGATTTTTCTATCGCCATCTGCAAGCTGAGATAACGCACCAGCGAAATACACGACGTGCACACGGCCGACGAGCGCTGCATCGCCTTGGCCGAATATATATCATTATTTGCCGATGCTTTGACAATATCCAGATAGTCGTTGAACTTCGGCCGCATGGTGACGTGGTCAACGCCCATCGATTTAACGACATTTTTTATATTGGTGTGCGCTCGCTCTGAAAAAAACCAGTTGTCGAATGAGAACGCCAACATTTTCAGGTCGTACTTTTCTTTCAGCAAGTGCATCGTATAGGTACTGTCCTTGCCACCACTGTAGGCAACCAAAGCATCATACGAACCCCTGTTTCTGTGCTCATCAATCAGTGCCTCGAATTTCAGCTCAAACTCACGCCGCTTTTCATCAACGACAGACTGCTTTTTACCAAGCGTACAAAAATTGCATACTCCCTTCTGGTCAAACTTGATTCCGGGATAATTTTCATCGAGCACACAGCGCGTGCATATTTTCAAAACTGTTCACCTCTGTTTTCAAGCGGGTCTGTTTCACGTATTGACTGATCGATAATTTCAACCACCGACGCCAGTTGATTGCGCGTAATAGTTAGCGGTGGTTCTATCATGATGACATGGCTCGCACCATAGGAAGGCATGGCAAATACTCCTCGGTGCACACATTTCCTCAGAACTTCATGCGCCTGCTTTGCGGTTGCGACTTCAATACCCCAAAGCAAGCCCCTGCCCTTAACGCTTTTAATAGTGTTGGGATACTTTAGCTTCAGTTTGCCAAACTCTTGCTCGAGATCATTTCCCATCGTCCTGGTATTGCTTATGATGTCGGTCTCGGTGAGGATTTCTATTGTTTTCTTGCCTGCCGCGCAGGCGAGCGCATTGCCCGCATTGGAAGAGGCAGACATAGG
>RCMY010005013.1_pt1 | contig 11299 bp, 8 predicted proteins | sample 2041341 | NCBI WGS metagenome assembly RCMY01 (sample SAMN09708234, study PRJNA481090) | Marine sediment metagenome, whole genome shotgun sequencing project.
GTGGTGGTGAAACCTTATCCGCGGATAAGGTTTTTCCCTTATTAACAATGCGTTAATTCGTTTAAAAAGTCGCAGAATTGCCTTGTCGTCACGAGAGACATCCGCTAATTCTGTCTTGTATTATTCATCAGGAGCGCATTTCAATGAACACGTTTTATATCACCATTCCTATCATATTCGCGCTAACCGCATGTGGTGGAAACGGGGCTGATGGCGTTGCAAATGTCGACAGGATTGTTGTGGGCGCTGCGGTCTCTGACGAGGTTTTGCAAAGCCGCATTGGTGTGCTGACTGACGCTTATGTTGATGATTATGAGGCCGGAAATTTTGCCTCGTCTGTGCCAGTGTCGGGTCGCGCAAGCATGAGCGGCGCGGTTCTTATTGGCGATCCCGGCATTGTTGATGGCACAAATCTGGACACCGCTGACGTGGCAGGACAGATCGACATTAGCGTTGATTTCGCGACCAATGAGGTTGATGGTATTGCCTCAAATTTCCATGTGATTGATGGTGCTGATTTTGACGGGCAACTGACTTTGGACGCCACTATCTTGCGTGATACCAAGGCGGGCATCGCGGGCACCATGAGTGGGGTGCTTGAAAATGCCGAGACGGGTCCTTCGGATTTGAGTTTTGATATTCAGGGGAACTTCATGGGGGCTGGCGCGTCCGGTCTTGTGGCTGGTGGCACGGGGCGCGTGATATATGACGGCGATGACATTGATGCGCTGGGACTTGTCTTTGCTGCGGACTAACCCCGCACGCGTTTGACCGCGCCACACATAGACAAACCGGTTCGCCTCTGATCAAAGAGGTGAACAGGAGCTATTATGCAAAACCCTACCCTTCAAAACTGGCTTTCGATTCTGTTTCTTGGCCTGATTTGGGGTGGCACGTTTATGGTGGTCTCAATTGCTTTGCGGGGGTACGGCCCGTTGACGGTGGCTTGCGCGCGCACCACTTTAGGGGCTGTGGCGCTGCTTGGGTTGATGGTCGCGATGCGCCGTAAGATGCCTGTGTTGGATGCCCGTATGATTAAGTATCTGGGCGTGATTGGGGTGCTGAATACCGCCCTGCCGTTTTCATTGTTGAGTTGGGGCCAGCAATACGTGCCTTCGGCGTTTGCGGGCATTTCGATGGCGGCGTTGCCGTTGTTTGTGTTGCCGCTGGCGCATATTTTCACCGACGAGAAGTTGAGCACACGCAATCTGGTGGGTGTTGTATTGGGGTTTTGCGGGGCTGCGGTTTTGATTGGTCCGTCGGTGTTGCGCATTGGCACGGGGATGGAGCCGTTGGGCCAGATTGCCTGTGTTGCGGCGTCGGTGTCTTATGCTGTGTCGAGCATTATGACCCGCCGTTGCCCGCCGATTGACGCGCTTACAATGGCCGCGTTGTTGCTTGTGGTGGGCGCGCTCACGTTGATCCCTGCGATGTTGATCATCGAGGGTGTGCCGCAGGTTGCAGACCGCACATCGACCGTGGCGATTATCTTTTTAGGGCTGGTGCCGACCGCGATGGCCGCCTTGTTGCGCGTGACCACGATCCGCTCGGCGGGGGCTGTGTTTATGACGCTTGTGAACTACCAAGTGCCTGTTTGGTCGATGATTTTTGGCGCGTTTGTGCTGTCCGAAGTGCTGCCGTTGCGGTTCTTTGCGGCGCTGGCATTGATCATGTTTGGCTTGATGATCAGCCAGTGGGGCAGTTTGAAACGGATTTTCAAGCGGGCTTAGACGGCCCGCTCGACCTCCGCTACGATCCCGTCGACCACTTGGACCAGTAGGTCCGCATCTTCGCATTCGGCCATGACACGTACCAAAGGTTCGGTGCCTGATTTGCGGATCAGCAGGCGTCCTTTGCCCAGCAGTTTGAACTCGGCGTCGGAGATCACCGCTTTGACTGCAGCCGCTTGCATCGGGTCGGTTCCTGCCCCGTAGCGCACGTTCTTGAGCATTTGCGGCACAGTCTCGAAGCTGGCTGTAAGCGCGCTCGCTTTTTGCCCTGTCTGGATCATTGCCGCGAGGAATTGCAAGCCTGCCAGAAGCCCGTCGCCAGTCGTTGCATAGTCGGTCATCACGATATGGCCTGACTGTTCGCCGCCCAAGTTGAAGCCCCCTGCCCGCATCGCCTCGACCACGTAGCGGTCGCCGACGCCTGTGCGCAGCAAGGTTAGGCCCTTGTTTGTGAGAAACCGTTCCAGACCAAGATTGGACATGACAGTGGCGACCAAAGTGTCGCCTTGTAACCGGTCGCTTTGCGCCCAGCGATCCGCCATCAGTGCCATGATTTGGTCGCCGTCCGCCACTTTGCCGTTTTCGTCGAGGATCATCACCCGGTCGGCGTCGCCGTCCAGACAGATGCCCACGTCGGCGCCGTGCGCGATGATGGTTTCAGCCGCCGTTTGCGGGGCGGTCGAGCCGCAGCCTGCGTTGATGTTATAGCCGTCGGGCGAGACGCCCACGGGGATGACCGTTGCGCCGAGTTCCCAGAGCACTTCGGGGGCTACTTTGTAGGCGGCCCCGTTGGCACAATCGATCACGACCTTGATCCCGTCGAGGCGCATGCCGTGTGGCAGTGTGGTTTTGACCCGTTCGGCGTAGCGGAACCGTCCGTCGTCGATCCGTTTGGCGCGGCCAATGTTATGGGCTTGTGCGGGCTCGATCTCGCTATAGGCGAGGGCTTCGATTTCGGCTTCGGCCTCGTCAGAGAGTTTGAACCCGTCGGGGCCGAAGAATTTGATGCCGTTGTCGTGGTGCGGATTATGGCTGGCGGAGATCATGATGCCCACGTCGGCGCGCATGGATGTGGTCAAAAGCCCCACGGCGGGGGTTGGCACCGGGCCGAGTAGCAGCACGTTCATGCCTGTACTTGTCAGCCCTGCGGTCAGCGCATTCTCGAACATATAGCCCGAGAGCCGCGTGTCTTTGCCGATCACAACGCGGTGCCCGTTGGACCCGTCGTTGCGGAAATAGCGCCCTGCGGCAGCCCCGATTTTCAGCGCCATATCGGCGGTCATCGGGTAGATGTTTGCCTTGCCGCGCACGCCATCGGTGCCAAATAATTTCCGTGTCATAGCTGCTCCGCCATTGCCAGTTGCAGGCGTATCGCCTGTCTTGTCTCAAATGTATCGTGCACGCGCAGGATTTGCACGCCCTGCGCGACCCCGTGTAACGCCACCGCCACCGAGCCCGCTGTGCGGTCCTGCGCCTGTGGAGCAAAGCCTATGGTGCCAATAAACTTTTTCCGCGAGGCCCCCAAGAGGACCCCGCAGCCGAGTGCGTGAAATAGCGATAATCCGCGCAGCAGCGTGAGGTTGTGCGCTTGGGTTTTGCCAAAGCCGATGCCGGGGTCAACGATGATCTGGTCATGCGGGATGCCTGCGGCGGTGGCGGTTTTAATGCGCGCGTTAAGGTAATCGTAAACATCGAGCAGCACATTGTCATAAGTTGGGTTGTCTTGCATGATTTCGGATGTGCCGCTCGCGTGCATCAGGCAGATCGGGGCGCGCGCATTGGCGGTGACCTGTGCCATGGCGGGGTCATAGGTCATGGCGGACACGTCATTGACAAGGCTGGCCCCTGCGTCCAGGGCGGCTTGGGCGACGTCTGCTTTGCGGGTGTCAATGGAGATCGGGATACTATTTTGGGCGCGGATTGCACGGATCACGGGAGCGGTGCGGGTGATTTCGTCTGTATTGGCAACGGCTTGTGCGCCAGGCCGTGTACTTTCGCCGCCGATGTCGATGATGTCGGCCCCTGCTGTGATCATCGCCTGCGCGTGGCTGGTGGCGGCCGCAATATCGCTAAATTGCCCCCCGTCGGAGAAGCTGTCGGGGGTCACGTTGAGGATGCCCATGATGCGCGGCCGGTCCATGCTCATGCCTGCGATGGCAGGGCGCGGCGTGGTTAATTTTGTCAGAACGTCGCTGGGGATGTCGCGGGCCGGGATAACCTTGGACGGGGTGTGGCGTTGCAAGACCTCGACCTGATCGAACCAGCACCAGCCAAGGGTTTGCGCGCCACGGGGGCGTGGGCCAAACATGTGCAGGAGGGGTCGGTAATATTTTGTCATAAAAGATGCGCGTGATCCACGGGATGCGCCACCACGGACAGGTCGGATGTGGGAGCGTCCGCGCCGATCACAAAGACCTCTTTGGCTTTCATCTCGTGGGCGAACCACATCGCCACGGCCAATGCGTCACGCGGGCCAGCGCGAGGTCCGTCGACCGCGTCCAGAACGATTTTTGAGGGCGCCCAGACGCAGATTTGTCCATTTTTCATCGCCCAATCAAGTTCGGTGCGGGTTTCCACCACTTTGCAGCGGTGATCGCGGGCGGCGAGGACCCATGCGTTTTGCTCAATCGCCAGCAGGTCGATGCGGCGTTGTGTCATGGCGTGGCCGGTTTGTGGCACGGCCAGCTCAGAGGGACCTACGCAGATGATCAATGGCGCGTCTTTGGCCTCTAATGCGTCGATCCAGCCTTTGAGGTGAGGGGATTGTGTGGCCGCGTGGGTCAGGAACACCACGCGCGGGTGCGGCGCCTCGACATGGGTTTGACCTGCGTGGGATGCGCCGTCGCGAGACCGCACGATTTCCACGCCAAGCGCAAAGGGGCCACGATCCAGTTTTTCGATGCGTACAAAGACCCGCTCGGCTTGCGGTTCCAGCAAGATCCGCTCCGCCACGCGGGCCGCCAAGGTTTCCAAGAGGTTAATCCGTTCGGCGTCGAGCTCAATCGCAATCGCTTCGGTCACGCGGTCGTAAGATAAGATGCGGTCCACGTCGTCGTCGATTGGCCCTGTCAGCCGGGTGACTTCGACCACAATGTTGAATTTCACCCGTTGCAGCGTGCCGCGTTCCAACTGAAACGCGCCGATTTCGACCTCGACGGTATAATCGCGCAGAGAAATGCGGTCGCAGGGGGCTGCGGCACTGGCCTCGGCCCGCTCACTGGGATGGGAGAACGCAAGGCGGATGTCATCGGTCATTGGCTACTCACTCAAAAGGTCACTGCGGCATACCTGCCCCAATGACCCCTTGCAAGCTTTCCAACTTCGACCCTTACAAGGTCATCTGCGACCTTAGTTCGACGCAGAGCGTGTCGGCTGCCGGTAGAAGTAGTGAACGCCGATGCTCGCTGTGCGCGGGAAGCGGCTGGCCCATGACGGGTTCACGGCTTTGGTGTGGTAATGTGTGGCCCCGTCGGTCAGCGGGCGGTCGCCGCCGTCAACCATAAGCTTGGCGACTTTTGAGACGCGCGCAAATGCGCCTGGCTCGGAGATCACTTCTTCGCGGCCATCACAGGTATAGGTGAACTGGCAGGCGAATTTGCGCCCTGTGCCTTGGTTGATCACGCCGCAGACGGAATTGGGGTAGGATGCGCTATCGACGCGGTTCATGATGACTTCGGCGACGGCAAATAGACCTTTCACGGTTTCGCCGCGCGCTTCAAAATAGAGCGCCTCGGACAGGCAGCGCCACTGTGCGCCGCCAGATGCGGAGGGCAGTGCGGCCAAAAACGAGCGGTCATAGCTGAGCGATTGTGGTGCAAGTTGCACGCTGCGCTCGGAGGCTGGCGGCAATGCCGTAAGCGCGGTCATGCGCGCATCTGGAACAACGGAGAGAGACTGGCGTTCCTGCCCCAAAAGGGCGCTCAAGCGGCTTGCGATGACCTCATCTGCGCGCGCGGCGGGTGCCGCGATTAACAGGGTCGCCATCACGGCAGACTTCAAAATCGTTCCAAACGTCGTTTTCATTGCGCGCATCCATGTGTCACGCGGTAAGCCCCACGTTGGCCTAGCTTTCCTAGGGGATTGAAACCGATCCGTCTACCCTATGCTGCGCTGCAGCATTTTTATGGCCGATTCACGCCGATCCACCCAATTTGGCGGCAATTGCCAGTTGGGCCGCGTGAAGCCGCGCAACAGGCACGCGGAACGGCGAGCATGAAACGTAGTCAAAGCCCTGCGCGCGGCAGAAATCAATTGCAGTGCGCGTGCCGCCGTGTTCGCCGCAGATCGACAGGGTAATGCCCGGTCGGCCCTTGCGTCCGCGCGCCGCCCCGATCGACAGCAACTCGCCCACGCCTTCCACATCAAGCGTGTGAAACGGGTCCTCGGCGTAGACGCCTTGTTGCACATAGGCCGACATGAACCGCCCTGCATCATCACGCGACAGCCCGTAGGTCATCTGCGTTAAGTCGTTTGTGCCAAAAGATAAAAAGTCGGCGTTTTTGGCAATATCTTCAGCGCGCAAAGCGGCACGCGGGGTCTCGACCATCACGCCGAGCCGGTAGGTAAACGGCACATTCTTTTTGGCGCGCACTGTGGCCGCGACCGCGCCAATCTGGGCTTTGACCAGTTCAACTTCGCGCATTGCGCTGACCAGCGGGATCATAATTTCGGGCACAATTGTTTCGCCTTCGGCAGTGACTTCGGCGGTGGCCTCGAAAATTGCGCGGGCTTGCATTTCGTAGATTTCGGGCAAAGCGATGCCCAAACGCACGCCGCGCATCCCGAGCATCGGGTTGTATTCGGTCAATGCGGCGACGCGGTCAGTGACCACGTTCACAGGCAGGGCAAGTTGTTCTGCGAGGTCGCGCAGCCCTGCTTTTCCGCTGGGCAAAAATTCGTGCAGCGGCGGATCGAAAAGCCGTATGCAAACGGGCAAGCCTTTCATGATCCTGAAAAGTCCTGCAAAATCATTGCGTTGCATGGGGAGCAATCGGTCGAGCACCGCCCGCCTATCGTCGCTGCTGCCTGCAAAGATCATCTCTCGCATGACCCCGAGACGGTCGCCCTCGAAGAACATGTGCTCTGTACGACACAGCCCGATGCCTTCGGCGGCGAAATTCCGCGCAGTTTGGGCGTCTGCGGGGGTGTCGGCGTTGGCGCGCACGCCGATATCGCGCGAATCGTCGGCCCATTCGAGCAAAGTGCGGAAGGTTTGGTCGAGAGTCGCCTCGACCATCGCAGGTTCGCCCGCCAGCACTTCGCCCTTGGTGCCGTCCACAGTAATCTTGTCGCCTGCTCCGAATCGGCGTCCGTCGGGGGCGACAATTTCTTGGGTTTTACGGTCGATCACCAGATTGGAGGCGCCCACAACGCAGGGCACGCCAAGCCCGCGCCCGATGACTGCAGCGTGGCTGGTTATACCGCCGCGCATGGTTAAAACGGCAACAGCGGCGTGCATGCCGCGAATGTCTTCGGGGGTGGTTTCGCGCCGCACAAGGATGCAGGGTTCGCCGCGTGCGGCACTGGCTTGCGCCTCGGATGCGGTCAAAACGAGGTAGCCAGATGCGGCACCGGGGCTGGCGGCGATGCCCGAGACGATGTGTTCGCGCACAGCCGTTGGGTCGACTTGGCGGTGCAAAAGTTCGGAGAGAGCCGAGGGTTCAACGCGCATCACCGCCTCTTCGCGCGGAATGATCTCGTCTTCGGCCAAGGCCACGGCGATACGCACTGAGGCGCGCGAGGCGCGTTGCACCCGCACCGCGTCCAGTATCAATAGTTTGTTATTGTCGATGGTAAATTCGACCTGCATTTCTTCGCGCAGTTTTTCGCGGCAGGTTTTGCCGTAGGCCAGCAGTTCGGCGAAGAGGGTCGGGCTGCGGTCCTCTAGGGACGGGCCGCGTTCGTCTTTGGTCAGGTAGATCGCGCGGTTTGCAGCGCCCAAGGCGTCGCGCCCTTGGCTTTGCCCCAAGTAGCGGCCGGTGATTTGCGACATGCCTGTAGCGCTATCGACGAATTGAATCACGCCTGAGCCGCTAATCGCTTCGCCGACGCCAAGGGCCATGGCTTGTACGACGAGCCCAAGACCGGCTTCGGCGGGCGCGCCTTTGGCTTGGCGTAAGAGTCGTGCGGTTGTGCCGTCCCATGCGCGGGCCATTGAGCGCAGGACTTCGCCAAGTTGGGTTTCCGCGCTTTGCGGGAATGGGGTGTCGGTCTCGAATTCGTAGGCTTCCAACATACGGTGCAGGGTGTTTTCGTCGGCGTCTTTGGGGATGTCGAACGCATCGGGGTCGAGCCGCGAGACGTGGATTGCAAAGGCGCGCACAAATTTGATGTAAAGCGCTGTGGCCGCTGATTTGCCGATGGTTTTGCACATGGCTTTGTGCCGCGCGTTGGTCATGCCGATATTCAAGATAGCACTTGGGCCGCCCCAATCGGGGTCTTCGCTGGAGGGCCGCACGGAGAGCAGCGGGGTTTCGCCGAAGGGTGCGAGGATCGCGTCCATGTCGGGCATTTCCCCGATAGCGATTTGGTGCACTGCGTCGAAAGACAGGGCGACGGTGACAGGCACGGGCATGTTGAGCCGCACCAGACGTTGCAGGCATTTCGCCCGCCCCCCGTGCACCACGGGCGACATCAGCGCCGTCGCGGTGATCAGGGTGACGGGTTCGCACTTAAATTCATTCTGCACTGCAGCACCATTCCTTATGTTGGTGCAGCATAGAGTGTGTTTGCCAGTCAGGTAAAGGACGCACTAGCCCTCTAGCTGGGTCAAATCGGCCACCGAGAGGCAGATTTTGCGGATACGTGACAAAAGGTTAAGGCGGTTGCGCCGGATGACCTGTTGGTCGGCGTTGACTTGCACGTCGGTGAAGAAGGCGTCGATGGGTGCGCGCAGGGCGGCCATTGCGGTCATGGCGGTGGTGAAGTCCTCGGCTTTCATCGCGGGGGTGATGATGGCGTCTGCTGTGTCGAGGGCGTGGAACAGGTCTGTTTCCGCGCCTGCTTCGGCGTGTTTGATGTCGGCCCCGTAGGAGTATTCGACGCCGTCTTTTTCCTCGGCTTGGGTCAGGATGTTGTTGGCACGTTTGAAGCCTTGGATCAGGTTGACGCCGTCGTCGGTTTTGAGCGTTTCGGAGAGGGCTTTGGCGCGTTTGACGAGAAGCGTGAGGTCGTCGTTGCCCTCCATTGCGATGCAGGCGTCGATGATGTCGTGGCGGATGCCTTGGTCTTTGAGGTAGGTTTTCAGGCGGTCGTGGAAGAAGGAGAGGAGATTGTCTCGATTGGGAACATATTCACCGCGCCATTCAATTCCAGATCTTTGTCCCACAAATTGCGCCGCAATTTCAGCCGCATATCCACGGATGTGGCGCGTCTTAATTTGTGCCTTGATACCCGAATTAATCTGTCGAATCTCATCGCTATCGCTGCCAACAAACTCCGCTATTTCGCGCGCAACTTCTTGGCCCACCTCGTAATCTTCTATTATTTGAGACTCGATTTGTAACTTCAGAAGGGCCAATTTCGGCCCCCGAATGGTTTCCATCGAACAATCAATCAAATCAATCAACTTCATATTCAAATCATTCTCCAACACCAACCTGATCACACCCAATGCGGCGCGGCGCAGGGCGAAGGGGTCTTTGGAGCCTGTGGGTTTTTCGTCTATGGCCCAGAAGCCTGTGAGGGTGTCGATTTTGTCGGCGAGTGCTACGGCGACGGAAACGGGTGCGGTTGGCACGTCGTCGGAGGGGCCTAGGGGGGAGTAGTGGTCTTGGGCGGCGTTTGCGACCGCAATGGAGAGACCTGCTTCTTTTGCGTAGTAGCGGCCCATCAGGCCTTGCAGGTCGGGGAATTCATAGACCATTTCTGACGACAGGTCAGCTTTGGCGATGCGGGCGGCCTCGGCTACTTCGGTAGGGTCTGCGCCGACGATGGGGGCGATTTCACGCGCGAGGGCGATGATGCGCTCGATACGTTCTTTCTGGCTGCCAAGTTTGTTGTGGAAGGTCACGTTCGCGAGGCTGTCGAGCCATGGCTGCATGCCTGCTTTGGCGATGCGCAGGTCGTTTTCCCAGAAGAATTTGGCGTCGGAGAGCCGTGCGAACAGCACCTTTTGGTTGCCTTTGAGGATTGTCGCACCGTTGTCTGCCGTGGTGGTGTTGGCGACGGTGACAAAGCGTTCAATCTGGTCTGATTTCGGGTTGCGCACGGAGAAGAATTTTTGGTGTTCTTTCATCGAGGTTTTCAGCACCTCGGCGGGGAGCGCGTAGAAGGTCGGGTCGATTTGGCCGAGTAGGACCACGGGCCACTCAACAAGGCCTGCAACTTCGGTCAGGAGGGCTTTGTCTTCGACGACCTCTAGGCCCAGAGCGAAGGCTTGGGTGGTGGCGTCGTGCCAGATCATGTCGGCGCGTTCGTCGCTGCGTAGCATAACGGATGCGCGCTTGAGCTTCGCCTCGTAATCCTCGAAGGACGCTACATTAAATGCGTTTGGCGCAAGGAATCGGTGGCCGTGGGTTTGCTTGCCTGATGTGATGCCGTCGATGGTGAGGGGGACGATTTGCGTGCCTGCGTCATCGGTGAGGATGCAGAGAATTGAATGGAGCGGGCGGACCCATTTGAGGGTGCCCTCGCCCCAGCGCATGGATTTTGGCCATGGGAAATTGCGGATCGTTTGTTCCAGCGCTTCGGCGATGATGTCGGCGGATTTGCGGCCTGGTTTGGTGGTGACGGCGAAGTAGATTTGCCCCTTTTTGTCGTCGCGGATTTCCAGATCGGCCATTGTCAGGCCAGCGCCGCGCAGGAAGCCGTTGATCGCCTGTTCTGGTGCGCCGACTTTGGGGCCTTTGCGTTCCTCGACGGTGGGTTTGCTTTCGGTGAGCAGGTCTTCGACGGAGAGGGTTAAGCGGCGCGGGGTCGAGAAGGCGGCGGCGGATTTGTAGGTGAGGCCAGCCTCGACCAGCCCATCGGTGACCAGTTTTTTCAGGTCTGCGGCCGCTTTACCCTGCATGCGCGCGGGGATTTCTTCGGAGAAAAGTTCAATCAGGAGATCAGACATCAGTTCAGGCCTTCAGGTGCTGGGGGGCATTCGGGGGGTGTCGGGTTGCCGTCGAAAACGACCTCGCCGCAGAAATTAATCTGGTGCCATGCAAACGCGCGGCCATCGTCGTAGACGGCGATCACGCGGTCGATGCCGTATTGGATATTTTGGGTGCCAAGGAAGGCCACGGCCTGCCCTGCCTCGATATCCGCGCCGATTTGTTTGGCGTCAAAGCAGTCGAACCATGCGGGTGCGACGCGCGGTTCTGCGTTGTCGTAGATCTCGTAGGTTTCGGTCAAAAGCGCCAAAGAAAGTCCTGTGTCAAAGCAGGCGCGGTAGCGCAGCGGGCTGGATGTGCTATCAATCGCCTTGATGTTTTCGAACAGGATACCCTCTGCTTCGCCCGTGGATATCGAGGTTAATTGCACATTTTCAACTTGGTCCGAGATGTCGTTGTAATAGGCGTAGACCTGAAGGTAGTAGATCGCCGCACCTGCTATCAATGCAATCACGAGTGTCCCCAATATGA
>RCMY010005014.1_pt1 | contig 11298 bp, 8 predicted proteins | sample 2041341 | NCBI WGS metagenome assembly RCMY01 (sample SAMN09708234, study PRJNA481090) | Marine sediment metagenome, whole genome shotgun sequencing project.
GCTGATAAGGGCATTAACATCGCGGCGCAGTATTTACAAACCAGCGAAAACATCGGATACGTTGTAGTTGATATTGATTCTGAAAATGCGGAAGAAGGTTTAGCGCAATTAAGTGCAATTGAAGGCACTATTAAAACCCGCTTACTACACTAAGTTAATGCGATTTAACGCGTAAAAAAAGGTCCTTAAAAAATAAGGACCTTTTTTATATATTTGATAAAAGATTTAGAAGAAACTATAGACTAAGGTCACTGCAGTTTCACTATCAAGCTTTTCAACGCCCTCGGTAACGTCAGAGTTGTGGTCAAATCTAAGTGACAACTTCATTGATAAACTACCTGCAATTTGTGCTGACAAAGCAGTTTCAGAACGCGATTTAGTGTTATCCGAACCCACTTCAGTACTGAACGTTTGCGTAAAACGGGATGTATCAGAAATGTTCCATTTGTAGTTAAGTGCACCACGAACAATAGCGCCATTTTGGCTCACATCATTTTGGTCTTTTGCAAACGAATAACCCGGACCAATACTGTAGTCAAAACTACTAGTTTCGTTGTCCCACATTTTTTGGTTCCAACCAACCGCAAGAGTAGATTGATATTTAAAGTTGCTGAAACGGTCATCTTCATACGATGCGAAGCCAAATAGACGGTGATCAGGATTTTCTAACTTGTAGTTAGCTTGTGCCGAGGCGAAGAATTTTTGCGCTGAAGTTTGCTCAACTTCTTCACCGAATGCGTTTTCAATCGTGTCTTGTTTGTAAAGACCCGTGACCAAGAAATCGTTACTCCATTGCTCTAATTCTTGACTTGCTTTTAAGCCAGCACTAGCAGAAGTTGTTTCAGTGTTACCAGAGGTATAAATAAAACCAAATTCTCCATCCATCGTTAGTTCTTTTACTTCCTGTGCAGCAACAGGTAGTGCACATAAAACCGTTAATAACGAAGCAGCCAATACGTGTTTTTTCATTACATTTCCTTTTCAATTACGCCAAATTTTCCGTTTGAAACAAAAAAATACAAACGAGTAGATATAGTTGGCGCGCATTGTATAGAAATTAATGATTTTATCAACTCAAAAACTAATTTTTCTATTGAAAACACTCTTTTACGAGCTAGCAAACGACTTTTTTTAAATAACATCTTAGAAAAACTGATAAACCACTGAAATACTAGTTTGCGTGGAAATATTGCTATCTTCTTCTAAAACACTGTCATTAAATACCAGATTAAAAGAAAGCTTCATGGCAAGTTTTTCAAATATAGTCGCGGTAATAGATGACTGCGATCGTGCCTTGGAAATGTCCTCGCCCATTTCTGCTGATATCACTTGCCTAAAACGAGTGTCGTTGTCAAAGGTAACGTTGTAAAACAGGGTGCCCTTTACAATCATTTCTTCGGCACGTTTGTCTGTTCCTGCTTGTCTAAGGTGACTGTACCCGGGCCCTATACTATAGCGAAATTCTGACTTTTCATCTTTCCATTCTACTTGGCTCCAGCCCATAACAAAGGTGGCCTGATCACGCAGTTTATTAAACTGATTATCATCGTATTCTAAATAGGCAAAAAGTCGGTTATTGGGTTGTACCAATTTGTAATCAAATTGGGCTGATATTTCAACCCTTGTTGTGTCTATTTTTGTGATCTCATCGTCATCGCGAATTTTACTGCTGCGAGTTAAGAACTGTGATTCGTAGCGATTACTCCAATTGGTCATTTCATGATTAGATTCAAATGCGAGTTTTGCGATACTTGTATTGGTATTGCCGGTTGTACTTAAAAAACCAGCTTCACCGGCGAGTGAGAAAGGTTTATTATTTTTCTTCTTTTTCCGCGTTTTGCTGTAAAGCGCATCAAGTAAATTCTTTTCTTTACTTAAATTGTTAAAAAAATCAAACGCTTTTCCCTGCACACCGGCGGGAACTATTGCATCTTGCAAGTCAGCAGGGACTGCTGCTTCTTGCGCTTTGGCTGGAACTGTTTCGGCCTGTGTATCGACAGGAATTACGGCTACTTGTGCGCAAATGGGACTTGATGCGAACAAAATGGTCAAAAAGATGGTAGTGAGTAATAATCTTAACATCGCGCTTTCTTAAGTGGACAATCAATAGAACGCGTTATTACAGTTAAAGGCTATTAGGTAATAGCTTGAGCTATTTTGCTCGTTTCTGCTTGCGCGAACTCAAGAATGATATCATATTCATAATCATTTAAGCTAATTGATTGAACCGCCTGTAAGTTCAACTGAGGAGCTTGCAATAAGGCTTGTCCCTGTTGTTTTTCGGCCATATTGGCCGCCATATATAGGATACTTTGTTCTTTGCTTAATTGTTGATTTTCAAATAAATTTAATGTTGCCATCGCATTATGTAAATTATCAGGCAAATTCCAACCTTCTAGTATATGGCCTGAACACGCGCTAAACGTAAAGCCAAAATAAGTGCGTTGTGCTTCAAGTGGCAACTCGCTGTCATCACGACGCATGTATTGCGCATATTGTTGTTGCAATTTAGTTGCACACACCAGTTCACTTAAATTCAGTAAAATGCCCATCACAAAAAACCGTTCACTGCCTCGTTGCTGCAGTTGTTGTGCAATTGATCTGGCAATTAATCCAGTACAAACCGATTTTTCCCAAAATGTTGAAAAATCTAAAAGCTCATTAGTAAATGATTTAAATGCAAGGTTGGCGGTTTCCGCCATGGTAATATTATACGCTGCCTCACCACCAATAATATTCAGAGCTTTTGAAATACTCGTAACTTGAGATGGAAATCTAAATAACGCGCTATTGGCGAGTTTTAACACTTTTGCGCTAAGCGATGGGTCAACCGCCATCACTTGCGCCATATCTTTTACGCTACTACGAGGATTGTCTAATGCATGCCGAAGGCGTATACAAGTATCTGGCAAGGTAAAGCTTTTGTTAGCGTATTTTATAATGGGTGTCATAGGCATAAATATTCTTCTTCAGTAATATTTGTCCGGTCATACGAAAAAGCTAAACAGAGGTGAATGTAAAGCCGCAACCGAGTAATGGATGCCTGAGTATAAAACGTGAGAGCTAAGGTTTAGGTAAGTGGATCAATACCTGTTAGTACAGCCATATACCTTATTTAAAGGCACCAACATAAAGTTTAGAACAGTTCGCCTTGTTGAAAGCCTTCATCAGGCTTTTCGATGTCTTTTTTGCCAGCGGCAAATGCTTTTTTTCGACGATTACACGCTTTTACGATAATACGCTTAGTGTTGTCGTCTACGGCGTTCCAATGTTGCCGCTCTTCCCTGCTTCTAAAACAGCCCAAGCAATAACCACGCGGCCCCGACTGACATACCCCAATACAAGGGCTAGGAATGTCGAAAAACTCGATTTGCTGCATAACAGACACTATCTCAGTTTACTGGGGCTGTGTTTATTATAAGGGGTTTTTACCTGAACGCCAGTGAAAGCAGTAGGTAAAGAGAACGCCAGTGAAAGCAGTAGGTAAAGAGAACGCCAGTGAAAGCAGTAGGTAAAGAGAACGCTAGTGAAAGCAGTAGGTAAAGAGAACGCTAGTGAAAGCAGTAGGCAAAGAGAACGCTAGTGAAAGCAGTAGGCAAAGAGAACGCTAGTGATAATGCAGATATAAGTACATCATATAAACTCGACGTTAAAAAAGAGGTGCGCCTATTTGGCGCACCTCTTATTTTTAAAAGCGACGACTAGCAGTAGCAACCATCTTAGAACGAGTAAGTTACCTTCGTATATAAAAAGCGACCACGTGGGTTATGCACGGTTGAAGCATAACCATATAAGTCAGTATTAAAGGCCGCTGGTGGCTCTTCATCTAATAGGTTATTAGCGCCAACCGACACACTTAACTCTTGAGTGACGTCGTAACGAACCTGAAGGTCAACCAATAATTGGTTATCGATCATGCGCGTCTTAGAAGCTTCAACATCACTGGGTGCTTGATAATCTTCAAACTCGCCAATGTAGTTCAAATTCAAATTTACGCCGTAATTATCACGAGTCCATGTTGCATTTGCTGACCAGCGATGCTCTGGATATTCATACTCACCTGCATAATCAATATCGTTTTTCTCAAACTTAGTTAAATATGACCAATCAAAACCAAAGCGTATATCGCCTAGGTCTTGTAAGGCCCACTTATAACCAGCAGATAAGTCGATACCTTTCGCTTCTTGGGAGCTTAAATTTACATAAGAATTGAATAAGGTAGATAATTCACCTAGCGCTTCATCGCCTAGCGGTGCACGACGAACACAAACTGTGCTATTTTGATCGTTACACTGGGCGGCATATACCGTTTCAAAGTCATTCTGGTCAATCTTGTTATCTTGCTCAATAGACCAATAATCGACAGACACATCAAACTCTTCGGTTATTTGCCAAACTGCGCCAATATTGTAGTTTGATGATTCTTCTGCTTCTAGGGACTCAGAGCCGCTAAACACAATAGTGTAGTCAATTTGTGCACAATCAGCACCCTGCAGTTGACACTCAGGGAAGCGATAATAGTCTAGGAAGAACTGTGAAACCTGTGATGGACCTAAGCCAATTTGCGCTAATGAGGGCGCACGGAATCCTTCGCCATAAGACGCACGCAAACTAACATCGTCGGTAGCGCGCCATTGCAATTTGAACTGCGGATTAAAGGTTGAACCAAAGTCGCTGTAGTCATCGTAACGACCAGCGGCGGTAAATTCTAAGTCATCTGTAATAGGCACCAAAAACTCAACGTAGGCAGCCCATTGGTCTCGCTCTGCTTGAGCCTGAACCGATTCCGTACCAAAAATTAAGCCACGCTGGAATTGATCATCAGGTTGGTCAAACACGTCTTCTTCGCGATATTCTAATCCGGCAGCCATAGATACCCAATGCTCACCCAATTTGAACGCTTCTCCCGCAATGCTTGCATCTAGTGCGGTCAAATGAGATTTACCCTGGCGTACTAGCGAGGTGGTAATAGAGTCAATTACTTCAGGTGAATTTACGGTGCCGCCAAATGGGTTGTAGTTACCGGCATTAAGCTGTTCTTGTAAGAAATCGGTTCGCACCCAACCTTGGTCACGTGCACCGGTTTGCATGGCTTCACTGCGTCCTTTTTGATAAGAAACGTCCCAGTTCCATTCGTTTAGTTCACCGCGAAGGCCAGCCACAAAACGGATGGTATCAGATTCGATGTCCCAAACACGAGCACCTGCATCTACCGATCTAAAGAAATTGATATCAACACGCTCACCGAAAGGATTATCTGGGTGATCTGCCGGTACAAATAAACCTGCATCTGCATCTAGCGGCGTAGGGGCGCCACCGGCTTTTGAACGGTTGTGCTGAAACGCAATTTCAAGATAACCTTCAACGCCGTCAGTTAACTCACGACGTGACTGAATAATTGCACCAACGCGTTCAGCTTCTGGTAGCGCTTGAGAGTACGGACCGTAATCAAATACGCAGCGAGTACCTTTTAACGAATTTTCAGGGCAATTTGGATCAGCCACTTCACTACCGTTTAAAATAAAGCTGCCCGGAAAACCCCGTGATGAACGAGAATCGCTGCCGCCATACTGGCGTTGATCGGCGGTACCAAATTTTCCAAACTCACGTCCCAGTATTGACGTGTTTTTCCAGTAATCGACAATAACCGTAGTATTACTATTGGCGTCACCGGTTCCCCATACTAAGCTCATGCTTGATTCTTCGTAGTTTACATCGCCCGTTGTGCCGCCATGACTGGCAGAAACTTCGGTGCCTACAAAATCATCACGCAAAATAATGTTTACTACACCAGCAACCGCATCTGAACCATAAATGGCTGACGCGCCATCTTTCAAAATATCAATACGCTCTATGGCAGCAACAGGGATAGAGTTGATATCAACAAACGAATTTGCCACACCCTCAGCAAACGATGAAACCGACACTCTACGACCATTTAGTAGCACAAGGGTTGAGTCTGCACCAAACCCGCGTAAGCTAATAGCCGCCGTGCCGTTGGCACTGCTGTCTTGGCTATTGCCGCGAGTTGAGAAAGAACCCACGCCGGCTGATGGTAAACGTTCTAAAAGTTGTTGAAGGTTATTATAACCCGACGCCTCAATGCTCGCGCGGTCGATAATTTCAACTTGTGAAGCGCCTTCTAAATCAGTTCTATTAATACGCGAGCCTGTTACCTGAACGCGTTCAATACGATCCTTCTCTAATTGGTTTTGCCCTTGTTGCGCTTGCGTTGCCGTAGACGCGAATGCGGTTCCTATGGCTAAAGCACACAATGAGTATTTAAATGCTTTTTTCATGTTTATATTTCCTTTGAGTGGTGTTCCTGAAAGTTACTCGCATATTTTTTTGTACAGATTTTTAATGCAATATAGATGTAGCATTGTAAAAAAGGTATTAGCGCACTTGATTTACTGGATTTTTATTATAAGAATCAATTGTATAACTCGTTCATTATACATAGACAAATGGCAGGAAAAAGAGACAGGCATTGTACTTTAGTAGTAGGTGATAAATTAATAAAAAAAAACCGAAGCGGTTAAGCTTCGGCTTTTATCAACGCGTATTTCGCAATTATTTCTTTTTCGCTTTTGGATTAGGCAAGTCGGTAATACAACCTTCGTATATCTCGGCAGCCATCCCAATAGACTCATTTAAAGTGGGGTGTGCGTGAATGGTTAAGGCGATGTCTTCTGCATCAGCTCCCATTTCAATCGCTAAGCCAATTTCACCTAACATTTCACCCGCATTGGTACCAATAAGCGCACCACCAATTATTCGGCCAGTGTCTTTTTCAAAAATTAACTTGGTTAAACCGTCAGTCGCTGCAGACGCAATAGCACGACCCGAGGCTGCCCATGGGAATGATGCGGTTTCATATTTAACACCTTGTTCTTTCGCTTCTTTTTCTGTTAATCCTACCCAAGCAATTTCTGGCTCGGTATAGGCAACGGAAGGAATACACTTAGGATCGAAGTAGTGTTTTTGTCCAGCAATCACTTCTGCGGCTACATGGCCTTCATGCACAGCTTTATGCGCTAACATAGGTTGACCAATTACATCGCCAATGGCAAAAATGTGCGGCACGTTAGTACGCAGTTGCTTATCAACGTTTATGAAACCACGCTCATCAACCTTAACACCGGCTTTATCGGCCGCTACTAAGGAACCGTTTGGACGACGTCCTACCGCCACGAGCACTCGGTCATAACGAACAGGTTCTGCGGGGGCTTGTTTGCCTTCAAAGCTTACATAAACGCCATCCTTTTTAGATTCAACGGCCGTTACTTTGGTTTCAAGCATGGTGGTGAATTTATCTTTGATGGTTTTCATGTAGACTTTCATAATGTCTTTATCAGCCGCTGGCACCAACTGATCTAAAAACTCAACTACGTCAATTTTAGAACCAAGCGCATGATAAACGGTACCCATTTCGAGTCCAATAATTCCGCCACCTAAAATTAGCATTTTCTCTGGAATGTCTTTCATTTCCAGTGCACCTGTACTATCAATAATACGGTCATCGTCTTTAGGAATAAAAGGCAAAGAAACAGGTTCTGAACCTGCTGCAATAATCGCCTGTTCAAAGGTAATGGTTGTTTTACCGTCTGGGCCGTCCACTTCTAGCGTGTTAGGGCCTGAAAACTTAGCATAGCCTTGCACGTGTTGAACCTTGCGCATTTTAGACATGCCCGATAAGCCTTTAGTTAACTGGCTTACAACAGAGTCTTTCCACCCACGAATTTTATCAAGATCAATAGTTGGCTCACCAAACGTAACGCCATGACTTGATAAATGCTTTGCTTCTTGAATGACTTTAGCAACATGTAATAACGCTTTAGATGGAATACAACCTACGTTTAAACACACACCACCTAGGGTTTCACGTGCATCAACTATCACAGATTCAATGCCTAAGTCTGATGCTCTAAAAGCTGCAGAGTAACCACCAGGACCGGCTCCAAGTACGACTAACTTTGTTTTGATTTCGCTCATGATCTTGATATGACCTCAATTTATTAATTCTATAATTACCGCTTATTCTAAAGGAATTAACACGGCAAATCACCCATATTTCCCTGATATTATTCACAGTTTACTGAAATATGGACACTGTGTTGACATTGCACAATCTATTCACAAAGCGCTAGCGCTTGATGTTACTAAGGCCAGTGCCTAAAATGACACTAGCCTTGCACAAATCACTAACCCTTAGTGATAGTCGTTATAGCAAAATGCGTCGAATATCGGCTAAGCAATCGGCTAAATGCACAGTAAAGCGTGCAGCTAATGCACCATCGATCACGCGGTGATCATATGACAATGACAGAGGTAACATTAACCTTGGAACAAAATCTTTACCATTCCACTTTGGTTTAATCTCTGTTTTAGATACACCTAAAATTGCCACGTCAGGTGCATTAACGATAGGTGTAAACGCCGTACCACCAATACCGCCTAAACTAGAAATAGTAAAGCAATTACCTTGCATATCAGCAGACTTTAATTTGCCGTCACGCGCTTTAACACTTATTTCCATCAGCTCTTTGGATATATCCATGACGCCTTTTTTATCTACATCACGTACAACTGGCACCACTAGGCCTCCAGGAGTATCAACAGCAATACCAATGTGGCAGTATTTCTTCATGATCAAACTTTCACCATCTGCAGACAATGAAGAGTTAAACGTTGGGTAGGCTTTCATTGCGTCAGCAACGGCTTTCATCATAAACACAAGCGGCGTAATTTTTACACCCAACTTGCGTTTTTCCGCTATTTGATTTTGCTGCTTACGGAAGTCTTCAAGATCAGTAATGTCGGCTTCATCAAACTGTGTAACGTGTGGAATAGTAACCCAGTTGCGATGCAAGTTTGGACCAGATAGTTTCTGAATACGCGATAACGCAACTTCTTCTACTTCACCAAACTTAGCAAAATCAACTTTAGGCGGTGGTAACACTTGCATGCCACCTGAACCTGAGCTTACGTTTGAACCCGCTGTTAACTTCGGACGCGACAGTTCATATTTGACGTATGATTGCACATCTTCTTTTTGTACACGACCTTTACGACCGGTACCCGTGACTAGTGCTAGGTCGACTCCAAACTCACGCGCTACTCGTCTAACAGACGGTGTTGCATGCACTCGGCCAATCTTGCTAATTTCACCCGCGGACGGATGATGTGGAACCGGCGGTGCTTTTTGCGCAGGAGCTGAAGCAGCTGCAGGCGCGGCTTGTTGTGCAGGTGCACTAGATGCAGGTGCAGATGCTTGCGCAGGCGCACTTCCGGCAACTTCAAGCATAATAACTAAAGAGCCTTCTGATACCTTGTCCCCAACGTTAACTTTAACCTCAACCACCTTACCCGCTTGTGGTGAAGGTACATCCATGGTGGCTTTGTCGGTTTCAAGGGTAATAAGACCGTCTTCTTCGGCAACCGTATCGCCAGCCTTTACCAGTACTTCAATAATGTCAACGTCGGTATCGCCACCAATATCAGGCACTTTGACTTCAATGACTGAGGGTTCAGAACTTGCCGCTGGTGCTTCACTAGCGGCTGGAGCTTGACTCGCAGTGGGTGCTGATGCTTCAGGCGCAGAACCAGCACTTGCGCCAACCTCTAGCATAAGCACTAATGTACCTTCAGACACTTTATCGCCAACCTTAACTTTCATTTCAACAATCTTACCCGCTTGCGGCGAAGGCACGTCCATAGTGGCTTTGTCGGTTTCAAGGGTAATTAGACCGTCTTCTTCAGCTACGGTATCGCCAACGTTTACTAATAATTCAATAATATCAACATCGGTATCGCCGCCAATATCAGGAACTGTCACTTCAATGACTTCTTTACTTCCTGATTGGCTAGCCGCCGGAGCAGCAGGCGCAGCTTTAGCAGGTTCAGCCGCTTTAGCAGGCTCAGCTGGTGCAGGGGCATCCCCGCCAGCAGAACTGGTCTGGGCTTTACCTAATACGTCGCCTTCTTTTATTTTATCGCCCACTTTAACACTTATTTCTGTAATAGTGCCGTCAAATGGGATGGGAATATCCATGCTAGCTTTGTCGCTTTCAACTGTCACAATTGATGCTTCAGTTTCAACCGACTCACCAACGCTTACGCATATCTCAATGATTTCGACTTCTTCGCCGCCAACATCAGGAACAATAATGTCTTTAATATCTGCCATAATCGCTTCTCCTTCTACGCGTATAGTGGGTTAATTTTGTCGCCATCAATCGCTAGCGCTTTGTGTGCTTTTTCAAGTGCTGCGGCATCTATATCGCCGGCTTTGAATAACTCAAACAATGCAGCATAAGCAACGTTTGCAGCATCCACTTCAAAGTGACTGCGCAAGTTTGGACGGCTATCAGAACGACCAAATCCATCGGTACCTAGAACACGATAAGTGCCCGGCACAAATCCTCGGACTTGTTCAGCGTACGCTTTAATGTAATCGGTTGCCGCAACGGTGGGGCCATCGTTACCTTTACTTAACAACTGCGTAATGTAAGGCACTTTTTGTTTTTTCGCTTTTGGATTACGCATATTGTAGCGGTCACAATCAATACCATCTCGGCCAAGCTCGTTAAATGAAGGAACGCTATATACTTCTGCCGTTACGCCATAGTCGTCGCTTAGAATGGTAGCGGCTTTGCGAACTTCAGTTAAAATAGTACCCGAACCTAACAGCTTAACTTTCTTCTTAGATTTAGGTTTGCCTACGGTATCAAGCAAATAAATACCTTTAAGAATGCCTTCTTGGCAACCTTCTGGCATTTCTGGCTGAACGTAATTTTCGTTCATTACGGTTAGGTAGAAAAACACATTTTCTTGGTTTTCAAGCATTCTGCGAATACCGTCTTGGACAATAACCGCTACTTCGTAACCATAAGTGGGGTCGTAGCTTACGCAGTTAGGAATTAATCCCGCTTGAATATGGCTGTGACCGTCTTGATGCTGTAACCCTTCGCCATTTAGTGTGGTACGACCTGCTGTACCACCCACTAAGAAACCGCGACACTGCGAATCACCAGCGGCCCACGCCATGTCACCCACACGTTGGAAACCAAACATGGAGTAATAAATGTAAACCGGTAGCATTGGCAAGTTGTTAAGTGAGTAAGAAGTACCCGCAGCAACAAACGATGACATTGCACCAAGTTCGTTAATACCTTCTTGTAATACTTGACCTTTCTTATCTTCACGATAATAAGCCACTTGGTCTTTGTCTTGTGGTACGTATTTTTGACCAGTGTTGCTATAAATACCTACTTGACGAAACAAACCTTCCATACC
>RCMY010005382.1_pt1 | contig 11298 bp, 10 predicted proteins | sample 2041341 | NCBI WGS metagenome assembly RCMY01 (sample SAMN09708234, study PRJNA481090) | Marine sediment metagenome, whole genome shotgun sequencing project.
GTGTATTCTTCCTACAATGGCTTAAACGGGTTCGCCGAAATGTTTTACGGAAAAGGATGCGAACACATTATTAGCCCGCGCCTTATCGGATTATGTCCGTCCAATGTCCCTACGGAAGCCAAGGAAGCCTATCGGCGTCCTTGGCACCCGCGGGACCGCGCAAAAGCCCATAGGACGAAAAGGTCCTATGCGCTTTTTCCGGCCGCACACGATTTTCAGTGCTATAATCATGATCTCAACTGGATTACCTGAATACCATATACAAAAAGGACAGACCCAATATTAATTTTAGCTTGAAAATTTCGGAAATACCGTTGATTCTCATATACGCGTTATTTTTATAAAAAGTGTTATCGTTGTATCTCATCCAAGAATTACGACACTTATCGATATACTGATTATTTACCGAAAATATTCGCTTATATTTAAATTCGGAGAATTTCGCAAGTTATGTTTTAAGTACCTTAAAACTACTACTTCTGACGAAGTGAAAATGGATTCGAACCGCCTATAACCGCTACCGAAATGGCACGAAAAAAAACGGGCAGAAAGCCTTTGGGAAAGAACAAAAGAAGGAATTCGATAATGTTACGTTTCAATGACACGGAACTGGATATGGTAAAGAAGATATTGGCATCATATGATCTGGATTTCGAAAAGAGGGGCGTTGCAGCACCATTTCTGAGACGGTCGATATTGAACAAAGAAGCCTTGGACGAGAAAAAGCTTCCCGATCTATCGGCCAATCTGGTCTATCAGATCAACAAAATTGGTGTAAATATCAACCAATTGACAACCGTGGTACGTTCCAAGAACTTAAGGAACCCATCGGCGAAATTGGAAACGGAAATCGAAAGATCGAACGGATTATTGGTCGAGATCCTGGAACTCTTGGACAAAAAAATACGATAGATGATAGGTCGGATCCTATATCGGGAGAGTGTGCATGGGGTGCTCAATTATGTGTTCGGCAAGGAGGGCAGCATCATTTTGGGTTACCCGAACACCTGTTCGGAATTCGGTATATCCCCTAAATTTTTCACGAACGTACTGCATTTTCAAGGCCAGCGCCACGCTACCCAAAACAGGTACGTACATATTATGCTCAACCTTCCCCATGGGGAACAACTGGACGATGCCGTTTTTTACGAACTGGCCAAGGACTATATGGAACAGATGGGTTTTGGGGACCAGCCCTATTGTGTCGTCCGCCACGATGATACCAAACACGAACACATACACATCGTTTCGACGACCGTCACCGAATCCGCATCCCTTATCAATATGTTCAATAGCTACCGTAGGGGAATGGCCACCCAGCGGTATCTTGAAAAGCGTTATGGCCTGTCCCCATCGCCACCGGCACGAAAGAAACAGCAAAGGGAACTACCGATGTACAGATTGCCCGAAGTTCAGTTTATCGCCGATGATACCAACGGAACGAAATTCTATTTGCAGGATGTGATCAACGGCCTGCTGCAAAAACACAGGGTGCGCGATTTTGCCGAGCTGAAACAATTGGCCAGGCCCTATCATATCGTCGTAAGTACGATGACCAACGAAAACGGAAGGGTAGGGGCGGCATACGGGATAGACAACCAAAAGAAATACAATACCCAATTTATCAACGGTTATACCGTACATCCAAAATTGAGCGGGCCAAAGCTCGTGGCCCTATTTGAAAAGAATTCCAGATCGAAGCTGTTGCCGATGCATAAAAAGCGATTGGAAAAACAATTGATGACCACGTTTAAACTCTTTAAGAGTATTCGACAGGAAGATATACCGGATGTACTAAAGTCGTATCAGAACATCGATTGTGAAGTGCTCTACGGAAAGAAAAAGCAGTTAAAGGAAATTATCGTTTACGACAAGTCCGGCTACGTTTTTAACGCCTCGGAGATCAGTTCCCAAACCGATTTCACAAGGCATCCCCGATTGATGGATAATACAACCGGTGCGACCCATATAGATGATTCGGGGAAGCAATTCCAGCTTGAGGTAAGAAAATTGATAAAAAACGCCTTCTACGAATCTTATTTGAATGCCAACAAAAGCGATACGTTGTTATCGGAATTTGTAACCTTGAAAAATTTTAAGGATCTGCTGCCCTATATAGCGTGTTTGGAACGCTATTCTTTCCTGGGCCACTACACCGAAGAGAATAGCGATAAATATTTATTGAAAATACTGAAAAACGAATTTGAGGGCATGCGGAAAGAACTCAAACTAACGGAAACAAAAAAAGAAATCAAAACATTGGAAAACAGGGTTTCAATACTGACAAAAGTTTTGGGGGCCAATGTATTCGATACAACTGGGAACAATAGCATTCCCTTTTATCTGGTCCAGGGTCTGGGCCTCAAATATAGCGACGGCAAAATCTCCTATAGGAACTCCAAAACCCATTCCGTTAGAAAGTTCCTGGAAAACTTCCATCTTCTTAAAGCTAACGAGTCCTATATATCTACGGGCAGTATCCACCAAAATGGGAAGGTATTGGAAATGCTAATGGAAACAGAAACTGGCAAGGATACGGATTTGAAAGCCACTGCTTTTTTCCTTCCCATATTGCTGCCCGAATTATATGATGCAATGGCCCCTGAATATCGAAAGCGATTTGAAGAACATAGTTTAAGGGCATATCTCGCAACAGCGGAGCAGCTCCAGGCACCTTACGAAAAATCGCCTACCGATTATATAAAACTGTTCAATGGAAAGGGATTTTATTTCGAGCAAAAACAGGACAAGCTTTATGTAAGCTCGATATACTCGAAACATCCGGTCGGTATCCCGATCGAACCGAAAACCCAGAAGTATCTCAAATCGGTCAAGGATTTGGATGCGATGTTGAACCGGCAATCCAAGACTTTGGATGAAATCAATGAAAAGGGGAGGGGACAGCTTAAAAATCTATGGCTCTCCCATATGATCGAAAAGCAATTGTACGGTAAGGCGGCTTTTATGATGATTCATGACGGGTTACGCCCAAATTTGGACAAAGAGGTAATGGAACATCATATGGGAAACGGTTTACGGGAGAAAATAGTGGAGGTATCCAATAAAAAAATAAAGTATCAGCAGGCATCTATTTTGCGCAAAAGTGTCTATGCCTTTAGTTCGCTTCTGGGCGGAGGATACAAGGAAGAGGAAATTTTCAATGGATTTAAGGATGAGTTTACGGACTTTGGAAAATATAAGGGAAAAAATAGGTTCGTTTGAGCCTGAGTTCGACACAAAAGTTGAATATTGCATAAAATATGGATGGTATGCCCGAACAACAGAACATAGAATACAAGAGAAGCTGGCATGACGACTACCTCAAATGGGTGTGCGGCCTTGCGAATGCACAGGGAGGTCACGTTTTTATAGGTAAGGACGACAACGGAAATGTGGTACATCTAGCGGATTACAAGAAATTGATGGATGAAATTCCCAACAAGATCCGAAACCTTATGGGTATTACGGCAGAGGTCAACCTTAATGAAGAGAAAGGAAATCGCTTTATTGAAATCGTAGTTCCACCGTATTCCGTGCCTATTTCGCTCAGGGGTAGGTACTATTACCGTAGCGGTAGCACAAAACAGGAATTGACGGGGCCTTCGTTAAATGAATTCCTATTGGGAAAATCCGGTAAGACCTGGGACGATGTAATAGAGCAGCGTGCCACGTTCGACGATATCGATGAACAAAGTATCGAGGTTTATCTCAAAGCGGCAAAAAACGCGGGGCGTCTTCCGGAAAACGAGGGGCTGCCTATCCCCGAACTTCTTGAAAAATTAAGATTGACGGAAAAAGGACAGCTTAAAAGGGCGGCAATCATACTTTTTGCAAAAGACCCCGGAAGATTCTACCCGAACACTTTTGTCAAGATAGGACGTTTTGGAAAGGATGATGCGGACCTTAAATTTCAGGAAACCGTAGAAGGCAATCTGGTCTCCATGGTTCCTCGAATATTGGATCAGCTCAATCATAAATTTCTAGTGAAACAGATCGGTTTTGAAGGGATGCACCGCATAGAAAAAGACGAATATCCGGTGGCGGCCCTGCGTGAAATGATTCTGAATGCCATTGTACATAGAAATTATATGGGGGCTCCCATTCAGTTAAGGGTCTACGATGATAAGATCAATATTTGGAACGAAGGTTTCTTGCCCCCGGGCCTTACCTTGGAAGCTTTGAAACGTCCACACTCTTCTAGACCGAGAAATCCGTTGATCGCGGATGTTGCCTTCAAGGGCGGCTACATTGATGCCTGGGGTAGGGGAACGATCAAGATAATCGACAGCTGTAAAGCTGCCGAGCTTCCCGAACCCGAAATGATGGAGCGGGACGGTGGATTCCTCTTGACCATTTTAAAAGATATGCTTAATAAAGCGTACCTGGATAAATTGGGACTGAATGGAAGACAGGTGCAAGCGGTGCTTTTTGTAAAGGGAAAAGTAAAAATATCAAACTCTGATTATCAGGAATTGTTCGATGTTTCCAAGGCTACCGCCACTCGGGACTTGACCGATTTGGTGGAACACTGGAAGCTATTCGCTAAGTTTGGTCAAACGGGCGCCGGAACAATCTATAAGCTGAAAAGGTAATGGGCTCATAATGGGCTCAATGGGCTCATCATCGGTTCATAATGGAGTCATAGTTCTTAAAAGGCTTAAAATTTATCTATTGCGCATGCTTCATTAAGGACTCAATATAATTATGACTACATAGAATCGAAAATTTAGATTCTTCTATGATTCCATTATTATTTTCTCTGCATAGTCCTACGTCCATAAAATCAAGCACATTATCGATCATTTGGCTACTTAGCTCAAATTATCGATCAAAAAGTGCTTACGACAGTTTCAATATGCGATATTTATGGTTTTTGTAGGAATTTCCTTTGACCAACTTAAACCTTAAACAAAACATCTTACGACCTTATGAGAGCATTTATATATCTGCTTTTGTTAATCACTGTTCATGCCTCTGGACAATCTTCCAATGTTGAGCATTTAGAAAACCAACGGGTAGAATTTCAAAAGATAATCCGCGCGTACGAAGATTCTCTGGCCGATATTGAATTTATGATTGCCGAAGCGAGCAAGGAAAATTTTGATAAATCTGTAGATGAAGGGAAACTAATTGTCTATTCGAATTCCGGTGCTCCGTTGCGGTCCGGACCAAGCAATTTTGATTCCAAAATTATCGAATTGCCGAAAGATTCGCGATTACGGGTATTTGGGAATACAGGAATCTATTTGAAGGTGGAGAGTCAGTATGGCAACGGGTATGTAAGCAGAAATCTGGTAAAGGATGAGCCCAGTGTTCTAAAAACAGTCGAACGCACTTCCAATTATACACCTCCGATTGAACGGAGTTATTTAACTTCCATATCAGGAAAAACAAAATCCAACTCAAGTGAAGCCGTCAAAAAAAGAGCATACTCATCAAGTTCTTATCGTAGCTATATTAGGGGGCCTAGGGGAGGATGTTATTATATCAATTCGAATGGTAACAAGAGCTATGTTTCTAGAAGTTTATGTAATTGACAAAATTGGCAATAGTGTAAACTCACAACCGTCTAAAGCGTTTATATTGTTGACAATCTAACAATAGTCATAATTTAGCTCAAAACAATGTATAAAACCGAACACGGAGACTTTAACGGAACAACTTGGGAAGAATTCTGCCAAATATGTTTCAAACGAAAATATGAGGCGGACGGCTATCAGGAAATGCCAGCATGGCAAGGGGATTTGGGGATTGAAGGATTTACAAGAACAGGTATTTTATTTCAATGCTATTGCCCGGACATGGAATATGCTGCTGACGATTTGTATGATAAACAAAGAGACAAAATAACTACTGACCTAAAAAAGCTGATTACCAATGAGGCTGAATTAAAAAAATATTTAAAGACAAAAAAAGTAGTGCAATGGATTTTTGTAACCCCGGGTTACAAAAAGAAAGACATTGTAAAGCATTGCCAAGATAAAGCTGAAGAATATCGAAAGCTGAATTTATCTATACTCGATGATGATTTCGATGTATTGATTTATGATATAGATTTTTTTGCAACTGAAATCCCTTTAGTATTAGATTACAGAAAACAAAAAATTGAAATAAATCCACTAACACAAAAATCTGATACTGAAATTGCTGATTGGAAAACAAAAGAAATTTCTCTTGTTGAAAATGCAATTAAAAAGCACGGGCAAAGAATAACAGCGGCAGCAGCTAATAGAGATAAAAAAATAAACATACTTACACAGCATTCAATCGAACACTTTCTAAATGGAAATTTTACTGTAAATATTATGCAAGCGAAGTTTCCAAAAGATTACGAGAAATTTATCCGAGTAGTTAGTTTGTTTGAAAAGAAAGTAACAGAAATCTGCATTACAAATACAGGCGACAACAACTTGCTTTATAAGCAAATTGAAGACGAGTTAAAAGTAAAACTAAAAGAAGCCTTTAGTTACATTGACCAAATTACAATTGACAGACTTACAGAACAAGTATTAGCAGACTGGATTTTAAGATGTCCCATAAATTTTGAATAATGGAAGAACATGACATGATAATCCGAAAGTTATCGTTTACACAGCGACCAATTCCGATTCCTGCAGACTATAGACCAATGTATAAAATTGGTCTGTTAGTTCTGATTTTAAGATTGGTTTGCCGGGCCGAAACTTCAAATCTTTTAAAACTCCATTTGTTTTCTTGGGCTTTATCTTCTGACAAAAATATTTTAAAACTTAGAGAGTATGTAAACAGTAATTTTAAAAGCGATTTTTCAGTTTGGGGAATTGAGCCAGCACTAAACAGAGCTTTACAGTTTGCAATTGCAGAAAATATTTGTGAAGTAGTAAACGGAAAGAAATATAAACTAACTGAAAAAGGATTTAGATTTTATGAAATGATAAATTCGGATGCTGAATTATTTGACAAAGAAAAATCTTTTCTAAACTTTATAGGGAAAAGCAAAATAACCGACAATCGCATTAATGCTATGTCAAACCAATGGACAATTAATTATGCTGAAAATTAGAGCCTTGAAAATCGAAGTAAATACAACAAGTGGGTTGTTTGGAGCAGAGCATAAATTTGATAATGGCTTGAATATAATTCGTGGAGATAATACTTCAGGAAAAAGTAGCTTGTTTCAATCTATAATTTACGGACTTGGTTTTGAAGAATTACTTGGAGGAAAAAATGAGAAAACAATGCAGTCCGTACTAAAAGACCAAGTTGAATTTCCAAGATATACAAGACATAACATAACACAGTCATTTGTGTTTCTTGAAATTGAAAACAAAGAAATTATTACAATTAAAAGAAGTGTCGCAAGTATCACAAGAAAATCACAATTAATAGATGTTTATTATGGCGCATTATTGACGGGGGAAAACCAAGCACTTGAAAGCCGTCAAATGTGGGTTCACGATGCAGGAGGTGCATCGGACGAACTATATGGCTTCCATTTATATCTCACAGAATTTTTAGGCTTCAATCTGCCAGAAGTTGTAACAGCTAAAGGCGATTTACATAAACTATATCTTCAACAAATTGCACCAGCCTTTATCATAGAACAAAAGACGGGTTGGAGTGATTTCTTTGCTACCATGCCATATTTTGGAATGCGAAATACAGAACAAAGAGTAGTTGAGTTTTTACTCAACCTTGATGTGTTCGAAAACGAAAAAAGAAAGCAACAATTAAATTCAGCAAAACAAAATATAAATAGTCGGTGGCAAAATATCTTTACAAAATTTCAAAACTTAGCTGACAGAAGTGGAGGAGAATTAATTGGATTGGAAAACAATCCATCAATCATAAATAATTATGGGGGTATTTATATTTCACTAATTCGGGATGATAAACCAATTACACTTTCAGACCTTAATGAAATTCAAAAAAAAGAATTAACTGTACTTGAAGTTCAGCAAACAGTTACGGTTGGTAACAACTTAAACAAAAATGAAATTGCTTTAAGTAAGCTAAATAATAAACTAAACCAAGTATCTCTAAACTTTGAATTGCTTTCTCCAGAGCTCAATTTTGACAAGGAAAAATTAAAACAGTATGAGAAACAAATTGTAGCAGTGAAAGACGATTTAAGGAAAAATAAAGGTGCTTTAAAAGTAAATAAAATGGGAGGGGATTTGCCGACAACAACTGCAAAAAATATATGCCCAACTTGCGAGCAAGACCTTAAAGATTCCTTACTGCCAAGCGATATACAACAAGTCCCAATGAGAATCGAAGATAATATTTCATATTTAGATTCTCAAGAACGAATGATTAAAGTTTACATCGAGGGGCAACATAAAATAATTAACGATAAGGAAAATAAATTGAAGGATTACCAAGCAGTAGCACACGAAGTAAGACAACAAATTAGAGACTTAAAAAAAGAATTAGTACAAGACGAAAGATTACCTTCAGTAATAGAAATTGAAAAAAGAATTGACTTAAAAAGAAAGGTGGAGTTTTTCAATAAAGTGCTTGAAAGCCTTTCGCCATTGCTTGACGATTTGAAAAACCTTTCAGGTGAATATGAAAAAATACTGAATAGCGAAAGCAATTTACCAAAGGACTTTTTCTCCTTATTAGACAGAAAAAAACTTTCTGCTCTGAAAGATAATTTTATTCAACTTTTGAGAATATTCAATTATCAAAGTAAGCCCTTTGAAGCTATTCGTATTTCTGCTGACACTTATTTACCAGTAGCTCAAAAAACGGATGCAGAACAATTTTACAACATAAAATTTGATTCGTCCGCAAGTGATTTCATAAGGTGCATTTGGGCATATACAATAGCACTTTTAAAAACTTCTATTACCTACAACACAAATCATCCCGGACTTTTGGTTTTTGACGAGCCTAAGCAACAAGATATGTCAAAAGATAGTTTTAGAAAGCTTTTAGTTGAACTTTCTAATTATAAAGAACAACAAGTTTTGGTCTTTGCATCATTCGAAAACTCTGACGTTTCATTTGCCGAAGCAACCGATGGACTAACATTTAGAATTAACAAAATTGACGAACTTCTCATTAGGCCTATAAGCAACTAATTACAGAGAAGTGTCAACGTATCAAGACAGAATACAATGGACAGTCAAAACACTCCCTTTTTTAGGGAAGACTACAAATTCAATCGATCAATCAAATTCTAAAATAGCCACATGCCACCAACTTAGATAAAATCATTACAATATAAACTTTAGTTTTTATCGTCTTTAAATCTTCTTCTTAAACTCCATCAGCGCAGTAACGACCGCCGACTCCAGTTCGCGGTACTCCTCCTGTACATCGGTCTGATAGACCACATTTTCGCCGATATTGTGTTTAGGAATAAATTCGTTATCGGGAGAAAGAATCCAAAGAGGGTTGTAGCCCAACGTGTAGTAATATAATACAAGCTTAATCATAGTATACGAAAAAGTACCATTTTCAACATTGGTCAAAGTGAAGTAATCTATATCGAAACGGTCGGCAAGGTTTTTTCTCGAAAATTCGCTTTTTCGCGAACTGGCGCTATCTTTTTCGACAAGCTCCTCCCTGATAGTTCGCAAACGCTCACCGATATAGTTAAAATCGTCACCGGTCGCCCGCATTATTTCATCAATATTTTTCATAGTTATCATTATTGGTCCAATCTCAATCTAACATTTCCACCGGATAGCTTGAATATGAATTTTCAAAATTAAATGTCCCTTCAGTCTCGAAAACATCCCTGCTACGGACGGCGGAAACTTTTTCAAATGTAGGGATTTCATGTACCTTTCGAAACGCATCGGCCAATTCCCTGCTCGGGCGTTTTCGATACTCCTTCATAAAATGCTCGGCGATTTCCTCTTCTTTCTCCAAGGATTCCCCGATCAGGTCGCCCGTTTTGTTCTTGTCGAAAACGCTGATTTCCGGTTTTTTACCGGTACAGTTCAAATATTCTTCCTGTACCAGATCATCAATATCGTGGATGACCTTTAAGAAATTTTCATCCAATTTTCGTTCTATTTCCCTGTTCACAAACATTCGGTCTACCAATCCGTTGAAAAATGGTCGGATGGCGTCCTTGGATTTGTTACGGTTGCTAATCAAAACTTCCAATTGCTCCAAATGGTGGTACAGTTTGAGTTCGCGTACCAATTTGATAAACTGCATCCGTTTTATGGTGTTCGGATACTGTTCATTGGCAAATCCGGCAACATATATTCTATAAAAACCTAGGTAATCCAATTGGTTGCAGTCCAACTTTTGAACTACTTCTACAAAATCGAGGGTCTGCATTAATTTTAGGGTATCGTTGACAAGTTCATCGTGATTATCGCACCTAAAATCGGTATGGATAGGTATGTTATATTTTCCCTGTATTTTTTTGGACTCCATATTTGGCCTGAGCAAACCAAAACACAGTTTTTGTTCAATGGGATTTTCGAACGTATCGGCCACGATGCCCCCGAAATGCCCCGTGGACATACTCGTAATCTTACTTTTGGGCAACAGTTCGGATAGCGCCGTGCTTAAATTTAAGGTAGTATCGTTATTGGAAATAGTCTGGCTTTTCTTTTCCTGATGGATACGACCGAATATCTCGCTGATCCGCCGCGCTGTCTCTCCCTTCGCCGCACCACTGAATACATTGGAGCAGTTGTCGAAAATGACCTCTGCGAGTTCCCTGCCATAATCCGCTATCAATTGGGTGATACTTTGAATGCCCAACACGGTGGCCACGTAATGCGACCTTCCGGTATCGATGATCTTACGCAGCCCCATTATGAATACGGTAGGAAGTTCATCCAAGATCAATCCCAACGGTCTGCCGCCGGGCTTGTTCACCACCTGCAATATTTTATTGATGTAAAGCCCTATCGGGGCCGCATAGATTTCGGATCGGTCGGGATTGTTCTGTATGCACAGGATCTTAGGTCTTTGCGGATTGTTGAGGTCCAGCCGGAAATCGTTGCCTGTCATGACATAGTATATTTCTTTGCTGGCCAACATCGAAAGTGAAATCTGGGCACTGGCGGTCTGCCCTGACAATTGCTGGCCGGCCTGTCGTTCCATGGCATCCTTGAATGGGATCATAAGGCTACGTACCTCGATCTCCTGCATCATGATGGTCAGCAGATGCTCGATGTTGACCGTGGAAAGTGTGATGACGTGGGGCAGGGTACAGATGTTCTTGCCCGTTTCTTCGGATTTTATCTTTAGGTACCATATCAGCCCCGATACAAAACTGATGGCGCTCTTGGAAAAGAAATCGCTGCGCTTGATCCAGTCCCTGTTCAGGTTTTTCATGAT
>RCMY010005015.1_pt1 | contig 11297 bp, 10 predicted proteins | sample 2041341 | NCBI WGS metagenome assembly RCMY01 (sample SAMN09708234, study PRJNA481090) | Marine sediment metagenome, whole genome shotgun sequencing project.
CTGATGGTCCTGCTGCCCGAGGACGACGTGGCGTCGTACCGATACGGCTTCCAGGTCGCCGCCGTGCTCGCGGTGATCGTCGTGGCGGCCCTCGTCACCGGCGAGGGTCCGGTAGCGGCCCTGCTCGGCGCGGGTCCGCTGCAGTGGCTGGGCCGACGCTCCTACGGGATCTACCTCTGGTCCTGGCCCATCCAGGTGCTCGTCACCGAGCGGTATCGGCCCGAGCCGGCGGTGCTGGCGCTGGTCGTGGTCGTGGGCTCGTTGCTGGCGGCGTCGTTGTCCTTCGCGCTGGTCGAGGAACCGGTTCGGCGGGGCGGCTGGGTCCGAGCGCGCGACCAAGGACGTCGAGCCCGACCGAACGTTCCCCGCCCCGTGACGACCTATGGCTTCGGCTTGATGTCGGTGGGGGCAGTCGTGCTGCTGGTGAGCGTCTCGGCGGCCGGGGTACCGAATCCACCCCGGTCGAGCCAGGTGTCGAACGCCGATGCGCTCGCCGATGCCCTACGCCCACCCGATGGCGCGTCGCTCACCGATGCCCCGACGGTCACCGATCCCACGGTGCTCCCGTCCACCCGGTTGGCTGGACCCATCCCTCGTTCGGTCCCGGTCGCCGTCGCTCCGACCTCGACCGGCGACCCGATGACGGTGCACGGCCGACCGCTTCGGGTCCTGGTCACCGGTGATTCCGTGGCGTGGTCCACGGTGGCCCCATTTGCGCCGGAGCTCCGCCCGCCGTCACTGGTGCTCGACAACCGGGCCATCATCGGTTGCGGCACCCTGCCTGCCGATGCCAAGTGGGATTCCGCCTCCCGGTCGCCGGAGGGGTACTTCGAGTTCTGTGATCAGCAAGTCGACGCCGACTACCTCGGGCTGGCGGCCAAACCCGACGTGGTCATGCTCTGGGTGGGTGCGTGGGAGGTCTATGACCACATCTACCGTGGTCGCCGCTACGAGGTGGGCACCGAGGCCGCGGCCGAACTGGTCGAGCGGCAGATCCAGATCCGGCTGGACCGGTACGAGGCGGCGGGGGTGGTGACGGTGATCAGCATGGCCCCGTGTTACGGGCCGAGCGCGCCGGCCTTTGGGACCGAACGCCAAGACCCGGAGCGGGTGGCATGGGTGAATGAGCGCATCCGAGCGGTGGCCGAGCACAACCGAGGCTGGGTGCGTGTCGTCGACCCCAGCGACGTCCTCTGCGATGCCGACGGGAAGGCCCGACCGTCACTACCGACCGGCGAGCCCATCCGGGCCGACGGCGCCCACTTCGACGAAGCATCGGCGCCCTGGCTCTGGGACACCTGGCTCGCCGGTCAACTCGCCGCGGCCCTCGATTACTGATCAGCTGGCGCGGGCCCTGGATCCGGTCCGGGATCAGGGGCGGTCAGCCGTCTCGGGGGGTGTTGGTTCTCGGGCGGTGGGTGAGGGGGACGGTGAGGACCGATCCTTCGGGTTCGCGGACGGTGGTGCCGGTGGGGCCGCGGGTCATGGTGAAGCGGCCTTGGTGGAGGGCGTGGTGGTGGCGGCGGCACAACAGGGCCAGATACTGGAGGTCCGAGGGTCCGGTGCCGGTTCGGGGGTTGAAGGGGTCGAGGTGATGGATTTGGCACCAGTTCTGCGGTGCGTCGCAGCCGGGGAATTCGCCGCGGCCATCTGCCGCGGCGATGATGCCGCGGCGTTGGGCGGGGGTGGCGAAATCAGGCTCTTGCGCCACATAATCCCGAGAAAAATATGGACGAACGCCGCCAGGGCGGAACCCTGAGCACCCCCAACGGGATTCGAACCCGTGTTACCTCCTTGAAAGGGAGGCGTCCTAGGCCGCTGGACGATGGGGGCCAGCCCCTTGCGGGGACCGGGTCACGGTAGCAGTCGACCCCTTCAGGCTTCGAAGCAGTTGGCCGCCGTCACCAGCCGCACAGGTGGACCGGCCTGGCGTCGATGACCTCGTCGCTGCGGACCACGTGGAGCCGATCGTGGTGGGCGACGGTGGGATCAACGCGCGCCGGGAGGACTGGATCTCGCATCGGGCTCCATCATCGGTGGCCCTCGTAGCCCATCACGCCGCGCCCGGTCGGTCCCCGGGACCGGGCCCGTACCGCGAGCCGAGCTGCGTCGGCCGGTCGACAACCTCAGCGAAAGCAACCGAGGTCCACGTCGACCAGGACTTCGTCGATTCCAGCGTCGGCTGCTGCGGGGCGCGCCTCACTAGCCTCGGCACTCGTGGCGTTCGCTTCCGGTCTTTCGATTGCGTGTGCCGCTTCCCTCAAGGCCCCGGTCGGTGCTGCCGACTGGTACGTCGTGTTGCATCCACGCTTTGCCTGTCCAAGTCTGCGCTGGGCTGCCGTCGCCGAGTCGATGGGCCGGTGTCTGGCGTGACTCGCGAGGTGCCTTGGCCCTCGGCACCCCGTGAGCCCGGAGAGTGGACGAGCCCCGGCCCGATCAGCCCCCCGGGAAACACGCCGCTGCCACCGCTTCCGGGCCCGGGTGGCGTCAGCCGACCTGCCGCCGTGGCGTCCAACCCGTTCGCCGGGCCGATCGGTGTCCCGCCCGTCGGACCGCCTTCGGGGCGGCCCGCCGGCCCGTCCACCAGTCCGTTCCCCGGAGTGACCGGACCGCCCGTGGTGCCCGTCGATCGGGCCCCCGGAGTCATCCGTGTCGGTGCGCTCGTCGTCGTGATCGCCCTCGTGGCCGCCGGTGCCTACCTGGTGCTACGGGGCGGCCGGCAGTTCCCGTCGGCCTGGGACGAGGGGGTCGACCCCATCGCCAGCTGGGTGGCCAAGGAACGCGACCTCGACTTCGCCCACCCGGTCGAGGTGCAGTTCCTCACCGAGCAGGAGTACTCGACGGCCTCCACCGGCGGCGAGGCCGTCGACGGTGGTGAGGCCGAGACCGCGGCCCTCGATGACACCGCTGCGCAGTTCCGTGCCCTCGGAATGATCTCGGGCAAGGTCGATTTCGGGGAGGCCACCGACACCTTGGCCGATGCCGGGACCCTCGCCTACTACGACCCCGGCACCCAGAAGGTCTACGTCCGCGGAACCACCATGACCCCAGCGTTGCGGGTGACGCTCGCTCACGAGCTGACCCACGTCCTCCAGGACCAGAACTTCGATCTCGAACGCATCCAGGATCTGCCCGATGGCCAAGCCAGCACGCTGCGCGCTCTGGCCGAAGGCGATGCCGGTCGCATCGAGGACCGCTTCATCGAGGACCAGCTGACCGACGCCGAGAAGACCGACTACCAGAAGGAGTCGTCCTCCTCCGGCAGCGAGGCCACCACCGAACTGGAGAACAAGGTGCCCCCAGCGCTCACCACCTTCTTCGCCGCCCCGTACGTCCTCGGTCCCCAGCTCATCAGCTACCTCGACGCCAACGGCGGCAACAAGGCCATCGACGAAGCGCTCCAGAACCCACCGACCGAAGAGGTGCTGTTCGACCCCACGGTCAACGGCACCGACGCGGCCAAGGACGAACCCCTGGAAGTCGCGGCCCCGGATGGCGCCCAGGTGATCGAGTCCGGCGAGTTCGGTGCGACCGCCTGGTACCTCATGCTCGCCTCCCGGCTAGAGCCCACCCGAGCACTGGCCGCGGCCCGTGGCCTCGGTAGCGACGGCTACGTCGTCTACCGCGAGAAGGACCGGGTCTGCGTCCAGGCCAAGAGCAAGGGCGACACCGCAGCCGATGCTCTCGAACTGGCCGGCATGCTCGAGGAGTGGGTGGCACAGTCACCAGCCGACACCGCGTCGGTCAAGGTGGTCGATGACCTCATCGAGTTCCAGTCCTGTGACCCGGGCGAGGACGCCCCGGAGATCGGGAAGGTCACCGTGGACCTCCTCCAGCTACCGGTGGCCCGAACGACGCTCTTCGGCCAGGCCAAGGACGAGGGCGTGAACGCCAAGCAGGCGGCCTGCTTCACCGACGGCCTCCTCGATCGCGTCAGCTACCAGCAACTGGTGGAGGGCTACCTCAACACCCCCGAGGCGGCCGGATTGGCCCAAGACGTCGGTACCGGCTGTCGGTAAGCGGCGACCGACCGATGCGTCGCTCAGCCGAGCACGTTGATGACCTCGTGCTGCACCCAGGTGGCGAACTGGTAGATCGCCCACAGCGGTGCCGACGGGTCCTCGGGATCGATCTCGCGGATGTCCTCCTCCTCGGACACGTCCAGGCGGGTCCCGACGACCAGTCGTAGGGCGTTGAGCGATTGCAGCCACGCCCAGAGCTCGTCCTCTCCGAGGGTGTCCGCGGCCAGCGATGCCTGGACGGCCTCGATGGCGCTGCGCCGAGACGTCCGTAGTTCGTCGCCCGCCAGGAGCTGGTACTCGGCATCCCGGTCGGCGTCCTCGGTGTAGGCCGGGGGCCGCAACCGCTCGAGATCCGAGGCGTGTGGGTCCTGCTCGATCAGCTCGTCGAGCTCGGTGAGCAGCGAACCCATGGCGGTGCGCAGCCGATCATCGAGCACCAGGTCGAACCGGCCGTCAGGACGGCGGCGCACGACCTGGTTGCGACGAGACCCGAGCGGGCTCACCGAGTCACTCGTCCTGCTGCATGGTGGCCCACAAGCCGTGTTCGTGGAGGCGAAAGACGTTGATCTCGGCCTTCTCTCGCGGACCCGACGACACGACGGCGCGGCCCTTGTGGTGGACGTCCAGCATCAGCCTCGTGGCCTTGGCCTTGGAGAATCCAAAGAGCTTCTGGAACACCAGGGCGACGTACTCCATGGTGTTGATCGGGTCGTTCCAGACCAGCACGATCCACGGCCGGTCGATGTCGAGCGCAACATCACCCTCAGGTGACGAGATCTCCGTCGGGGAGACGGTTGGCGCGGACGGACTCACGGGCCAAGTCTGCCGGACGGGCCGCAGCGTCCACCAGAGGCGTCGGTGTCGCCATCTGGAGGGCCACGTTCAACACGGCCACCCAGACCAGCGATGCCCCCAGGACGTGCAGGCCCACCAGCAGCGGCGGTACGCCGGTGAAGTACTGGGTGTAGCCCAGGGCGCCCTGGAGGACCAGAACGGTCAGCAGCGCAGACCCGGCCCGGCTGAGCGCTGCGGGTGCGCCGTGGCGTCGGAGCTGGACGAGCACCCAGATCGTGACGGCCAAAAAGGCGATCATGGCGATGCCGTGGATCCGTGCCGCATCGTGCACCGAGAGCGGGAGGCGCCGGACCTCGCTGGCCGCAGCCAGCTTCTCGGCTGCGGTGGCGCCCTGCTCGGCCTCTTGGTGTCCGCTGTGCGGTCCCGACCCCGTGACGAGCGTGCCCGTCCCGACCACCACGACGGCCAACCCCACCAGCACCCGACCCCAGCGCAGCAACGCGGGCGTCACCGCCGGCCGGATCACCTGATCGTCGGGCAGACCGGCCCGGTGGGTGAGCACCACGGCGTCGAGCACCAGCAGCATCGACACCACGAAGTGACCCTGCACCAGCCACGGGTTCAGATCCGACAGCACGACCACGGCCCCCAGGGCGATCTGGGCGATGACCCCTGCCACCAGCCCCCAGGACAGCCAGATCAGATCACGACGACGCGGCGTCCGCCGCAAGGACCCCAGCACCGCCAGCGCCACGGCCGCCGAGACCAGACCGGTGATCAGGCGGTTGACGAACTCGACCATGGCGTGCACGTCGCCCCGGTCGGCCACGAACTGGGTGTCGGTGCAGTTGGGCCAGTCGGTGCACCCGAGGCCTGAGCCGGTGAGGCGTACGCCGGCACCGGTCACGACGATCACGATCAGCAGCACCAATGCCACGAACGTGATGCGTCGATAGCGCTCCGGAGAGATTGGTGCACGCAAGCGGGCGATCACCCGGCCAGGGTACGGCGGCCTGCGCTCGGTGAGCCAGGCGTGACCGGGGAGCGCCCCACCGCCGATTGCGCGTTCTTGTCCCAAGAATCGACGGTCGGCGGTCATGTCCGGGGACAAGAACCGACGTTGGGGCACCGGCTGTCGGCCCGCCCCCTACGGCCGCGCCGGTAGGTTCCGGCCATGTCCACGGCCGAGCCCACCACCCGTCGCTGGCCCACCACGTACTCGACCGGCGGCCTGGTGGCCTCGATCGATCATCTGGCTTCCTCGGCCGGGGCCCAGATCCTGGCCCACGGTGGTTCGGCCGTCGACGCGGCGATTGCCGCCAACGCCGTGCTGGCGGTCACCAGCCCGCACATGTGCGGCCTGGGCGGCGATCTCTTCGCCCTCGTGCACCACGAAGCCGGGCCACCCGACGTGCTCAACGCGTCCGGGCGAGCCGGCTCAGGAGCGGATCCGGACCGCCTCCGCGCCGAGGGCCACGTCGAGATGCCCTTCACCGGTGACGTCCGGGCCGCCACCGTGCCCGGATGTGTCGATGGCTGGAGTGCGCTGCACGAACGCCATGGCACTCTGCCCTGGGCCGAGGTGCTGGCGCCGGCGATCCGGCTGGCCCGGGACGGCTTCGCCGCGGCTCCGCTGCTCGCGTTCATGCTGGCCACATTGGACGGTATCGAGGGGTGCGACGAGCTGAGCACCATTCGTCCCGACACCGGTGACCGAGTGCGACGCCCGGAGCTGGCCACGACCCTCATGGCCATCGCGGCTGACGGCTGCGAGGCCTTCTACGGGGGCGCCTTCGGCGAAGGACTGCTGGCCGTCGGAGGCGGAGAGTTCAGCGCCGCTGACCTGACCGGTCCGCATGCTGACTGGGTCGAGCCGCTGGGACTGCGGGTGTGGGGCCACGACCTCTGGACCGTTCCTCCGAACTCGCAAGGCTATCTGTCACTCGCTGGGTCCCGGATCGCCGAGCTCGTCACGGCTGAGCACCACGCCGGCCGACCGCCCGTTCCCGACGACCGTGCCTGGGCGCATCTACACGTCGAGGCGGCTCGCCTGGCCGGCCACGACCGCGACGCCGTGCTCCACGATCGAGCCGAGGGGGGCGCGTTGGTGGCCGACGATCGGCTGCGGGCCGCCGCCGATCGCTACGACCCGTTCGGCCCGTCGGATACCGCCGCGCCAACTCGTGGCGGTGGCACCATGTTCCTCTGCGCCGTCGACGCTCAGGGCATGGGCGTGAGCCTGATCCAGTCCAACGCCAACGGCTTCGGATCGTTGGTCGCCGTGCCGGGTACCGGCATCCTCCTGCACAACCGTGGCCTCGGGTTCTCCCTGGAGCCGGGTCACCCGGCGGAGTACCGACCGGGTCGACGGCCGCCCCACACGCTGTCGCCGGCGGTGGTCACCCGACCCGACGGCTCACTTCGCTCGGTGATCGGCACCATGGGCGGAGACTCCCAACCGCACGTCCTGCAACAGCTCTTGGCCCGATCGCTGGTGGCCGGCGAGCAGCCGGGCCGGGTGATCGGGGCACCCCGGTTCGCTCTACGGTCGGGTCCGCACGGCTTCTCGACGTGGCGCGGTGCCCCGCAGACGGTGCGGCTGGAGGCCCACGCACCCGCCGGCTGGATCGACGGCCTGGCCGAGCGGGGTCATGAAGTCGAGGTGGCGGCTCTCGACCCCGCTGGCTTCGGTCATGCCCAGATGATCGAGGTGCGAGACGACGGCATGCGGGCCGGAGCGTCAGACCCCCGGTCGATGACCGGCGCGACGGTCGCCAGCGTCTGACCCTCGGACGCCCGGCATCGTCATCGGCAAGGATGGCCGCCATGGACGTGCACCTCGTCGACGGGACCTATGAGCTGTTCCGCTACCACTTCGCCATGCCGAGCCACGTCACCGACGCTGGCCATGAGGTTGCGGCGGCACGAGGGGTCGCGGGCACCGTGCTCCAGCTGCTCGAAGAAGGGGCGACGCACATCGGCGTGGCGTTCGATCACGTCATCGAGTCGTTCCGCAACGACCTCTACGACGGCTACAAGGACGGGTCGGGTGTGGAACCTGAGCTGCTCTCGCAGTTCAACCTGGTCGAGGACCTCGTCTCGGCCATCGGCGTCACCGTGTTCTCCATGGTCGAGTACGAGGCCGACGACGCGCTCGGCGCCGCGGCACGGGTGGTCGCCGCCGACCCCGACGTGGACCGTGTGCTGATCTGCACCCCGGACAAGGATCTCGGCCAGTGCGTGGGCGGCAAGATCTTCCAGCTCGATCGGCGCAAGGGCGCCCTCAGCGGCGTCGAGGAGGTGCGCGAGAAGTTCGGCGTCGGGCCCGAGTCCATCCCCGACTACCTCGGTCTGGTGGGCGACACCGCCGACGGCTTCCCCGGTCTGCCCGGTTGGGGAGCCAAGTCCGCCGCAGTCGTCCTGGCTCGGTACGGCCACCTCGAGGACATCCCAGCCGACTCCCACGACTGGGACATCACCGTGCGGGGTGCGTCGAAGCTGGCCCTCACCCTCAAGCACCAGATGGCCGATGCCGTCCTGTTTCGCCGCATCGCCACGCTCGAGTACGACGCCCCGACCATCGAGCACGTCAGCGAGCTCGAATGGACCGGCCCCACCTCGGACCTGGCGGCGCTCTCCGACTCCGTCGATGCCCCCGGCCTCCTCAGCCGAGCCAACAAGCTGGTGGCCCGCCGGGAGGGTTGAACCGGTCGCCTTCGCCGCGGTGGTCGCATTTCCCGACCCATGTGGTCGGTTTCTACGACCACCATGGGCCTGTGGGGTGGGTCAGGGTTCTGAGGCCTTGGCGCGACTGGGGGCGACCCTCGGCGGTTCGTTGGGCTGCTTGGGGTAGACGGGCGGCCACGGTGCGTCCATCAGCCCGTCGTCCAGGTCCCGTTGGTACCAGGCGAGCAGGGTGTCGATGGATTGCGGGTGGTCGTTCATGTCCGCCCACGGGTCGCCCTCGGCGGCCACCTTGGCCGGCACGTTCACCAGCGTGAGCAGGTTCGGGTCCACCGTCGCGACCTCGTCCCAGGTGATCGGACACGACACCTGAGCGCCGACGCGGGGCCGGACGCACCACGCGCCGAACACCGTCTTGTGGGGGGCGTTCTGGTTGTAGTCGACGAAGGCCCGTTCACCCCGCTCCTCCTTCCACCACTGGGCGGTGATGAGCTCGGGTCGACGTCGTTCGAGCTCACGGGCCAGCGCGACTGCGGCCGCTCGCACGCCATAGGAGTCGTGCTCGCCGGCCACGCGCACGTAGATGTGCAGTCCCCGGTTGCCGGTGGTCTTCACGTACGCGGTGATGTCCTCCTCGGCCAACAGGGAACGGACCTCATAGGCGGTCTCACGGATCATGTCGAAGGTGACGCCGGGGCCAGGGTCCAGGTCGATGCGAAGCTCGTCGGTGACCTGGGGCGTGGCGGCGAGGTAGGGCCAGGGATGAAAGCCGAGACAGCCCATGTTCACCGCCCACAACAAGTGGGCCAGATCGGCGACCACGAGCGCATTGCTGGTGGTGCCGTTGGGAGTGGACACCTCGGTGGTCTCCAACCAGTCCGGTGCACCGGCGGGCACCCGCTTCTGGAAGAAGGACTTGCCGTGGGCACCGTCCGGGAAGCGCTGCATGAGCGTCGGCCGGCCCCCCATGGTGGCCAGGATCGAGGTCTCGACCGCCTGGTAGTAGTGGATCAGGTCCAGCTTGGTCTCACCTCGGGTCTTGAAGAAGACCTTGGCCGGGCTGGTGATGCGCACCTCACGCCCACTGGCTTCGACGGTCGTTGCTTCGCTGGCCACGGCTGGGAACGGTACCCGCCGCATCGCTGAGACGCGGGCCGCGTCGGCGTAGCGTCGACACCATGGCCTGGCTACTGGCACCTGTCTATGACCGTCTCGTCGCAGGAGCCGAGGAAGCCTGCTTCCAGCAGTGGCGAGGCGAGCTGCTGGCGCCCCTCACCGGCTCGGTCCTGGAGATCGGCTCTGGTACCGGCGCCAACATCGGCCGCTACCCGGCGACCGTGCATCGGGTGACCTTCACCGAGCCCGACCCAGGCATGCGCAAGCAGCTGGAGCACAAGCTCCTCGCAGCCGAGGCCGACGGCAGCTTTTTGCCGGCCACCTCGGAGGTCCTGAGCGACCGGGCCGATGCCCTCTCGGCGGCCGACGCATCCTTCGACACCGCCGTGACCACCCTGGTGCTGTGCACCGTCCCGGATCCGGTGGCCGCGCTCGCCGAGGTACGCCGGGTCCTCAAGCCCGGCGGGAGGCTGGTGTTTCTCGAACACGTCGCCGCCGAGGACCGACCCGATCGTCTCAAGTGGCAGCGCCGCATCGACCCGATCTGGAAGCGGGTGGCTGGTGGCTGCCGCCTCACCCGTCGCACTGCGGACACCATCGAGCAGGCCGGTTTCACGATCGATGAGATCACCAGCGAGAGCGCCCGCAAGGCCAGCCCGCTCGTGCGCTCAACCGTCCGAGGCTGGGCCACCGCACCCGCCTGACCGCCCGGCGGCAAAGATCGCAGACCGGCAGCAACGTGGGCCCGGCCGTTCGTGTCCCACGAATCGACCGCTGCACGTCGACTTGTGAGACGAGAACAGGGGGGGTCAGCTGCCCCAGCGGGACTGGCCGAAGCGGTAGCCGACCGAGCGGACCGTGGAGATCAGGTTGGCGTGTTCCTCGCCCAGCTTGGATCGGAGACGACGGATGTGGACGTCCACGGTGCGGGCGCCGCCGTAGTACTCATAGCCCCAGACCCGGCTGAGGAGGGTCTCGCGGGTAAAGACCTTGCCCGGGTGCTGGGCGAGGAACTTGAGCAGCTCGTACTCCATGTAGGTGAGGTCGATCGGGCGACCGGCGATGGCGGCCTGGTAGGTCTCGACGTTGAGGATGAGGTCCCCGTAGGTGATCAGATCGGGAGCGACACCCGAACCGGCCCCCCAGAACAGGTGACGAAGTCGGGCCTCGAGCTCCCGAGGATGGAACGGGTCCACGCAGAAGTCGTCGAAGAGCTCATCGCGCAGTTCCAGTTCGTCCAGGTGCGCGCCACCGATGAGCAGCAACAGCGGCTCGACCACCACGTCGCCCTTGCGGACGGCCCGGCAGATGGCCCAGGCGGCATCGCTCTGGTCGCCGATCACCACGATGGCCCCGCCCCAGCCGTCGTCGGGCGCCTCGGAGGTGGCCGCTCGCTCGTCGGCCACCGGCTTCCACGTGTAGCCACCGAGGTCGAGCAGGCGCGCCAGGTCGGGCGGCGGAGGGCCGGGGAACACGAGCAGGGGATCCATGGGTTGGTGGGTCACCAGGTGGGCAGGTAGCGGTCCAGTTCGAACTGGGACACCTGAGACTTGTAATCGAACCACTCGGAGCGCTTGTTGCGCAGGAACCATTCGAAGATGTGGTCGCCGAGCGTTTCGCGCACCAGTTCGGATCCCTCCATGGCATCGAGGGCTTCAGCCAGCGACTGGGGCAGGGCCT
>RCMY010005016.1_pt1 | contig 11297 bp, 7 predicted proteins | sample 2041341 | NCBI WGS metagenome assembly RCMY01 (sample SAMN09708234, study PRJNA481090) | Marine sediment metagenome, whole genome shotgun sequencing project.
GGTCAACTTCGAAAAGGAAAAAAGATTGACAATAATATGGTCGTTCTTAATTTTAGCATAGCCCTCATTTAGATTTTTTAGGAATTTCGGAAGGGAAATATCCTCTTGAAAAACTACGGTCGTGGTGCCATCGGAATCGAAAATCATAGTTTGCAATTTTAAGTTCTGATTTATAAAATAAAATTAGTGTTAAGCTAAAATCGGCGCATAATTCAATGAATCTTTTGTGGAAAACCAGCTTTCACTTAACGCTAATTAATGTGTAAATACTTTTCGAGTTTATTCATAACCCATGCATTAATTCATGAGTTTATATTTCATTCGCGCTCGGAAATTTCTTTTAAACACTCACAAAAACAGCAATACGCTATTTAATTTTTGACGCCAATAAATACAACACCGCCATCCGGACGGCGACGCCGTTCTCTACCTGGTGCAAGATGATGGATTGTTTGGAATCGGCAACGTCGCTCGTTATCTCCACGCCCCTATTTATAGGGCCCGGATGCATGATGACGATTTCTTTGTCCAAGCTGTCAAGTAATTTTTTGTTCACCCCGAATTGTTGGGTGTATTCCCTTGTGGTAGGAAAATAACTAATATCCAATCGTTCGTTTTGAATGCGTAGCATATTGGCCACATCGCACCAGTTCAATGCTTTTCTCAGGTCCGTCTCCACCGCTACACCGAGCGACTCCACGTGTTTGGGCAGCAAAGTTTTGGGACCGCATACTTTGACCGTGGCACCTTGAAGTTTAAGGGCAAAAATATTGGACAACGCAACTCTAGAATGTAGAATATCTCCAACGATGACCACTTTCTTACCCGCTACATCCCCCAATTTTTCACGAATGGAATACGAATCCAACAAGGCCTGCGTCGGATGCTCATGCGCCCCGTCGCCCGCATTGACAATGGATGCGGTAACGTGTTTGGATAAAAAGATGCCCGCTCCAGGATTCGGATGCCGCATGACCACCATATCTACTTTCATCGAAAGAATGTTGTTCACCGTATCTATAAGGGTCTCCCCTTTCTTTACGGAGGATTGCGCCGCAGAAAAATTAATGACATCGGCGGAAAGGCGTTTCTCGGCCAGTTCAAAGGAGAGTTTGGTACGGGTACTGTTCTCGAAAAAGATATTGGCAATGGTGATATCGCGCAACGAAGGTACTTTTTTAATCGAACGGTTGATAACCTCCTTGAACTGATCGGCGGTCTCGAAGATGAGCTGAATATCCGCCTCGTTCAGATATTTGATTCCCAATAAGTGTTTGACACTTAACTCACTCATTTGTAGAGATTGTTGATTAAATAGTATTCATTGTTCGGTTTTCATTGCTTAAGCCCTTCGAGCTCACGCTCACATTAAAAATTTGAATCTGCCTGCGACCGATTCAAGGTTTAAGGTATTCAACTTGCAGTTTTAAATCTAAGGCCTTTAACCGCTAACGAGATACACCACATCCTTACCTTCATTTTCTTTCCAAAGCACCTTTACCTTTTCATCGTTGATGGCATCGACCTGCCGGCCTCTATAATTGGGCTGAATGGGCAGGTGGCGGCTGAAACGTCTATCGATCAAGGTCAGTAATTCGATTTCTTTAGGCCTTCCAAAAGATTGTATGGCGGTCAAGGCCGCGCGGATACTGCGACCGGTGTACAGCACATCATCGATTAGGACCACCTTTTTATCCTCTACCAAAAAATCGATGTCCGTTTTATTGGCTTCCAGTACTTTATCGCCCCTGCGGAAATCGTCACGGTAGAAAGTAATATCCAAAAAGCCGGTCTGGATGTGCTTTACACCATATTCATTCTTTAAGATCTGCGTCAGCCTATGCGCCACAAAAGACCCTCTTGGCTGTAAGCCGATAAGTACGGTATCTTTAAAATCTAGATGGTTTTCAAGCAATTGGCAGGCCAGACGGTGGAGTATGATCTTGATTTCCTTTTCGGATAACAATACTTTTTGACCCATTTTCACTAATCGCTTTAGTATCACAAAAATAGGGAATTCTTCATTCAATAGACCCCATCCTCAGTCAAAATCTCCACAATTCTATCGGTCATTACCTTGGCCGCATCATCATTTAGATGGGTCCTAAATTTAAACCCCATCCCAATCAAATACCCGCACCGAATTGACTTCTTCGCGTACCGATAATGCACCCAAGTAGTCCTTTGCCGGTGTAAATGTGAACAATTTCCATTCTTTTCTTTCGGCGGCAGCCCAATCCGTTCGCAACAGCTTGGCCCGGTCCGCATCCAAAGAAACCGAAAACGAAGTCAAGGAAAACGAGAGCCCACTACCCTTTGCCTTTATAAAGGCTTCCTTTCGGGTCCAGCAGCGATAGAATCCATAGATTTGTTCATGCTCCGGCAAGGCCTTCAAAGTCTGGATTTCATCAGGGGAGAAAAAATGTTGGGCGATATCGATGACATCGAAATCCTCTTTGATTTTTTCGATATCGACTCCGATCTCACAGTTTCTCGCAAAGGCCATAACAATCATGTTCCCTGAATGCGAAATATTGAATTTTATCGGGGTCTGGAACTTATAACCGGGCTTGCCATATTCCCCATAGTCAAATTTTATCTTTTTCGGAATTTCGTTCAGATAACGACCTGATAAAATCCGTAGCAGGCCTCTGGCAAGAATATAAACCGTTCTGTCTTTAGCAAATTTAAAGCTATTGGCCCTTGCGGTTTCTTTTAAGGAAAGAAGGTTTGCATAAGATTCGACATCTTTTAAAAATTCGTCTACCTTAAAATACCAGAGCTGCACCTCGTTTTCGGGCAGTACGCTCATAATTATCTGTTTTGAAAGACCATGTCAGGCCATCTCGAAATTTTGCATACACAACGATATGCTCTGTGCCGTTGTTTCAGCGGTCGGCGCCAAAAAAAGACTGCCGTGATTCCCTTTTACCGGTACAACATTAACCCCTTTTTTCGCAAGTTTCTCCCACGAGGCAATTAGCATGGTATTGAATTCGATGTCAGTTTTTTGCGTTAGTAATAATTGAACCCTACTTTCAACCGGTCTCCAAGTATACCTCGAATAAATTTTGATGTGGTTGTTATGCAACCTTCGTATGGTTCTTTGGTTACCACTGCTGCTAATGTCCTTTAATTTTTTACTAAGCGGTATAACCATTTTACTTTTCAAAAAGCCCAGTACGGTTGCTATAGGATCTGCCTTAAGTCTTTCCAACAGGGCCAAAGTCCTTATTTTGGTTTTTGATGGGGCGAACATACTAAGATAGTCTGCCATGGTATCGGCAACAATAAGGTTGGCAGATTCGGACTCCCGCTCCAGTATCCGAATGATTTCGATACCTACCGCCGTATTGAAACAATACGAGAGTAAATGGTAGGGGCCTTGGGACTGTACTTTTTTGATTTCCCCAATAAAATCGGTAGCCATTTCGGCGACACTTTTATGCAAGGTTGGCTCTCCTTCGTGTCCGGATGCTTGTACGGCATATACCGGTCTATCGGAAGGCAGGTATTCGGCAAACAGATTGTAAAAAAAGAAATGGCTACCGCCAGAATGTAGACAAAAAAGCGCAGGTTTTGAACCCGTTGCCCTGATGGGCACTACATGTTTAAATACATCGATCTTTTCCCCTTTTTTGAATTTCCCGTTTTTTGACCTCGTAAAATCCGCGACCTCAGCAATGGTCTGATATTCAAAAAACTGGTTAGGGGTCAACAGCATTCCTGATGCCCGGGCCTTCGCGATGACCTGTATGCTTAATATGGAATCTCCACCTATCTCAAAGAAATTATCGTGGACCCCTATTGGGGCAAAATTCAGGACATCCTCCCAAATGCCCACCAGTTTTTTTTCTATCGCGTTAGTGGGTAAGTCATCTTTATCGGGTTCTTTTTGATCTCTCGATGTGCCCAGGTCACGTAAAGCCTTCGTATCGACCTTAGCATTTGGCAAGACAGGAAAGGCATCGACCACAATTAACCGAGATGGTATCATGTAATCTGGAATCTTTGATTTGAGGCTACGTTTCACCACATCGGCATCATAAGTGCTATTCGCCACCACATAGGCCACCAAACGTGGTGTATTCTCCGAATCAGATTCATGCACCATGGCCACCGCATCGGTTATGGAAGAATCGCTCAACAAGACTTTCTCCAGTTCTTCCAATTCAATGCGATACCCTCGAATTTTCACCTGCTGATCGGCCCTTCCCAAAAATTCAATGGCCCCGTCTTTTCGATAACGGCCTAAATCGCCTGTTCTGTATAATCTATCAACCCCATTTTGATTAAAAGGATTCGGTACGAACGAGGCTTCCGAGAGTTCGGGTTTGTTGATATACCCTCTCGAAATACCCGGTCCTCCAATAAAAATTTCCCCGATAGCACCATACGGAACTAGGGTCATGGTTTCGTTCAACAGGTAAATGGCAGAACCGGCCACGGGTTTTCCTATGGGAACGCCTTTTGAACCATCCTCTTTTTCGACCCGATGTGCCATACACCAAACGCAGGCTTCCGTTGGGCCATATTCGTTGTAAAGTCGGGCATCGGGAAGCTTTTTGAAATGTAGATCGACTACACCCGGCACACAGGCCTCACCGGCAACCATTACAGTATTCAAACTCCCTAAATTCGAAACATCGCCATGTTCCAAAATTAATTTGTACAAAGAAGGAAGCATTAAAGTGTGGGTCACGGAATGTTCTTGGATTAAATCTCCAATCTTTGAAATATCCTGCTCGATACGGTTTTCGGTAATGATCAAATTACCCCCAGTGCACAGGGTCCAAAAAATTCCCGCTTTTGAACTATCGAATGAAATAGAGGAAAGCAATAAAAAGGCATCCGGATTATTGGGGTAAAAGTCCAACCTTCCGGCCGTAGAATTTATTATGTTGTTATGCGTAATAGGAACGCCCTTGGGTTGGCCCGAACTACCGGAAGTATAAATTATATAGGCGTTTGCATCCCCGTTAACTTGGGGCATGGTAACTAATGTCGTGGTATCCGTTTTTTGGACGGTATCGATCAAGACTAGTTCTTTTCCCGAACCATCAAAAATAGGGGTTAACGAATGTTGCGTCAAAATGATAGCGGCCTTGGCATCCTCTAGAATAAAATCCAGCCGCTCTGAGGGATAATTCGGATCAATAGGCAAATACGCACAGCCCGCTTTCAATATGCCGAGCATGCCTACGATCATATCGATCGATCTCTCCGCACAAAGCACTACGGTTTCGTTGTTTTTTTTGATTTTCGCGAGCAGGGCTGCCGCTATTATTTCGGCTTTCCGGATTAAGGTTTCATAAGATATGGATACGCCATCAAAGGTCACAGCGGTTTTGTCCGGTCGGGTTTTGGCCACGAGCTCGATAATATGGTGTACGCCCGTATAGGATGATATATTACTTTGGACGGGATTCGGCGTTTCAAGAAAAATGGCCTTTTCCCTTTTCGTCAACATAGTGATGTCAGCTATTTTCTGGTTAGGCTCGGCGCTTATAGTTTCGAGCAGCAGCCTTAAGTGCTCCTGAAATTGTATGATGGTCGATTCCTCAAATATATCGGTAGCATATTCAAATCCTGTAGAAAGCAAACCATTTTCATTGGCGACATATAAGGTAAGGTCAAACTTGGAAACGCCAGGATTGAAAAACGAATGGGACAGTTGTAATTCCGGCCCGAACGAAGAGACTTCCGTGACGGAATGATAGATGAACATCACACGAAAAAACGGATTTACGCTCAAAGACCTCTTTGGACTCAGAGCTTTCACCAAGGCCTCAAAAGAAATATCGGTATTTGAAAAGGCCTCTAATACGGTCATTCTTACCTGTTTGACAAGGTTTGAAAAAGTGATTTCTGAAGGCAATGAGGTCCTTAAAACTACAGTTTCGTCGAAAAATCCCATGATATTTTCAAAGGCAGTATCGTTTCGAAGTGAAATGGGGGAACCGACCAAGATATCCTTTTGTCCGCTGTATTTGTAAAGCAATATGTAATACACCGACAGTAGAAGTACATAGGGGGTGGTTTCCATCTTTTTGGAAAGATCCAATACCCGTTTTGAAAGATCACTGGAAAATTTCGTTCTATAAGAAGTACCTTTATAAGAGGGATTTGCCGGTAAGGGGTAATCGGTCGGCAGGGCCAATAATGGAATCTCCCCACCCAATTTTTTTTTCCAATAGGCCATCTGGGAAGCATCCAATTCCCTATTTTTCCGCCAAAAGGCATAATCAGCAAATTGGAGGCTAGTTGCGTCCTTTTTTTCAACCTCCCGATTGTTACTATACGCTACATAGTAGGCGGCGAGTTCTTTTATAAACAGATCCATAGACCATTTGTCAAAAATGATGTGGTGCATGGTCAGCAAAAAGACATGCTCCATATTAGTTAACTTAATCAAGGCGGTACGTACGAGCGGAAATTCGTCCAGATTAAAATGTCGTTTGGCATCGGACATGAGAATAGCCAATTTTTGCTTTTCCCGATCAACTTTGGGAATAGCGCTCAAATCGAATCGCCTCAATTCTACCTCCGATGCTTCGTCAATAACTTGAACGGGGCTGCCGTATTCGTAGGGATAAAAGGCCCTTAAAATACGATTTTCCGCAAAAACGCGTCGCAAGCTATGTTCGAGCGCCGCTTCGTTCAATTCCCCTTTGAAAATGAAGCTTTCGGCATAATTGTATACTGGATTATCAGGCAGCAGACGTTGTAAAAACCACAGCCTTTGCTGTCCGCTAGTCAAGGGAACAACAGCACCAGCAGGTGCTTTGGAAATGCGTGAACGGTTTACGGTCTTTTTCTCCCTATTTTTCCATGTATCTAAAAGGGATCCGTTTTTAGTTTCGTTTTTCAAGAGTAGTGTTTCTTTTCATAACAACTTTTCTATAGCAGTCCGAAAAATCGTACTATAGGATATAGTTTTCCGTTAATATACTCATCGATAGGCATATCGATATCAAAGGCGCGTTCGACCAACCAGTACAGAGAGATAATAATAAGTAAGGCCGAAAGCCAAACCAACAATTTCGGATATAACTTTGATTTTCGGATGAGATAAAGTACTGGAAATATTAAAAGAATAATAACCACCTGCCCCAATTCTACACCGATATTAAAGCCCAATAAAGATAGTGAAAGATTTTCACCTTTAAAGCCCAGTTCCGATAGGACGGTAGCAAAACCAAAACCGTGGAACAAGCCGAATACAAAAGCTATTACCCATTCCTTGCCCATAAAAATAGGTTTGATATTATGATAGGCCGCCAGACCGATTGAAAAGGCAATAATTGACTCCACCCACCTTGAAGGCAGATTGACAATTCCTAGAGATGCCAGACTTAGGGTTATGGTATGGGCAATAGTGAAAAAGGTGACAATTTTTAGAATATACCAAAATGCAGGCTTGAACTTCTCTACCGGTACCCATCTCCAGTAAGACTTAGAGGTTATTCCTTCCTTAACTTTCGGGTTCGTAGTTTGCTTTTTTCGCCGCACCACCGACGGTAGGATTAGGGCCAGTAAAAATAAAATATGGTCCAGGCCAATCCAAATGTGCCATGCCCCTTGTTTGACCATAGCCATAAATCCTTTCCAAACGGAGGTATCGGTTAGATCTAAGGTCTTGGTCTTTTGACTAGGAGAAAAATCCAACGCTATGATTTTTTCATTGTTGATAAGTCCCGCCTTCCAGTTATACTCCATACCCAGCGCATTGGTCTGTACCGGATTTTCTTCGAAGAATACGGAGTAAGTGACCTCAATCTCATCGGGTACTTTTTCCATATTGTCCAATCGGAAGTGTATGGCAACGAAAGACCCAAAATCGATATACAAAATACTGATCTCCTCCGTAAAAATAATTTTATGATTTCCATAAACCGAAGAAAATGCGCTATGTTCAAGAAGGTAGGCCTGAATTTTTTTCCGGTAAACGGCGACTTCTTCGACCGTTGGATGTTTTCCCAGTTCAAGACCCAAATACTTGTCCAGTTCACTGGCCATAATTTCGAAACGGCCTTCGATGCCTGCAGTTTCATATACCCTTAAATATATTAGGCTGCGGTCGGGTTGATGTGGGTACATCGAGAGCGGCACTAACAAAAAAAGGATGAAAACGAGCTGAAGGGTGAATTTTTTCATAAGTGTTCTGTTTTGATTACAATGTTACCGAATCCGGTAATCCGGTATTCGTCCATCATTCTGTTTAAGTTATTTTATAGATTTTGAAACACTCAAAATGTTCTCGGAACCCGTTTGATAAGCAAGTTTCTTGAATTTCCCCATTTTCAAAGGCTTTAACAAAACTAGTTTATGTTATAAATATGATGCAAAATTAGAAATAATAGTGCGTAATTACCATTTTTTCGACATATGGTGAAATTTTGGGTTAACAAACCCTTGAACAATTTGAAAAAAGGAAAATCTCGAATTACCTTTATACCTTGAAAATTTAAGGTGAATTTCGGTATGGATAATTGAGTATAAAACCGATAGAAGCCGTAATTTCAAACCCAATGAATGATATATAATCTAGCACAATTGATGGAGCGCACGGCCGAGCGCTTTCCCGAAAAGGAGGCTTTTACCTGTTTAAACGATTCCATTTCATATGCCGAACTTGACGGGAAAGCGAACCAGCTGGCTTCCTATCTCATCGAAAACGGACTGCAAAGGGGAAATCGCGTAGGCATCTTCATGAACCGTTGTTTGGATACTGCGGTGGCAGTTTACGGCGTACTTAAATCGGGGGGGGCGTTCGTGGCCATTGATTCTTTCCTGCCCTTGGACAGAATACTTATAATTATGCTAGATTGTGGTATCAAACATATAGTGACCACTCCTTCGCAATCAAAAAAGATAAAGGCTATTTCAGATGCGGCCCCCTTATTAACCTCCATTATTGGCCTACCGGATGAACTAGATACAATGACGGTTTCTTGGCCTTCAATCTTTTCAAGACCTCTAGAAGGTATCGTTCTTCCTCGGATTTTAGAAGAGGATCTGGCGTCAATTCTCTATACCTCGGGATCTACCGGAACACCAAAGGGGATAATGCATTCCCATCACAGCCTGTTAAGTTTGGCCAGACTGGAGGCCGAACTGCACAATTCCGATGAGCATGATAGAATCGGTAACTTTGCGCCTTTGCATTTCGACCAGTCCCTGTTCGGCTATTTTTCAGGACCTCTAGTCGGGGCGACAACAGTTATTTTTCCCGATGCCTATGTGAAATTACCCGCCAGCCTTTCGGCGTTGGTGGCCAAGGAAAAGATTACACTTTGGTTTTCGGTACCTTTAATACTGGTACAGGTTTTGGAACATGGCGGTATTGAAAATCATGATTTTAGTGCCCTACGATGGGTACGGTTCGGAGGCGAAGTATTTCCCGTAAGGCAATTAAGGGCACTAATGCTGAAATGGCCCCATGTCAAATTCATTAATTCCTATGGTCCTTCGGAACTGTTCAGGTGTACGTATTATAAACTTGAAGAACCGCCAAAAACAGACGACCCCATCCCCTTAGGAACCGTTTGGGGAAATACGGAATATAAAATTCTGGATAAAAACGACCATGAAGTAGGATTGGGTGAGTCCGGCGAACTCGTCGTAAGAACAGCCACCCTTATGATTGGGTATTGGAACGATAAAGAACGTACCGAGAAATCTTTTTTTAGGATAGAAAAGGCGTCAGGATATGACCATATCTATTATAGGACCGGAGATCTAGTTCAAGAAAATGCTCGAAAAGAACTATTCTTCCTCGGTAGGAACGACCGGCAGATAAAACTGCGGGGGTATCGGATCGAGCTCGACGAAATAGAGGCGGTACTCTTGAAAAGCGATGCCGTAAAAGAAGCGGCAGTGGTAATGGTACAAAAGGATTCGGACAACCGAACCCTTGAAGCGGTTGTAAAGCTTGTGGAACCGTCGGAATATACTACCGATGATCTCCTACGCTTTTGCAAAGACCGGCTACCCCCCTATTCCGTTCCGCAAAAAATTACTTTACTAAACGGTTTCCCAAGAACGGCTACAGGAAAAATAGACCGTACTCAAATCGTCAAATCACTTGAAAATATTATCTTATGAACGATAAAATCATCAGCTATATCAAATCCGAAATTTCCATCGAACCCATTGACGATATTGACTTGGAGGAAGATTTACTGGGAAATGGCATTGTGGATTCACTGGGGATGATGAAGCTCGTCGTATTTCTTGAAACCGAATTTAAGATACAAATAGCACCTGAGGATATGACCGTCGAAAATTTCAACACGGTTCAACATATTTCCAAGTATCTATCGCATAAACTGGAATAAAAAAAAATTATGAAATTAAAGCTAACGGCTGGTCAAATGTCTTTATGGACGGGTCAAAAAATGAACCCCGATGCGCCACTATACAATACGGCCTGTTCGTACGATATCTTAGGACAAATCAATACAAGCGCATTCAAAAAGGCCTTTCAAAAGCTCTTGGACACTACGGATGCTTTTCAAATTCGATTTTCGGAAGAAGATGGCATTCCCTATCAGTCCGTACATACCTTGCCGGATTTCGAGCTGGAGACTATCGATTTTTCAGAAAATTCCATAGATGCCGCCATTTCGGAGTGGTTACTGCAGCGCAGCCGACGGCCAATAGATCTTTCCCATCAGGTTTTTGATACCGCCCTGCTAAAAATCTCGGAAAATAGATTCATCTGGTATCTTAACATGCATCACTTGGTCACCGATGGCGTTTCAAGAAAAATTGTATTCAAAAGAATGGCCGGCCTATATGCCGATCTTTTGGCGGATGCAAAGGTAGAACCTACCGTCGAAAGTCCAACTTATGTGGAGTATGTCACCTCTGAACTAGAACGGACAGCTTTGCAAGTTGAAAAAAAACATAATGAGTCCCCTAAAATCAGTCCTTCGCAAGAATTACCGATTTTGTACGGGGTAAAATCCAAAAAAAGGGTTACCGAGGCAACCCGGGTTCCTATTCCCTTGGGGCCGGAACGTTCCGAAAAATTAAAACTTCTTTTGAACCATCCTGATGTAAGGGGCTTTACCGAACAGCAGACCTTGTTTACAATTTTGTCCGGACTGCTTTTCATTTTTATATACCGGGTCAGTGGCCAAAAAAACCTGACTTTGGGCGCTCTATTACATAATCGAGTGTCGAGAAGATTTCGCGACACCGTAGGTTATTTTCTTGAGATCTATCCCTTGGCGACCGAAATTGGGGAAAAAGAAACTTTTCGCATGTTTCTACAACGTGTTAGGCTTGAG
>RCMY010005017.1_pt1 | contig 11296 bp, 9 predicted proteins | sample 2041341 | NCBI WGS metagenome assembly RCMY01 (sample SAMN09708234, study PRJNA481090) | Marine sediment metagenome, whole genome shotgun sequencing project.
TGCGAGTTTTGGAGTGGCCGCCTACCGCGACGGCGATACCATGGCCAGCCTGCTCGGCCGCGCCGATGCCGCCCTGTACCGCGCCAAGAACAACGGCCGAAATCGCGTGGAGATTGAAGTTGACTGAGTCCGACGCAAGCACCCGGCAACCGGCGACCGTCGCGCAGTTGACCCAGCGGGTGGCCGAGCTCGAACGCGAGGTGGCCGAACGCCGCCAGGCCGAGTCCCTGCAGCGCGCCCTTTACGAAATCGCTTCGCTGTCGACCGCAGACAGTCCGGAGCACGAGCACTATGCCCGGCTCCACGAAATCGTCGGCCGGCTGATGGATGCCAGGAACTTCATCATCGCCACCTACGACGCCGAGCAGGAGCTGATCCGCGAGGAATACCTGGTGGACGAGAACCCGAACGAGGTCAAGGAAACCTTCCCCTACGGCGAGGGCATTTCCTCGCTGGTGCTCCGCAGCCGCCGCCCGTGGTTGATGGATGCCGCGCTGTTCCAGTCGCTGGTCGCCCAGGGCGAGATCCGGGCCGCACGCGGGGTAGTCGACTTCAACAGCTGGATGGGCGCACCCCTGATTGCGCAAGATCGGGTGTACGGACTGATCATCGTACAAAGCTATAGCGCCGAGATCACTTACACGCAGGCCGATCTGGACCTGCTCAGTTTCGTGGCCAGCCATGTGGCAGCGACGACGGCACGCTGGCAAGCCAACGCCGCGCTCAAGCGCGCGATGGACGATCTTGCGGCGTCGGCCGAAACGCTGCGGCTGGTGGGCAACATCGGCAAGGACCTGACCGGAAGCCTGGACACCGAGGCCATCTGCAGGACGCTGGAGAAGCGCTTTTCCGCTCTGCTGCCGGTGGACGTGTTCGGCATCGCCCTGCTCTCGTCGACGGGTGATGCACTCGACTACCTGTTTTATGTCGAGGACGGCGTGATCGACAAACCCAGCTCATTTCCACTCGACCACCCGACCTCGCTGGCGGCACTGACCTTCCGCGAAGACCGCGAATTGACCCTGTTCAACGACACGCAGCTTGCCGATGCGCCCAGCGCCAGCTGCTTCGACGAGAGCACGCCGATCCTGTCAGCGGTGTTTCGTCCGTTGATCGCAAACGGCCGTCGCATCGGCGTGGTGACCGTGCAAAGCCACCAGGCCGATGCCTATCACGAGCGCGAGCTGGAGGTGTTCCGATCGGCCGCCTCATTCGCTGCGATTGCGCTGGCCAACGCCGATGCCTTTGCCGTCGCCGAAATGGCGCGCAAACAGGCGGCCAAGGCCCTGGAGGACCAGCAGCAGGCCGAAGCGCAGCTCGTGCATTCGGAAAAGATGGCCGCGCTTGGTCAATTGATCGCAGGCGTGGCGCACGAGATCAACACCCCGATCGGCGCGATCAAGTCCAGCGGCCACAATATTTCCGATGCGCTCGAAAGCGCCCTACTCGGCCTGCCAGCCCTGCTGGACGAGCTCGACAAAACCGACCGCGAGCACTTCAGTGCCTTGGTGGCGCGCGCCAACAAGCCCAAGCGGATGCTCAGCACACGCGAGGAACGCGCAGTCGTGCGCGAAGTGACCACCGCACTGGAGGCTCTGGGACTGGATCAGGCACGGCATCGCGCCGACTTGCTGGTGCAGTTGCAATCACACACTGACCTCGACCGGATGTTGCCGCTGCTGCGGCATCCAGCGGCAGATCGCATCCTGGATATCGCTTACGGGATTTCCACCATTTCCACCAACGCCGGAAACATCAATACGGCGGTGGACCGGGTGGCCAAGATCATCTTCGCGCTGAAGTCGTTCTCCCGTTTCGGCGGCGTGCAGGTGTGGACGGAATCGGATCTGGCCGAAGGCCTGGAAACGGTGCTGACCATTTACCAGAACCAGATCAAGCACGGCACCGAGCTGGTCCGCCAATTCCATGAGATACCGCAGGTGCGCTGCCTGCCCGACGAGATCAACCAGGTCTGGACAAACCTGATCCACAACGCGTTGCAGGCGATGGACCACAAGGGCACGCTGACAGTCAGCCTGGCCCACGAGGGTGGGGACGCGCTGGTGTCGATCAGCGACACTGGTTGCGGCATATCACCGGAGCTGCAGAAGCGGATATTCGAACCTTTCTTCACCACCAAGGCCACGGGCGAAGGCACTGGCCTGGGGCTGGACATCGTGCGCAAGATCGTGGAAAAACATAAGGGCGTGATTACCGTGGAAAGTGAAGTCGGGCGTGGCAGCACCTTCATCGTACGTTTACCGATAGCCGGAGCCGGATAATGGAAAAGGGCATTTTGTTGTGCGTGGACGATGAGATCATCGTGCTGACGGCGTTGAAGGACCAGCTTCGGCGCGCGTTCGGCAATAATTTCTTGATTGATGTCGCCGAAAGCGCCGAAGAGGCGCTTGAGCTGCTCGACGAGCTGGCCCAACAGGGGCACACCTTGCTGGTGATCGTGTCCGACTGGCTGATGCCAGGCATGAAGGGTGATGAATTCCTGATCGAGGCGCACAAGCGGTTCCCGTCGGTAATCAAGATCATGCTGTCCGGCCACGCCGACACCGCCGCAGTCGATCGTGCCCGTCATGAAGCGGGACTGCATGATTTCCTGGCCAAACCCTGGAACGCAGAGGCGCTTGTGGAATCCATCAATCAAGGCCTGCGCGGCAACATCTAGCAGCGGAAAACAGGACGGAAAAAGCCTGGTGCCAACGCCAGCGTGACCCTGCTCTGCACACTCCCAGGCCAGCCGATCTGCTGGGCGACGATGTCGATGCCCTTCAGTAGTGACCCGGCCACATAGGCCATGGTCCACTGCAATAGATTGCCGCTCCCGGGAACCTTGCCCACATCGGCGAGGCCACGAACTGGTGCAACCATGCCAGGCGCCAGTAAATACAAATCCGTCCGGTGTGCCAGGCCACTGCCGCCCGCAGCCGTTTCGGCCGTGCTCCCAAGGACATCGTGCTTGCCAACGGCGAGAAGGCCACCGCATTTTCGTGGGGAAACTCCGACCGCAACCGAGCGCTGCGCAAGGGTGCGCGTCTGAAACGGTAGCAGCTGCCGCGACTGCGGCCATCCGCTTTCGACGCAGCAGAAATCTAACAGTTACCGGGTGTTACATATAGGGTGTAGATTGTTTTTTTGATCGTTGGGAGACACTTCTGTGTCTGCTACGAAAAAAACCCGCATCCTGTATCTGTTCAGATTGCCTGACGAGCGCGTTCAAGTACAACGCGCACTGGCCATGCGTGCAGGCCAGTTCGACATCGATTGCGTCCAGGATCGGAGCGATCTCAAGCAACTGTCGGATGCCGGGCCATGGGATATGGCGCTGTACGACGTCGGTGGCAACATCGCCACCCAGTTTCCACACTTGGAAGCCATCCGCGCCCTTGATGCCGAATTGCCGGTGCTGTTGCTCGCCGAGGACGGCTCGGACAGCTTCGCCGCTGACGCCCTGTATCACGGCGCATGGAGCGGCATCGTCAAGACTGCCGAGCATCTGCGCCTGCTGCCGGACATCATCCTGGCGGAACTTGAAAAACGTCGTGCGATCGCACGGCTGCATGCGCAGGCAAGCTCCCTACCCGACGTCCAACGGCTGCATGCAACCTTCGAATCGATGACCGATGCGTTCGTCGCACTTGATCGCAACTGGAACTACACCTACGTCAATGCGCATGCCGGCAAGCTATTCGGCCGCGCGCCGGAAGACCTGGTCGGCAAGCATATCTGGACCGAATTCCCCGAGGGAGTCGACCAGAATTTCAATCGCGTCTACCAACGGGTGATGCAGACCGGTCTGCAGGAGGAGTTCGCGGACTATTACGCGCCTTGGGATCGCTGGTTCCTCAATCGTGTCATCCCCACCGGTGATGGACTGTCGATTTTTTTCCACGACATCACCGCGCAGAAGCAGGCCGAACTGCAACTCGCCGCCAGCGAGCGTCGGCTGCGCGCGATCATCGACAACGAGCCGGAGTGCGTGAAGCTGCTGGCCGAGGATGGATCGCTGCTGGACATGAATCCGGCCGGATTGCGCATGCTCGAGGCCGACTCGCTGGAGCAAATCCGAAATCATTCCATCTATCCTTTGGTAGCAAAGGCACATCGACGCGCGTTCCATGTTTTGACCGACAAAGTGTTCGCCGGCGGATCGGGCATGCTTGCGTTCGAGGTGGTGGGACTCAAGGGCGGGCAACGCTGGCTGGAAACCCACGCCAGCCCGTTGCGCGACGACACCGGCACGGTCATTGCACTGCTCGGGATCACTCGCGACATCACTGCCAAAAAACAGTCGGAATTACTGGCCGAGGGAGAGCGACAGGTACTCGAATTGATTGCCGCCAGTGCCCCGCTCGCCACAGTCCTGGATGCACTTGCACGGTTGCTGGAGCAGCAAGCTGACGACTGCCTGGCCTCCATCCTGCTACTCGACGCCGACGGCATGCACTTGCGCCACGGTTCCGGCCCCAGCTTGCCGGATGCTTACAACCGCGCCATCGACGGCGGCGCCATTGGACCGAGCGCGGGCTCCTGTGGCACCGCCGCATTCCGCGCAGAGCAGGTGATCGTCGAGGACATCGCCAACGATCCGCTGTGGGCGGACTATCGCGAGCTCGCCCTGGGCCACGGCTTGCGCGCGTGCTGGTCTATGCCATTGCTGGATGCCGTCGACAAGGTGCTGGGCACGTTCGCCATTTATTGCCGCCAGCCCAGCCGGCCGAACGAGCGTCACCTGCAGCTGATTGCGGCAACAGCGAATATCGGGGTGATCGCGATCACCCATGACCGTTATGCGCAATCGTTGCGCGAAGGCGAAGAGCGGCTGCGGTTGGCACTGGACGCGGCACAGATGGGCACGTTTGACTGGGATATCGTGCGGGATTGCATCGTCTGGTCGCGTTGGCTTGAGAAATTGTGGGGATATGCCCCCGGCGAATTCGACGACAGTTACCACGCCTTCATCGCGCGCGTGCATCCCGACGACCAATCCGGACTCGAAGCTGACATCGCCCGTTGCATTTCCAACCACGAGACCCACAAGTACGAGTTCCGCGTGGTCTGGCCCGATGGCAGCATTCACTGGATCTTTGCGCGCGGCGAATTTACCTATGGCGTAGATAGCCAGCCAATGCGGATGCGCGGCGTGATGTTGGAAATCACCGCCAGCAAGCTGGCCGAGAAAAAGTTGCGCGAGAGCGAGGCCTCCCTAGGCGCCGCGCAAACCCGCGCAAAACTGGCCAACTGGTCCGTCGACGTGAAGACACAAGTCGTCACCGCTTCTGACGAGATGTACCGGATGTTTGGCCGCGACCCCGCGATCGGGCAATTGACCCTGGCGGATGTCGAGGCAAGCATCCATCCGGACGACCTCGAAACTTGGCGTACCTGCAATGCCGACACAATTTCTACCCACGGGGAAAGCCAGCATGAACTCCGCATCATCCGCCCCGACGGTGAGGTTCGCTGGATCGAACGCCGCGCAGAAATGCAGTTCGAAGCATCCGGGCAACCGACAAAGCTGGTTGGCACCAAGCAGGACATCACCGAGCGCAAGCTCGCGCAACAGGAAGCGCACGAGCAACTTGCCGAACTGCGACGCTGGCAAAACCTGCTACTGGATCGCACCGATCGCGAGATGGTGCTCAAGCGCGAGGTCAACCAGCTAATGGCCGAATCCGGCATGCCGCCCCGGTATCCCAGCCAGGACCACCCAATAACGCCATGAAAACCCCGATATCCGGCAACAATCCGCAGCATCAAGTGGCCCCGGTGCAGTCCGATGAGCGCACCCGGCACGCCCTGCTGCACCTGCTGGAAGATCAACAACGGGCGACGGCCGCGTTGCAACAAAGCGAGCAACAACTACGCTTTGTCACCGACCATGCCCCGGTGCTGATTGCACAGTTGGATAGCGAGCAGCGCTACACCTTTGCAAACCAGCCCTATGCCGAAGCTTTTGGACGTGAAGTCGCCAACCTGATCGGCAAGCATGTGCGCGAGGTGATCGGCGAGGAGTTGTACACGACAACCAGCGCCCGCATCGCCAACGCGCTCGCCGGCAACGTGGTCGAATTCGAACAGCCCAACCTCGGTATCCTGCCAGTTGGCCGCCTGGCCCATGTCAGGTATGTTCCCCATCGCAATGCGGCCGGCAAAGTGGTCGGCTTGCTGGTCGCCATCGTCGACATCACCCAGCGCAAGCACGCCGAATCGGCCTTGCGGGCGCGGGAAGCGCAGTTGTCGCTGATTTTCGACAACATCGGCGACATCGTCTTTTTGATCGATGTCGGTAACGACAATACGTTCCACTTCGCCGCAGTCAGTCTCAGTTTCCTGGCGACCACCGGGCTGCGCGAGGACCAGGTGGTCGGCCAGCCGGCGGAAAACGTGCTTCCGCAGGAAAGCCAAGCGCTGATATTTGGCAAATACCACGAAGCAATCCAGAATCGGTCAACCGTGTACTGGGAGGAAGTCTCCGAATTCCCGAGCGGCATTAGGGCCGGCGAAATCACCCTCACCCCGATCTTCGATGCCGACGGCCACTGCACCCAACTGGTCGGTACCATCCACGATGTGTCACAGATCCGCCGCGCGATGCAGAAAATACAGGACAGCGAGTCGCGGCTGGAGGAGGCCCAGCGGCTAGGCCATCTGGGCAGCTGGAGCTGGGACCTGCACACCGATACCCTGATCTGGTCCGACGAGCTGTGCCGTATTTACGGGGTTGATCCGGCATCGCACGTTGCCAGCTTCGCCGATTTCCTCGACCGCGTGCATCCGCAGGATCGCGCCGCAGTGGAATCACTGGTGTCCGCGGCGGTGCAGGATAGGCAGGCATTCCGTCACGAGACCCGCATCGTCCGCCCGGATGGTGAAGTGCGCACGATATCCGACCAGAGCGAAGTGGTCGTCGATGAGCACGATCGTGTCGTCTGCATGTTCGGCGCATGCCTGGACATCACCGCGCGCAAACTGGCCGAACGCATCGAGGCGGAACGTCGCCAGATCCTCGAGCAGGTAGCGCAGAACCAGCCATTGCCGACCATCCTGTCGGCGATCGTCGACAACATCGAGACCCAGATTGCCGGCACCCGCGGTTCGATCCTGTTGTTGCGCGAAGAGCGGCTGTGGCTGGGTGCTTCCCCGAACCTGCCGACGGATTTCATGCAGGCGCTGGAAGGCGCGGCCATCGGCCCGGCGGCGGGAACGTGCGGCACCGCCGCCTTCCGCGGCGAGACCGTGATCACCGAAGACATCGCCAGCGATCCCACATGGGATGGCTACCGCGAATTGGCCTTGCCGCACGGATTGCGCGCCTGCTGGTCGATGCCGATTCCGGCCAGCGATGCCGGCGTGCTGGGGACATTCGCCATCTATCGCGACCATCCTTCGCGCCCCGACGCGCGTGACATGGAGTGCATGCGCACGGCCTGCCAACTGGCGGCGGTGGCGATCGAGCACCGCCAGCAGACCGACATGCTGTCACACCAGGCCCAGCACGATGCCCTCACCGGCTTGCCCAACCGCATGCTGTTCCTGGATCGCCTGCGCCAGGCGATGGCTTACGCCCAGCGCAAGCAGCAGCTGGTGGCGGTGCTGTACCTGGACCTGGATCGGTTCAAGATCATCAACGACACCCTCGGCCATACCAGCGGCGATGAGTTGCTGCGCGAGGTCGCGGCAAGGCTGGGCGGATGCCTGCGCAAGAGCGATACGCTGGCGCGGATGGGTGGCGACGAGTTCACCGTGGTATTGACCGAACTCAGCGACCCGCAGGACGCCACCCACGTGGCCAGCAAGCTGATGGAATCGCTGCGCGATCCGGTGCAGGTGGGTGGGCGTGAATTCGTCATCAGTGTCTCGGTAGGCATCAGCATCTATCCCAATGACGGAGAGGATGTCGAAGTTCTGATGACGAATGCCGACGTCGCCATGTATCGCGCCAAGGACATGGGCCGCAACAACTTCCAGTGGTTCACCGACGAGATGAACTCGCGCGCGATGGAACGCCTGGACCTGGAAGACCAGTTGCGCCACGCGCTGCCGCTGCACCAGCTCAGCCTGCATTACCAGCCGCAATGTACGCAGGCCGGCGAGATCCGCGGCTTCGAGGCATTGATGCGCTGGCAGCACCCCACCCTGGGCATGGTACCGCCGGATCGCTTCATCCCACTGGCCGAGGAGAACGGCCTGATCGTGCCGATGGGCGCGTGGGCAATGCGCACCGCCTGCGCGCAGGTCGCCGCCTGGCGCAACGCGGGGCACCCGGACTTGCGGATCGCGGTCAACGTGTCGGCCGTGCAATTTCGACGCGCAGACTGGGTGGACAGCGTGCGCCAGGTGTTGCACGAGACCCAGCTGCCACCCGAGGCGCTGGATATCGAGATCACTGAAAGCCTGCTGCTGCAAAACGTCGGCGCAACCGCCGAAAGCCTGGAAGAATTGCGCCAGTTGGGCGTGGGCGTGGCCATCGATGATTTCGGTACCGGGTACTCCTCGCTCAGCTACCTGCACAAGTTGCCGGTGACGATCCTGAAAATCGACAAATCCTTCGTCAACGGGATCGTGGAGGGGACTGCCGATTTCCCTGCAGACGCGCCGATCATCCGCACCATCATCGCCCTGGCCGAGAACCTGCGAATGGGGGTCATTGCCGAAGGCGTGGAAACCCAGGCCCAGCTCGATCAGCTGGTGTCGATGGGATGCTATCTGTTGCAGGGGTATTTCCTGCACCGCCCGCTCACCGTGGAACAGGTTGACGCCCTGCTCGGCATCGAAACGGGAAAACGCCTGGCAGCGCTGGCCGAAGTCGAGTCGAAAAAACTTGCACCTGCACACACGCCGAAACCTGCGCGGGCTTCGCGTGAAGCGAATCCGAAAACCAGCAGTGCGGCCACCACAGCCGCGCCGGAACAAGCTCCTGGGCGCCGCGCCTCGGACAAGGACACTCTCTGAGCCAGCGCTGCCGCCCGGCTGCTCAGGGTTACCCTGGCGCCGCCCCGGCTGGGCTGGTGCAGTCCTGCATCATCGGCTTGCAGTTCCGGCGCGCCACTGCGCTCTTACCATGGAGCAAGCGCTTGTCGGCACGCCAATGTACCGTTGCTCACATGGGTAGGCGTGCTCAGCCGTCAATGACTCGACGACGCCGTTGTTCTCGACATGGAGCGCATAGCCCCGGCGATTTCCTCTTTCGATTGCATCGTTGTCCGCAGATGAATGTCGATGCCTGCCGCGCAGCTGCGTTCGACCAGTTTGTCAACGAAATCGGCGTCGAATGACTTGAGGGGCCTGTCGCCCAGTCGATGATGCTGACCTTGCTACCCGCACGCACAGCGATGTGCGCGAATTCGCAGGAAATGTAGTCACCGCCGACGAATACGATGCGTCCGGGCAGTTGGTCCAGATCCATGAACTGCGTGTTGTCGCTCATATGCCCGGCACACGGGGCATCGAGCGACCGCGGCATGGCGACAGTTGCGATCACGATGTATCGGCCCTGCAGTTGCGTACCGCACCCGATTTCCACGGTGTTCTCTTTGAGGAACTTTGCCGGCCCGTGGACTGTGGCGAAACCCTCATGCCGACACCGAGAACTACCAGATCGAAAGATCTCTGTCATAGACACTCCTTACCCGCCGCAGCAGGCGTCGACGCCTGTTGCCCGCGCGTCCTGGATCGGCGGACAAGGCACGCTGCCGAAGGAGCAATACACGCAGCAGTCGCCTTCGTTCGGCCGCAGCAGCGCGGCGCAAGCCGTGCATTCGTAGAAGAACTGGCAGGCGTTCGTGGGCATGGTCTCGGCCTGCGCATGTGCACATTGTGGACAGGTGATCGTGGATTGGAGCTCCATCAGCAGCGTTCCTTCTTTCGGCGTTGCCAGAGAATCAAACCGTAAATCGTGATCCCCAAAGATAGGGCGAGCAATGGCAACAGGATGTAATCCAGCCACGCCAGCCAGGCAGAGAGCCCGACCACGCCCAGCAGGATGACCAGCGCCGGCGTGAAGCAGCAGATCGCTGCGATCACCGTGCCGATGATTCCGGTCGTCAGCAACGTGCTGTCCTTCATCACGGCGCCGCGCTGCGCAGGTGCGCCGGATAACCCACGTCGGTCGATGCCCGGCCGATCTTGTCCGCCGAGGTGACCGCAGGATCGAAGGTGACGGATGCCGTTTTGGACGCAAAATCCACGTCCACGGACCGGACGCCCGCAACCCGTTTCATCGCAGTCTTGACCGTGATCGGACAGGCCGCGCAGGTCATCTTCTCGATCGTGAAGCTCCGGGTCTGCAGTGCTGCAGCGTCCGTGGCAGAAGCGATCGACACAGAGGCCAGCACAGCCGTGCCGACGCCCGTCAATCCCAATATTGCCGCGGCTGCAAAACCCGCGAAACGACGTTTCATGACAATCCTCCTCAATAAAACAGGGGTGCCCACCACCCGATGGTGATGGCCATGGCGACCAGGATGGTCGCGATCCACAGGGCGGCCTTGGTGATCAGCGCGGACTCGGGACGCGCGCAGTACGAACCTTCCTCGCACTCGCGTTGCGGCCGGACGTACACCTGCCAGAACCCGAGTGCCAGGAACACCAGCGTTGCGGCCACGAACCAGGCCTTGTACGGCTCCAGAACCGTCAAGTTCCCGATCCATGCACCGGACACACCCAGCATCACCAGCACCAGAGGAACCAGGCAGCACGACGAAGCGAGCAGCGCGCCGATGACGCCGCCGGCCGCTAACCAGCCCCTGCGATGGCTTGTCTCCACGCCCGCATCGGTGGCCCGCCTTGCTTCGACTTGAGTTGCGACCATCTACAGCGATCCTCGATTTGCGGTCGGGAAGACTATAAAGTCTGTAGCAACTACAGGTTCAAGGGGTCTCGATGAAGGCATTCACGACTGTTGCGAACGCGATCAAGCGTGGCGAACTGGCCAGGCGTTCGGGCTGCAACCTCGAAACGATCCGCTATTACGAAAAGATCGGGCTATTGACGGAACCCGCCCGGACCGAAGGCGGCCACAGGCTGTACGCAACCCCGGACCAAGCGCGCCTGGGCTTCATCCTGCGCGGACGGGAACTGGGTTTTTCCATCGATGAGTTGCGCGGGCTGCTCGATCTGGTCGATGGCGGCACCCAGACGTGTGCCGAGGTCAAGCTGCGAACCGAACGGCATCTGGCGGATGTGCGTGCCAAGCTCGCCGATCTCAGGCGCATCGAGAAAGTCCTGGCGCAAACCGCGTCACAGTGTTCGGGCGACCAGGTCCCGGCGTGTCCGGTCCTGG
>RCMY010005020.1_pt1 | contig 11287 bp, 7 predicted proteins | sample 2041341 | NCBI WGS metagenome assembly RCMY01 (sample SAMN09708234, study PRJNA481090) | Marine sediment metagenome, whole genome shotgun sequencing project.
GCGGACGTGTTCTTGGTGGGTGTGCTCTGGTTCAATGCCTTATCCTTGTCCCTGGTTATTTTGCATTTCATTGTCATCCTGAGCGTAATTAGCCTTTAGCCCCCGCGAAGGCGGGGGGAAGGATCTGCTGTTGCTTGGCCGTACGCCTCGATAGCAGTTCCTTCGCTGCGCTCAGGATGACAATGTTTGGAGTCGATCATGCGCGGACGCGACCAAGACAGCGGCGAATTCCTGGCCCCCAGCCGCAGCGAGCAGCGCCGCACCGCGCTGGACGTGCTGGCGCTGGCCGCCAAGCTGGCCACGCTGAGCGATGCGCAGCTGGCCAAGCTGCCGGTGCCCGAAGACCTGCTGGGGCCGATCGACGACACCCGCCGCATCACCGCGCACGGAGCGCGCAAGCGACAATGTGCCTACCTGGCCAAGTTGATGCGCCGCGAAGACGACGAAACACTTGAAGCAATCCGCGATGCGCTTGATGCCGGTGGTGACGCCGCGCGCCGCGAAACCGCCGACCTGCATCGTGCCGAGCACTGGCGCGATCGCTTGCTTGAAGAAGGTGACGCGGCGCTGGCCGAACTGCTGGACGCACATCCCGAAGCCGACCGGCAGCACCTGCGGCAACTGGTGCGCAACACCCTGGAAGAAAGCAAGCGCAACAAACCGCCGCATGCCTTCCGCGAGCTGTTCCGCGCCTTGCGCGAGCTGATGACGCCCGACGAAGCCCTGTAGGAGTGGCTTCAGCCGCGATCCTTTGATCTGGCTTTGATGTTGGCTCTGATGTTGGCTCTGATGTTGGCTTTGGCTTTGGCTTTGGCTTTGGCGTTGGCTTTTGTAGGAGCGACGTAAGTCGCGATCGCTGTTCCGGGACACCTGATCGCGACTTACGTCGCTCCTACAAAAGCCGTAACAGCAAGAGCTCGCGGATGAAGCCGCTCCTACAGGTGGAATTCCGTTCCTGCGGCTACCCGCACGCATACCGCTCACGACTGCGTGCCACCCACCGTGATCGATTCGATCAGCAACGACGGCTGGCCGACACCCACCGGTACGCTCTGCCCATCCTTGCCGCAGACACCGACGCCCTCGTCGAGCGCCAGGTCGTTACCGATCATCTTCACCCGCTGCATGGTTTCCGGGCCGTTGCCGATCAGGGTCGCGCCCTTTACCGGCGCGGTGACCTTGCCGTCCTCGATGAGGTACGCCTCGGTCGCCGAGAACACGTACTTGCCACTGGTGATGTCGACCTGCCCGCCGCCGAAGTTGACGGCATACAAACCCTTCTTGACCGAACGGATCATCTCTTCAGGATCGTGCGTGCCCGCACGCATGTAGGTGTTGGTCATCCGCGGCATCGGCAGGTGCGCATACGACTCGCGGCGCCCATTGCCGGTCGGCGCCATGCCCATCAGGCGCGCGTTGAGCGTGTCCTGCATGTAGCCGACCAGGATGCCGTCCTCGATCAGCGTGGTGCAGTTGGTCGTCGTGCCTTCATCGTCGATATTGAGGGAACCACGACGGCCTTCCAGCGTGCCGTCGTCGACGATGGTCACGCCGGGCGACGCCACGCGCTGGCCCATGCGGCCGGCGTAGGTGCTGGTGCCTTTGCGATTGAAGTCGCCTTCCAGGCCGTGGCCGACCGCTTCGTGCAGCAGCACGCCAGGCCAACCGTTTCCGAGCACCACGGGCATCGGGCCAGCCGGAGCATCGACTGCTTCCAGATTGACCAGCGCCTGCCGCAGCGCTTCGCGCGCGAATTTCTCTGGCTTGCCGTCGGCAAACAGCTCGGTATACGAATAGCGACCGCCGCCACCGGAATAACCGGACTCGCGACGACCGCCTTGTTCAACAATCACCTGCACGTTGATCCGCACCAACGGTCGCACGTCCGCACCAAGCACACCGTCGCTGCGTGCAACCAGGATGGTGTCGATGCCGCCGGCCAAACTGACAACTACCTCCTGCACGCGCGGATCAGCAGCCCGCAGCAGTTTGTCGAGCTTGCGCAGCGCTTCGACCTTGTCGGCGTTGTCGAGCGCGTCGATGGGATCCTCGGCGACATACAGGGCACGACCATTGCCCGGAACCAGCGCGCGCGCGCCATGGGCATCACCGTTGCGGGCGATCGCACGCGCCGATTTGGCCGCGACCAGCAAGGCGTCGCTGTTGATGTCGTCGGAATAGGCGAAGCCCGTCTTTTCCCCGGAGATCGCACGCACGCCGACGCCCTGCCCGATTGAATGCGCGCCGTCCTTGACGATGCCATCCTCGACCACCCAGCTCTCACGCCGCGAATGCTGGAAGTACAGGTCACCGAAATCGATGCCAGGGCCGAGCAGCGTGCCGAAGGTGCGCTCGAGGCCGGAATTATCCAGACCGGCGGGGAGCAGGAGGCGGGAGGAGGCAATGTCGATCGGAAGGGTCATAGGGCTCTGGGCATTGGAGAATGGGATAAGTGCACGAGTCATGGGGCATGTATCAGAACCGTCATCCCGGCAAAAGCCGGAATCCATCTTGATCTGGATCCATCTTGATCTGGATCCGTCTTGATCTGGATCCGTCTTGATCTCGACCAGGACCAACCTGATCCTCGCGTTTTCAAAGGCTAAGACCAAATGGATCCCGGCTTTCGCCGGGATGACGGCATGAATCCGTGTCAGGACAACGAGAGAAGCTCGGGGACTCGCTGTTCCATCCTTCAGCCCTCAGCCCTCAGCCCTCAAGACAACATGGCGGCGAGCGCGCTCGAATCAACCCGGCGGCACGGCGGGCTTGGCCGCATCCCGGCGCGACTGCTCGCGCGTGGTGACTTCCACCTTGGGATCCTTCCATGGCCCGGACACATGATAGGTCTTGGCTCCCATCTCCCCCAACGGCTTCCTCAGCACTGCATTGGCGGCGGCACCGATCGCGGCACCTACTGGCCCGCCCGCGATCGCACCCACGGCGGTCAGCAGGTTGCCGGTCTTGGGCAAGACCAGCAGGGTCTGGTCGAAGGTCTGTGCGCGCAGGTCCGCGCTACCACTGATCTGGATCCGTGCCGACGGGCCGTCGATCACCAGGTTGTCCGTGCGCGCCTTGCCGTCGCCCACGCGTACATCGCCGGCCAGTTTGTCGAAGGCGAAGCCCTTGGAAAAGAAATCGCGGAAATCCAGCGTCAGCCGTCGCGGCAACTGGGCGAGGCTAAACAAGCCCAGGACGCGGCCGGCGCCGGGTTCGACTTCGACCAGCTGGCCATCACGCACATCCAGTGTAAAGCTGCCATCCAGCGCGTCGAGCTTGAATGCCGCAGGGCTCCCGGCCCAAGCCGCATCCAGCGTCGCCTTGCCATCGCCCCGCGACAACTGGTCGCCATAGCCAAATCCGGCCAGTAGTGCACCGAAATCCTCGCTGTCGATCCGCACACCCATGTGCGTCCGGGTGGCACCCTTGCGACCCGTCCAGTCACCGGTAACGTCGATATCATGCCCTGGCGCCCGCGCCTGCAATTGGTCGACATGCAAGCCGGCGGTCGTCGGGTGGGTACGCAATACCAGGTTGCCCATCCTGGCGTCGCCAAAGCGCAGGTCGTCCACGCGCAGGTCCAGTGGCGGGACCTTCGATGGGTCGACATCGTCTGGCGGCTGGTCGGCGGCATTCGTTTTCGCTACCTGCTTGCCTGCGGCTGGCTTGTCTGCGGTTGGCCTGCCTGTATCGGACTTGCCTGCATCGGACGCGCCTGCCTTGTGCCAATACAGCCGCTGCAGCTGCCCACTGATCGCGGCACCGTCGGCTTGCGACAACTGCACGACACCTGCCAGCGCAGTGCCATCAAGCTGCAGGCGTGTCGCCCCCGCAACCGGGTTGGCGCGGACCCGGATCCCCGGGAAATCCGCGCCGAGCAGATGCAAGTGGTCGGTGGTGACATCGATGCTGCGCAACGACAATCCGCTGCTGTCCGCGGTTCGCTTGCCACTGCCGGTTTTCCCGGTACCCGCTTTGTCGGTACCGCCCTTGCCGCCGGCAACGTTTCCGCTTGCAACATTGCCACTGGCACTCGCGCCACTACCGCCGGACAACATCGCCCAGTCGATCAAGTCGAGCGTACCGGCATGGCCGGTCGCCACCAGCCCCGAAGCCGGCGGTGGCTCGGCCACCTGGTCACTGCCCAATGCCACGCGTACGCCGGTACCGCGGTCATTACTGCGCGCGCGCAGTGCCAGCCGTTTGCCAAAGGCAACAGCGATCTCGCCCTGGTCCAGCGGTAGACGCGTATCAACACGGGTTGCCAACGCCGTCCGTGCCGGTTTGTCCAGCGGCGCGGGCAAGGTCAACGCGGTACCGACCAGGTTCGAGTCCAGCCGAAGCCGCGCAGGCGGTGTCGCCGCGGTCGCCGGATTACGCGTGCGTGCCTGCACGGCCTTCGGAATCGATACCGCGATGGACCAGCTCGATTGCCCGGAAACATAGGGTTGCAGCCAGTCCATCTGGGGCGCGCGCTTGAGCAGTTCGCGCGCATCGACCATGGTATCGAGTGTCGCCTCGAAGCCCTGCCCCGAGTCGCGCACATGATCTCCTGCACGCAGGGACAGCGTGCCTGGACGGCTTCCGTATTTCACCGCCAGCTTGTCGGCAACGAAGCCACCCTGGTCATACCGGGCACGGCCACGGACATCGGAAAACGCGAGGTTCCAGCGTTTCTCGGCCAGCTTGGCGCCCGATAGCGCCACCGTACCGCCCAGCTTGCTGCTGCCTGCGCCATGCAAAGGCACAGCCAAATCGAAGCTCACCGAAGCCGGTCCGCTGGCATCGATGTTGTCCAGCGTCTCACCGTAGGTTTTCTGCAAGGGGCTTTGGCGCGCCAGTCCGAGCAACTGCGAGGCATCGCCACCGCCTTCGGCATGGATCGATAGTTCGGCGTGGCCGAAGTCCGGGATGGCGGCATCGAACCGCTGGATCCCGACACCGGCGAGTACGGCCTTGCCGGCGACATCAAAACCGCTTGCGATGAAGCGCACATCGGCGTCCATGTGCTGCGCCAGTGGCCAGTCTTTATGGAACTTGATGGTGGCATCGCGGATCCGCGCCGTTGCCTCGAAGCGGCCGTCATGGTCGCGGAACGGCCAATCGTCCAAGTCGCCGGAGATCAGTGCGTGGCCGTCTTCAACGCTCCCGGACACCAGTGCAGTGTCTAGCCAGTCCACGGTCGCTGGCGACATCATGTGGTGGATCCAGAAGCCCTTGGCGGCCACGACTTGCGTGGAGTCGACGTCTGCCGCGATATCGATCCAGGGCCGCGTGCCGTCGCCCTGGAACCACAGACCGCCACGCACTTTGGTACCGAAGTCTTCGCCCTGTACATGCAGGCTGGATGTACCCACGCGCCATCCCGCACCCTCGCGCCATCCGGCAACGGTGCCATGCAGGTGCGCGTCATGGGTCACGCCAAAACCGCGCGGCCAATCGAACCGCAACAGGGCCGCATCGTCCAGCTTCAACGCAAATCCCGCGTCGTCGCCCTGCAGGGTGCCGCCGAGTCCTTGCATGCCCGGCGCATCGCCGACCGGGTTGAACCCAACTCCCGAGACGTGACCTTGCGCAAGCATCTTGCCGCCGGACGACGCCCCCAGCCGTATGTCATTGCCCTTCGCTTGCGGCTTTGCGGCGACGATCCACTGCCGCAGCACAGGCGCCATGCGGTCGCTCAATGCGGCGATCGAAAGCAGCGGGGCGGCATCGACATGATCGGCCATGCCTGCATAGCGCTGTCCACTGCGACGCAGCGCCAGTCCATCCAGCACGTTTGCCCCTACGGCCTCTCCAAGCCGCAGGCGTGGCACGTCCAGTCGCCAGCCGTCGGCGCTGGCGCGCCAGTCCAGTTGCGCGTCCAAGTGTGGGTACTGCAAGCGCGGCACGCTGCCATCTTCAAGTGGCGCGCCTTGCAGTGCGACACCTTCCAGCACCGTTCGCACCTGCAGGCCGGCGACGCGATGGTTCTGCAGTTGCGCCCAGGCTTCCGCGCGTCCCTGCCCGGCCGTGGCAGAGACACCAGCCAAATGCAGCAACGGCCCCCAGACGGTCATGTCCGCTTGTTTTGCCGCGAAATACGCATGGCCATTGCCCTGCTCGCGACCAAAATCCGCAACCGCGACCAGCGGCGACTTGCCGACCTGCATCCAGGCACGCATGCCGGCACGCACGCGATCGCCATCCACGCGCAACCGCACGTCGACCCTGGTCAGATGTGCATTGATGTGCAGTTGTGGTGCAAGGATGGTCAACTTGCCGTCGATCACCTGCAGCTCGCCCAGGCCCTCGAGCGACTCGAATGGGTCCTCGCTGCCGCCTTGCTGCTCACCCGGCAACCCGCGCACGTGCCAACGCCCGTCATCGCTGCGCTCCAGGGTCAACTCCAGTGCGTGCAGCCGCAATTGCGTGAACGATTGCCCGGGAAACAACCCGGCGTACTGCGAGATCAGCATCTCCGCATCGCCAATACGGATTGCTTTATCGCCTTCGCCCACCCGCAATCCATCCAGCCGCAACAAAGGCCCACGGCGGGTCCACTGCGTTTCGAGATGATCAAAAGCAACCGGCCGACCAATGCGATCACCGAGCCATGCAGCGACATGGTCGGGATGACGCTCGGCCAGCGGCAGCAGCTGGCTGACAACGGCAGAGCCCAACGCCATCAAAACCAGCACGATGGTGACGGCATAAGCCAGCCAACGTCGTGCCAGGCGCAAGCGGTGGTGCATCAGGCGCGTGTCCCGGGGATGTCGTGCTTGCTGCGAGTCACGAATCCAGAATCACGATGCCTGGCGCTACAACAGCACGACATCGAATTGCTCCTGCTGGTACTGCTCGTCAGCCTGGAAACGGATCGACTTGCCCAGGAACTCCTCCAGCTCCGCGACCGCGACCGACTCTTCATCAGTGATCCGCATCACCACCTTTGGCGAGGCGATGACCAGCAGGCGCGCGGCCTCGAACTGCCTGACGGCGCGCGTGATCTCGCGGAAGATCTCGTAGGTCGTGGTTTCGGTTGTCTTGAGCATGCCGCGACCACCGCACTCGTGGCAGGGCTCGCACAACTGGCGCTCCAGGCTTTCCACGGTGCGCTTCCGGGTCATCTCGACCAGTCCCAACGGCGAGAAGTCGTACACGGTTGTGCGCGCATGGTCGCGCGCCAGTGCTTTTTCCAGCGTGCGCAGCACCTGGCGGCGGTGCTCGGGGTCATGCATGTCAATGAAGTCGATGATGATGATCCCGCCCAGGTTGCGCAGCCGCAGTTGCCGCGCCACCGACTGGGCCGCTTCCAGGTTGGTGCGGTAAACGGTTTCCTCCAGGTTGCGCTGCCCCAGGAACGATCCGGTGTTGACGTCGACCGTGGTCATCGCCTCGGTCTGGTCGATCACCAGCGTGCCGCCGGACTTGAGCCGCACTTCATTTTGCAGTGCACGCTGGATCTCGTCGTCGACGCCATACAGATCGAAGATCGGGCGCTCGCCGGTGTAGTGCTCGATCTTGTCGGCCAGGCCAGTCTCGTTGTCGGTCGCCAGTTCGGGCATGTATTGCGTCGCGAACTCGCGCAGCCGGTCGTAAGTCTCGCGCGAATCGACCTTGACCTTTTCAACGTCGCGGCGGATCAAGTCGCGCACTGCGCGCATCGGCAGGGTCAGGTCTTCGTACACGCACTGGCCGACGCTGCTGTCGCGCGCCTTTCGCTCGATCAGGGTCCAGACGCGATCGAGGTAGGCGATGTCTTCGGCCAGCGCCTCGGCAGGCTGGCCTTCGGCGTTGGTGCGCACGATGTAGCCGGGGCCGTTGTTGCTTGCTCCATTGTTGCTTGCTCCGTTGTTGCTGGGGCCGCCCTGACTTGTACCGTTGTCGTCGGATCCGTTCGAGGCCATGTCGTCGCCGGGTGTCGAAGTCACCAGCGCCTTGAGCCGCGCGCGCTCATCTTCATCCTCGATCCGCGCCGATACACCGATTTGTCGCGACTGCGGCAGCAGCACCAGGTAACGCGATGGAATGCTGATCTGGGTGGTCAGGCGCGCACCCTTGCTGCCGATAGGATCCTTGACCACTTGCACAACGATTTCCTGGCCATCGCGCAGCAGCTCGGTGATCAACGGCACCGGTGCGGGCACCGCGGGTGCGGGTATCGCGTCGGCAGTCTCGCCTTCGCGCGCCGGCATCGGGCGCTGGATATCATTGGCGTGCAGGAACGCGGCACGATCCAGCCCGATCTCCACGAAAGCCGCCTGCATGCCGGGCATCACCCGCTGCACCTTGCCCTTGTAGATGTTGCCAACCACGCCGCGATTGCCGCCGCGCTCGATGTGCAGCTCCTGCAGCATGCCGTTTTCGACCACGGCCACCCGGGTTTCGCGCGGGGTGACGTTGATGAGGATTTCTTCGCTCATTGTGCTGCCTTCATCGTGCTGTCTTCATCGTGCTGCCCCGTGGCTTGCGCATCGTCGACACCATCCAGGACCGCGTGCGGCTGGACTGCATGCGGCTGGACTGCATGGCCAAACCCGCGCAGCAATTGTGCGGTTTCGTACAACGGCAACCCCATGACGCCCGAATAACTTCCGGACAGATGCGCGATGAATGCCTGCGCCGCCCCCTGGATGGCATACCCGCCGGCCTTGCCCTGCCACTCGTCGGTAGCCAGGTAAGCAGCGATCATGGCGTCATCCAGCTCGCCGAACGTCACCTGTGAGATCGAGACCACCTGCGCCTCGCGCCCCGCCGAGACCAGCGACACCGCCGAGACTACGTCATGCGTGCACCCCGACAGCCGCCGCAACATCGTCGCGGCGGCATCGGCATCGGTGGGCTTGCCGAAGACGTAGTCGTCCAGCACCACTTCGGTATCCGAACCGATCACCAGCGCATCAGGCACCGCCACCACCTGCAGCAGGCCGGCGCCGGCCTTCTCGCGCGCGACCCTGCGCACGTAGTCCTGCGCTGGCTCACCCGCACCACGGTGCTCGGGTACGTTGATGTCGAGTAGCCGGAAATCTGCCCCGAGGCGGGACAGGAGTTCACGACGGCGTGGGGATTTCGAGGCGAGATAAAGCATTGGCTTGAAGAATAACCCGCGGCTGCCGGATCCCGCGTGTTTGCCGGCCTTTAACCCCGCTACGGCTCACCGCGCGTTCACTCCAGTCCCATGACCCTGTCCCGATCGCCTTCCCCACGGAGAACACGATGGCCCGCTTCATCAAACCTGCCACACAATTCGCCACAAAATCCGCCACCAATTCCGTCCGCGCCCCCAAGCAGCACGCGTTGCTGCGACAGCCGGCTTCACTCCTGCTTGCCATTGCCCTGAGTGCCATCGCGTTGAGTGCTTTTGCCATGACCGCTTCCGCCCAGACACCCGCCACCCCTGCAGCGAGCACGGACGGCACCCTGCTTGCCGTGTCCGCACACGCCGAAACGACCCGGGTGCCCGACGTGGCAACCATCTCGACCGGTGTCGTCACCCAGGCCGCCGATGCCAATGCCGCGATGCGTGCCAATGCCACGCAGATGGACAAGGTGATGGCCGCGATCAAGGACGCAGGCATCGCCGAGCGCGATATCCAGACCAGTGGCGTCAACCTCAACCCGCAATACAAATACAGCGACGGCCAGGCTCCGGCGATCACTGGCTACCAGGCGCGCAATTCCGTAAGCCTCAAGGTCCGCGACATCGGCAAGCTCGGCAAGGTGCTGGACGCACTGGTCGTCAGTGGTGCCAACGAGGTCAACGGTCCCAGCTTCGAGGTCGACCAACCTGAAGCCGCGTACGACGAAGCCCGCCGTGCTGCGCTGGACAAGGCGCAGGTGCGGGCAGCGATGTACGCCAAGGCGCTGGGGCTGCGTGTGCGCCGCATCGCCAGTATCAGCGAAGGCGCCGGATTCCAGCCGCCGGGTCCGATGCCGATGATGGCGATGGCGCGTGGCAAGGCCGAGTCGGACACCGTGGTGTCGCCCGGCGAAACCACTTTGGGCGCCAATCTGGATGTGGTCTTCGAGTTGGGCAAGTAGGCGCCACGTGCGCGCGGGACGCGTAGCCCGGGCAAGGCCAAAGGCCGTACCCGGATGCGCTGCGCTTAACTGGGTTAGACCGCCCGGGATCCCTGAGCAAGCCTATTCCGTCATCCCGGCGAAAGCCGGGATCCATCTTGACGATTGCATGGGATCCCGGTTTTCGCCTGGATGACGCGTCTTCGGACTGCCTTGGCGACCTTGAGCCCCTGCTCCCGGGTGCGCTGCGCTTACCCGGGCTACCTGCGACCGCCATTCTTTGGGCTCCCGTAACGCTGGCCCTTCTTCACACTCCATACGCATCGGTATGGCGCATGTTCAGGTTGCGGTGTCCTCGGGGGAAGACACCAGGGGCTGGTAACCCCGCCGCCCTCGTTGCCGCGTTCGTATTCCTGCGCCAAGCAGGCGCGACCAACAGGAGATGGCCATGGTGCACGCAACCCATTCCGATACCCATCATGCTTCGATACGCCCCGACGCGAGCCGGATTACCGGCTACGCAGTGGCAATCGCGCTCAATGCCGTGCTCCTGTTGCTGCTGATGACGCCGATGCATGTTCCGCCGATGCCCTCGTTGCCCGACATGGTGCCCCAGCTGCGGTGGATACAGCCCAAGCCGGTCGAGGTCACGCCGGTCAAGGTCCCGCCGGTCGAGCCGATCACGAAAACCAAACCGGAGCCAACCCACACGACCGCGAAACCCGAAGTGGAGTCGCCACGGACGCCTGCAGCCGTGCTGGTCGAAAACGGCAGCGAATGGGCACCGGATGTGCCACCCATCACCTCTTCGGAAGTGACCTCGACCATTGAACCTGCAGGCGCACCGCTGCCCGGCGTGCGCCTGGAGTACCTGCAGGCGCCGCCGCCAACGTACCCACGTGCGTCTTTGCGCATGCATAGCGAAGGCACGGTGCTGCTGCAGGTGCTGGTCGATGTCGATGGCAAACCACTGCGGGCCGAAGTCCAAAACAGCAGCGGCGACCGCAGGCTGGATGCCGCGGCACGCGAGCAGATCCTGCGGCACTGGCGCTTCCGTCCGGCGATGCAGGACGGCCATGCCGTGCAGGCCATCGGGCTGGTACCGGTCGAGTTCAAGCTGGCGCGTTGAAGCGACACGCCAGAAGCATGCGCCCCGGGTCACGCCAGTAGGCGCGATCCGGGTTACCGGAGATTCGTCGTGAATGGCATGCAAGTCCCGGGTGCGCTGCGCTTACCCGGGCTACTGTCCTGACTACGGCATTGTCATCCTGGGCGCAGCGAAGGA
>RCMY010005021.1_pt1 | contig 11282 bp, 10 predicted proteins | sample 2041341 | NCBI WGS metagenome assembly RCMY01 (sample SAMN09708234, study PRJNA481090) | Marine sediment metagenome, whole genome shotgun sequencing project.
GCACGCCATAAGCTTGGAGCTGCGTAAGAGAATTGTTCGAAAATTAGTCGCAGCACGAAGTTTAGCTGTTTTCGGGCTGGCACTAAATATTGGCGCAACCATTGTGCAAGAACGACTGTGCAAGTACGACGCCGCCTGGTCGCTTACAAACGACTTACAGTGTAAAAAAATGCTGTCGATAATAAGCCAGCTCGGCAATCGAGTCGCGGATATCATCCATCGCCAGGTGCGAACCTTTCTTACTGAAGCCCGGCATGATACCTGGCTTCCAGCGCATGGCCAGTTCTTTAATAGAACTCACGTCCAGATTGCGGTAGTGAAAAAAAGCCTCCAGCTCTGGCATATAGTTGGCCAGAAAGCGACGGTCCTGGCAGATGCTGTTGCCGCACATGGGCGACTGGTTGGCAGCCAGATGTTGCTGCAAAAACTGCAGCGTTTGCTGCTCGGCCTGGCGGGTACTGATGCCACTTTGCAGCACGCGCTGCGTTAACCCCGAGCCGCCATGCTGCCGGGTGTTCCATTCATCCATGCCGGCCATAACAGCTTCGCTTTGCTGCACTGCAAGTATCGGCCCTTCGGCGATAACGTTTAAGTCTGTATCGGTGACGATGGTCGCAATCTCGATGATGACGTCGCTGGCCGGCTTGAGGCCGGTCATCTCCAGATCAATCCAGATCAATTTGCCTTGGTTGCTCATCCTATCTGTTCCACTATTCGCATGTTCTGCAGGATTGTAGCAAAATAAGCGCCCTCTTAACGCGGCCCAATATGAGCTTCTGTATGTACGCTTTGCTCGTTACACCACACAGTACCCCTTCCAGGTGATATTGCCTAATGCAGCGTTAAGCAGGCCGTTCTCCGCGAGGCGCACTGGTGAAGGCATAGTGGGATTACGTCGAACCAGTGCAACGCAGCAGAGGGCGGCCTGCTTAGCGCCCATTGGGTCATCCCAAAAGCAGCACATTGCTGTGTTGTTCCCCCTCAACATAGGCCCCCTATGCCTTCGGGAAAACGCCTCGCACTGTACCGCTTTTGGAATGACTGAATTAGGCAATATCACCTGGAAGGGGTACTAGCCCATGGCACAGCGAAAGCTCAGCAAGCAACAGCGCGCGCGTGTCGACCATCAACAGCGTGCAGCGCAGGATTCAGCAGACCAGCAACGCGGCCTGGTGATCGCCAATTTCGGCAGGCAGTCTGCGGTCGAGCGCACCGACAATCAACAGATCATACGCTGTAATGTGCGCCCGAACATCGACAGCCTGGTGGCAGGCGATCAGGTTAGTTGGCAGGAAAAAAACGGCGGCGGGCTGATCACATCGCTACTGCCGCGCGCTAATCAGCTGGCACGTCCCGACGGCCGCGGCCTACTCAAATCGGTGGCGGCCAATATCGACTATGCTGTGCTGGTGATCGCCACGCAGCCGCAGCCGTTCAGCAATTTGATCGACCGCTATCTCGCCGCCATTGAGCTATCCAACATCCGCCCGCTACTGGTATTAAACAAGGTAGATTTGCTGGATGTCACCGCCAACCCGGCAATCATCGCGATGCTGGCCAACTATGAGCGCATTGGCTATGAGGTGTTGCGGGTTGCCGCTGCCAAAGACATGGGCATTGATAGCCTGCGACAACGGCTAAGCGACGGCAATAGCGTATTCGTTGGCCAATCGGGGGTTGGCAAATCATCGTTGATCAATTGCCTGTGCCCTGCCGCAAATGCTCAGATTGGCGAACTCTCCAGTGGCGCGATAAAGGGCCGGCACACTACCACCACGGCGCGGCTGTTCCACCTGCCCGGCGGCGGCAGCATTATCGACTCGCCAGGCATTCGCGAGTTTCATCTGTGGCACGTTGCCGTGCAGGAGTTAATCCACGGCTTTGTGGACATTCGCCCCTTCGCCGCTGACTGTCAATTTCGCAACTGCGCCCATCAAGCGGAAAAAAAATGTGCGGTGCGCGAAGCGCATCGGCGCGGCGCGATTAGCGAATCGCGCTGGCAGAATTATTGGCACATTCGTGGGACCTTGCAGAAGCCGTGAAGAGGTGTTGCACAACTGCCGCGTATTCGTTCGCAACTACCTTTTGTCTCATACAAAAACTGCTATGATTGCTGCATAGCCTCATATAATGCTGCACAAAAGGCAAAAATTCCATGTCCATAGCAAGAGAACAGTTTGGCTCGCGCATAGGGTTTATTCTGGCGGCGGCCGGTTCGGCAGTAGGGATTGGCAACCTGGTCGGCTTCCCAGTAGCAGCAGCAAAAAACGGCGGCGCGGCTTTTCTACTGATTTATGCCCTGTTCGTGTTTCTTATCTGCTTGCCGGTCATGGTGGCCGAGCTGTCGATGGGCCGACGCGCGCAGCAAGACCCCCTCGGCGCGTATCGCAAACTGTCGAATGGCTCGCCGCTTTGGTCAATCGCCGGGTGGCTGGTATTAATTACGCCGTATTTAATCGGCGTTTTTTATATGGTGATCACCGTGTGGTTGTTCGGCTATTTGGTCGAAGCGGCCAGCGGCAACCTCACGCAGCTAGCGAAACCAGACAACTTTGGTCAGTTCATTAATGCCAATAATGTCTTTGCGTACTTTCTTGTGGTGGCGGTAATGGTCAATCTGATTTTGGTTGGCGGCGTAAAAGACGGTATAGAGCGCGCCGCCAAGATAATGATGCCGGCCCTGTTTGTGATGCTGCTGGCATTGGTGATTTTCGTGCTAACGCTGGACGACGCCTTGGTAGGGGTAAAGTACTATCTGGTGCCCGACTTTAGTAAAATCGACGCCGGCGTTGTCAACGGCGCGTTATCTCAGGCATTTTTCTCGCTGTCGCTGGGCATGGGCATTATGATCACCTATGGCTCGTATATCGGCCGCGATGAGAAGATTGCAGGCTCTGCAAAAATTGTAGCTTTAACCGATACCGGCGTGGCATTTGCTGCGGGTTTGATGATTCTACCGGCTATTTTTTCGTTCAATCCCGCTATCGATACAGACACGCTTAGCGATTCTTCGGTTAGTCTGATCTTTACTTTTCTGCCGAAAATTTTTCTCGCCCTGCAAACCACTATTGGCTATGTCGCAGCCAGCGTCGCGGCCTCTATGTTCTTTCTGCTGGTGTTCTTCGCCGCGCTTACCTCGCTGGTATCGATCACCGAAGTGCCCACTGCCAGCCTGGTGCGCAAAGGTTATAGCCGCAAGAAAGCGCTAACGCTGTTGAGCGCTACCATGGGGCTGTTAACCGTTGCATGTATTCTTTCTTTTGGCCGGGTCGAATCGTTAAGCGCTTTTGTGAGCTATGCAGGCCAATCGAAATCCCTCTTCGATGTCATCATCGATGTGTCTTACGACACAATCTTGCCGCTGAACGGTCTGCTGATTTGCCTGTTCGTTATCTTTCGCTGGAGAAAACAAAACCTCAACGCCGAACTGGAACTTGGTGACCCGGACTACAAAGGCTCGATGATGGAGCGCTATGTCAACCTGTCGTTGAGCAGCTTTATACCGCTGGTATTGCTGCTGATATTCATCAACACCGTGGCGCTGAAATATTTCGGTGTTACGCTTGTGGGTTAGAATAGCTGCAAATCGTCTTTCGACACTTTCAACAACGGATACTACCAATGACAACTAAGCTACCCATGCTAATTGAGCCGCAGACGCTGGCAGATAGCATGGGAGATAAAAATCTTCTTCTTGTACACGTTGCCAGCGCCGAGTCGTACGCCAACGCCCATATACCAGGCGCAGTCCACCTCTCCCCGGCTGCGCTGGTCAGCGGTATACAACCCGCTACCGGCTCATTACCCGATGCGGCACAGTTGAGCGACGTTTTCTCAGCACTGGGATTAAGCGCCGAGCGTCATGTTGTTGCGTATGACGATGAGGGCGGCGGTTGGGCAGGCAGGCTACTGTGGACACTGGACGTGCTCGGCCACAACAACTACTCCTACCTCAACGGCGGCATCCACGCCTGGCACGCTGCCAATTTGCCGTTGCAAACCGAACCGCAGCAAGTGCGCCCTACTCGCTATGAGGCTAACATTCATACTGAGCCGCGTGCGCAGCTTGAATTCATACTGCAAAACCTGGGCTCAGCCGAGTTTGCGATCTGGGACGCGCGCTCCAAAGAGGAATACGACGGCAACAAGGCATTTGCCCAGCGCGGCGGTCATATTCCCGGCGCAGTGTGGTACGAGTGGACCGACTTGATGGACCGGCAGGCTAATCTGCGTTTGCTGGATTTGGAAGACATTCGCAATACGCTAACTGAGCGTGGCTTAACGCCGGATAAAACCATTGTTACCCATTGCCAAACCCACCATCGCTCGGGCTTGACCTACCTGGTGGCACGCTTATTGGATTACCCCTCTATCAAGGCCTATGACGGCTCATGGTCGGAATGGGGCAACCACGCCGACACGCCGGTCGAAACCTGAAACCAACATTCCATCTGCGGGAGCTTTACAATAGACACCTTATTTATCTGGCTGCAATATTTGCTGCCACAGCACTTGCTGTCGCGCCTGACGGGCAGTTTCGCTAGTAGCGAGACTCGCTGGCTGAAAGACCTGTTAATTCGACACTTTATTAAGACCTATAACGTCAATATGGACGAGGCCGCCACTACGGCCGATAGCTATCCTTCCTTTAACGCGTTCTTCACGCGCGCACTGAAGCAAGATGCACGGCCTATCGCCGACGCAAATAAGTTTGTTGTATCCCCCGCCGATGGAGCTATCAGCCAGATCGGCCGCATCGAGTCGGGCCGAATTTTTCAAGCGAAGGGGCAAGACTATTCGGTTAGCGAGTTACTCGCAGGCGACGCCGAACTAACAGAAAAATATCGTGATGGTATGTTTGCAACGCTGTACTTGTCGCCGCGCGACTATCACCGCGTACATATGCCTGTGAGCGGCACGCTGGAATCCACCGCTTACGTACCCGGCAAACTTTTTTCGGTAAACCAAACCACCGTCGGCCACGTGCCGCGCTTATTTGCCCGCAACGAGCGGTTGGTCTGCGTGTTTGCTAGCGAACTGGGCCAGGTCGCCAGCGTGATGGTGGGTGCCATGATTGTCGCTGGCATTGAAACCGTGTGGGCCGGCCCGGTCACAGCGCACGGCAAGGCAATTAAAACCAGCCACTTTGCGGATACACAACACCCACCGACGCTGGAGGCGGGCGCGGAGATGGGACGATTTATGCTGGGCTCTACCGTTGTTCTGCTGTTTGAAGCGGGGAAGATCGAATGGTTGCCAGAGCTGCAGGCCGGCAGCGCGGTGCAAATGGGACAGGCGTTGGCGCGCAGGTTGTAGTAGCAGGACTGCCGTCTGGAAACTAAACCATCACGCACGATCATCATACGGCCGGCGTATCGATTGCTCGCGAGCAAACGCCAATAGCAGTTCGGCGAACGCGTCGTGTTTCAGGCTTATTGCCTGCTGCAACAGCGCGATCGTGGCAACGCTATGAGATGTCGTTAGGCAGCTAACTGCAGTTTGCACCAACTCATCGACTGCTGTTTCAACGGCTAGCAACGAGGCCAGCTCCATGCCGCAGCGTCGGCACTGTGAACCTTCGTGATAGCTGGCTCGGCAGTTGGGGCAGCGCTGCATCAGGACTCGAGGTAAAAAATCAAATCAGCGAGTTCATCGCTGGCGCGAGACAGGCTGCCAGTGTCGTCGCCGCTTAATGCATCGCGCACTTGCTCGCTCAGGTTAACCAGGTCTTCCCTGTCTTCGGCGGCAGCTTTATCCATCAGGCGTTCCGCTTTCTCGAGTAAGGCCTGCGACTGCACATGGTCCCGCCGCTCACTGACAGAGGTATCCCCGCTGTCGGCGTCAATGATCAGTGCGTCCAGCCGCTCGCGCGCAGCACTCATTTCTTCCTGCGCAAAGCGGGTAGTCGCATTTTCAATGCGAATATTTTTTTTCAGCCCACTGCGCTTTTCGACCGAGGTTACCTGCAGAATGCCGTCGAGATTGAGCGCGAAGGTGGTAACAATGATATTACCAGCGGGCACATTACCCAGGCCTTCGACCAGATAAGAGCCAAGCTCGGTATTATTCAATGCATCGGGGTCCTCGCCCTGGTAGACGCCGACCTCAATCACTTTCTGGCCATCGTACATGGTGGTAAAAGCTTCGCTTCTGGTCGCCGGAATGGGCGTGTTCTTGCGAATCAGAGGCACGTAGGTGTAAGGATACGGTTCACCGTTGAGCGTCGAGAACGCACTGGTGCCAAACGTGTAGGGCGTCACATCGACCAATACACTGCTGACGTTATGGCCGGCGATGACCGCAGCCTGTATCGCTGCACCGGCGGCGACGCACAGATCGGGGTCGACTTCGGCACGCGGCTGCATCCCCAACTCCTGCTCCAGCCGGCGTTGTATCAGCGGGGTACGGGTCGCACCACCCACCAGCAGGATTTCATCCAGATCGCTAACGGTGAGATCGGCACCCTGCAGCGCAATATGTACCGCTTCCAGCGTTTCGGCCACGAACGGTTCGATCATGTCCTCGTAGTCCACGCGGTCCAGTTCGAGCGAGAGGTGGACCGGATTACCGTTTTTTTCCAGCAAATACTCTTCGTTGATACGCGCAAACGGCGCGTCGCTCAAAGCGATTTTGGCGGCTTCTGCGGCGCGCACAATCCTGGCACTGGCGGTAGCGTCCGCAGAGGCATCAATATCTTGCGTGTCACGTAAATGCGCTACCAGATGATCGATTATTTTGGCGTCAAAATCATCGCCGCCCAACTGGTTGTTGCCATGGCTTGCCAGCACCTCGGTGACATTCTGCTCCATCTTTACTACCGACACATCAAACGTACCGCCGCCAAGGTCGAACACTAAAATGTTTCGCTGCCCGGTATGATTCGCTTCGTACGCCAATGCCGCGGCGGTAGGTTCGTTAATGATACGCATGACTTCCAGTTCGGCCAGCGCACCGGCGTCGCGCGTCGCTTGCCGCTGGGCATCCGAGAAATAGGCCGGCACAGTAATCACCGCCCTGGATACCTTTTCACCAAGATATTGTTCCGCGGCTTGCTTCAAACGGCGCAATATCAGCGCGGAGACTTCCTGCGGCGTGTACTGGCGTCCACCCATATCGACTTTTACGTCTTCGCCCATCCGCCGTTTTATCGAACGGATGGTGCGTTCGGGGTGCAAGGCATACTGGTTGCGGGCGCTCTGCCCGACCAGCAACGCGCCGTCATCGGCCAGACCGACCACTGAGGGCAGCAGCGGCGAGCCGTCGACCTCGATCAATTGCGCCTGGCCGTCACGGATTACGGCCACTTCCGAATTGGTCGTGCCCAGATCAATGCCAATGATGGTTGTTTCTTTCATACCTGATGCTCCGTTTTATTGACGACAACTTCGGCCAGGCGCAGGAGTTTACCGTGCCGCGTGAAACCCTTTCTGCTTTCTTTTATCACGATGCCGTTGCCGGTACCGGCAAGCTGCTTGGTTTCGGTGGCGCGCATGGTCTGCGGGTCGAAGCGCTGTCCGATTGTTTCCAGGGCCTGCACACCACGACGCTCGAGGATTTCATCGAGCCGGCCCAGATTCATCGCCAACCCCTTGGCGATGCCGTCGACGAACACGCCGGCACCGCCACGCCGCGCCAGCCAACGCGGCTGGTAGCGTTTTGACTGGTTGGCTGCGGCTTGCAGCCGATCGCGTAAATCCAGCAGCTCCACCAGCAGTTCCTGCTCTGCGGATTGGCGCACATCGCCTTCTCGCTGCCGCTGTTGCGACAGGTCGGCGTCCAGCCTTGCGTTTGCCTGGCGCAGCGTATCGAATAAACCCCGAAATTCCTCGAGGGCTGTTTTCACCTGGCGTGACTCGATCTTGACCTCATTTTTTAATGCGGCCTGTTCAGCAAGCAGGCTAAACAGGTCGGGGGCCTCCGCCGTTGGGTTGGAAAGTGGCTGGTCGACACGGTCAAGAAAATCGCTGAACCGATCCATCCACTGCTGCTTGGCCTCAGGGTCCATCAGTCAGCGCCACGCAACAAGGCTTTAATCAGCGCCGGGTCTGGCCGCTGCAAGCCTTGTTCCGGTGCCGCGCGGTCGAGAATATCCTCGCCGCAGGGTGGGCGGGTATCGAACAATTCGTAGGCGATGCGCTGTTTGCGCGTGCGAATGGTATCAAAAGCCGTGCGCACTTGTTCGAAGCGACTGGCGTCCCGATCCGGCGGGCAGGCCTTGACGGCGGCCAGCCAGGCGGCGTGAATCGCTGCATCGTCGGCATCGCGGCCGACACCCAGTATGAGGTAGGGATCACTCATTCGAAAAAATCAAACTGGTTGCTATCAGTGTCAGTAGTGTCATCGCCGCCGCTTTTTTTACGCTGTGGTTTTACCGGCTTGCGCCGTGGAGCGAACGGTGGCGAGTCGATATCGTCGTCAAATTCATTCGCTCCAGGCGTGATTCTATCAATGAGTGCATCCATTAATCCTTCGATGCCCTTCTTGTCGATCAGGTCACGCACCTCATTGGGTATGTCCGGCGGCAGATCGAATGCCGACGGCGGTGCGGAGCACTGACTCAATGTGTGTCTGATCCGCTGTGCGGTTCGATTGTCACCCGCAGTCGACGCCTTCTCTTCGGCGGCTTCCAGTCGGTCAAATTCAGCGCCGGTCACATCCCAATACATATCGCCGTGGCGTGCTTCGAAGGCATGCAGTTCGAACACGGGCTGGCCTGGCGCTAGTTGCAGCGCAGCCCGCGCATAGGCCGCGCGCACCGAATCGAGTTGGCAGCGGCGTAATGTTTCGCAGATGACCTCGAATTCCAGCGCGGATAACTTAAGTTTTGCGGCCCTTTTCAATGTCGCTGAAAAATACGGCAACAGCGGCGGCGGCATATCAATGTTCGCATCCAGAACATCGCGCAATTTGCTAAAAAATGCCAACAAGTCAGATTTTTCCGGCGTCTTAATATGCTCCAGGCCAAGCTGCTTTAGTATGTGGTGCGGATCCTGGTGATGCCGGGCCGCCTCCAGCGTCAGCGCCAGTTGGGCCGCAAGGCCGCTGCCCAGACGCGAAACCAGGGCGCGCAGCGACGCGATGCCGGCGTTCCGGTCGGTGGTAGTCAGCAGCAGGAAGCCACGCACCAGCTCAAGCTTGATTTCGGCTGGCTCGCCCCGCACCCATTCGGCCGCCAGTTGCAACTCCTTTTCCGCCAGATCGGCGCGCTGCCTGCCGATTTGTTTGCGGGCATGTGCCAGATGGGCGTCCAGCAAACTGTCTCTGGCGCGGCTGTTAATAGGGTCGAGGTCGAGCACATGGCGGGCAAAGCCTGCCGCTTTTTTGTGCGCATTGCTGGCCACTGCGGTTTCCAGCGCCTCACTGAGCACCGCCACGGCATTCGGCCAGCGCGCCAGGGTCAGGTCCAGTACGCGGCGGGCGTCTTTCAAGCGATTGTTAGCGCGGTAGTGCTTTATCAACTGTAAATGGGTCGGCTGATCGTCGGGATCGTAATACAGGCTTCGCTCCAGCCCCTGCTCGACCCATTCAGCCAGCGGCTCATCGTCCCAATAATGAGGTTGATATGTCAACAGCTGCCAGGTGTTGGCGAGACGGCGCTGAATCAGTGCGATCCGCACCGCGTTATCACTGCCGGGCGTGGGATCGGTCGGCTGCTGCAAGTGCTCGATCACCGCTTGCCAGGCGTGAAAAACATCCTCGAGACCTTCGTGTTTGGCTTCGGCATGCCAGGCGTGCACTAGCTCAAATTGAAAAGTCGTGGGGCCTTGCCCGGCAAATAGCGGGGAGCGTTTTAAACTGCGTGGAAAGCCGTCTATCAACAGGCGTAAGCCGTGCTGTTGCACCCAGTCTTCACCCAGCGATTGGCGGTAACTGTTCAGTATGTATGCCAGTTGTTTTGCTTTAGGGTTTTTGCCCGCGCGCTGCAGTTCAAACCACAATTTGAGCCGTGTGTCCGACCAGCCCCGCAGCGCCGCCGCCGCACGCCACGTGTTGTCGTCGGCTTGTTCGAAACGGGTCAAAAACGCCGAGGCAGGCAATAATGCCAGCGTGACGGCACGCGCAACCACGGCGAATGGCGAATCATCGGCAATTCGCTGTAGCTGCGCAGTCGCCACAGCGGGATCGGTTGCCGCCTTCATTAAGGCCTTCAGTATCTGCACCCAGTCGCGATACGGTGAGCGGAACGGGATACCGGCCAGCAGGGCAGCCGCCTCGTCATCGTTGCCGCGACACCAGGCGCTTAAGGCATCGCGGGCGGCCGCGCCGTGCGTGATGACGGCATCATCGTCCGTCAGCCACTGGTCCAGCCCCTCGGTTCCAGCAAGATGCAAGGCGGCCAGTGTAGCCCGCAGTCTCGTGGTGGATTGTGGGGGCAGCGATGATTCGATAGAGCGGAAGCGCTGCAGCGCTTCCGTGATCTTGCCGGTACGCAGCAGAACAACGATATGGTCGGGGTCCGGCGTGGCGTCGGGACAAAACTCGGCGCGATTCTGCCAAATCGCCAATGCCTCTTGCAACATGCCCTTGGCTTGCAGTTCTCTCGCTCTTCCCTGATAGGCCGCCGCCAGCCCCTGCTGCCATGCAGCCATGTTTTCGATTTTGAGGAGAGCTTTGAAGTGATTGATAGCGTCGCGGAAGTGACCGGTTTCAAGCGCCTTGTGCGCAAGCGCTGCGAGTTCGGTTGCAGAAAGTTTGTGACTGCCGCTGGGCTTTTTGCGCTGCCGTTTCTTTCTCTTTGCTGACACTATCCGTTTGCTACCGTTGCGAGATTTTGAAGATGCTAGTCAGTCTCTTATGATACCAGCGATCTTTATCGAATAAAGCATTCATATAAATGGTGCTTGTGTATTTTTACCGGCAAACGGTTGTTGCCCTTTTTTATTTGCTGTTTAAAAGCGTAACAGCAAAACGACGCAGCGCAGTTTCGAGCACTCCGGATTAACTCGTTTTTCGGACTTACCCGCCATTTTTCAGCTAACAAAGCTCACTGATCATCATTTGTCTGCTCAATATCATACAACTCTTCCTCTTCTTGCCTGCGCCGCCGCTCTTCTTCCTGCTCTTTATCTCTCAATTCTTTTTCGGCTGCGAGCGTGGCCAGTTTTTGATAATGAACGCCGGCTGCCGCTGGCGAATCATTGGCCTGATTTCTCGCGTCCATTTGCCCGCCGGCTGCTTTAAGCAAGTCGATCATCGCCTGATTGTTCTCAGCGAAATACGCAAAGTGGAGCGGCGTGTTGCCGTAGGTGGAGCGAGCGTTTACATCGGCACCATTTTGTATT
>RCMY010005023.1_pt1 | contig 11281 bp, 13 predicted proteins | sample 2041341 | NCBI WGS metagenome assembly RCMY01 (sample SAMN09708234, study PRJNA481090) | Marine sediment metagenome, whole genome shotgun sequencing project.
ACCACCATTTCAGATTGCGAAACGCCCCTGAAACACGGCGCGGAAAAATCGGCTCGCGCTTTTGATAAAGGCTTTTGGGTTCGGTATCTGGACTGCTCACAGTGTACTCCGGCTTTTCGTTCGGCTTGTGTATCGCGTATCGGCTGACAAGCTGCTTTGACCTGCATCAATAGCATATCACAGATACCAGTTTACACCGCATTCCAACGCGACATCTGCGCACGCCTGCTGATCGTGTGGGAAAACCAGATCATCGACACCTCTCGATGAAACGCACCAACAAGATGAGGGGCATCGCACCTCAGGTAATCACCTTGGCAATCCGTGCCCGCAGATGTGGCAGAATCTCGGCCTCAAACCACGGATTTTGCCGCAGCCAGCGGTTATTGCGCGGGCTGGGATGGGGCAAAACATGCAAATTGGGGTCGGCAACGCCGCGCGCCAACTGGACCAATGGCAACGCCTTTTGGTCGGGCAGGTGCCACGCCACGGCATAGCGCCCAATGACCAGCACCACCTCGATTGCCGGCATGGCCGCCAACACCTGCGCCCGCCATTGGGGCGCACACTCAGCGCGCGGTGCCAAATCGCCCGACGGGCCAGCGCCCGGAAAGCAAAATCCCATCGGCACAATCGCAACCCGGCTTGCGTCATAGAATTGGGCAGGGGTCAGGCCCAACCAGTCGCGCAACCGATTGCCCGAAGCATCGTCAAACGGCACCCCCTTGACATGCGCCACCCGCCCGGGTGCCTGGCCCGCAATCAGTACCCGCGCGGTCGCACTGGCCTGCACCAACGGGCGCGGCCCCAAGGGCAGCCCTTGGCATATCTGACAGGCGCGAATCTCGGCCAACAATGCGTCCAAAACCTACCTCCTGAAACGACAAAGCCCCCCAGCATTAACCGGAGGGCTTTGGTTTTTCGACCTCAAACAGCGTTTATTCGCCGCCGCCCAAACCATGCACATAGACTGCAACGGCGCGAATATCAGCCTCGGACAAACGTGTGTTCCAATTGGGCATGGCGCCCGCACGCGCATAGAAAACCGACTCGGTTACGGATGCAACATCGCCACCATACAGCCAGATCGCATCTGACAGGTTTGGCGCGCCCAGATCGCGGTTGCCCTCGCCTGCTTCGCCGTGACAGGCCGCGCAATTTTCTTCAAACACCACAGCCCCGGCTGTTGCCAGTGTGGCATCATGCTCTTGCCCGGAAATGGCCAACACATGCTGAACAACCTCATCGATCTGCGGCTTTTCCAGCAATTCATCTGCGCCAAAGCGTGGCATTTCCGAAATGCGGGCATCTTCATCGGTGGTGTTGCGGATACCATGGGTGATCGTCGTGTGGATCGCCTCAATATCGCCGCCCCAAATCCAATCATCGTCCAGCAAGTTCGGATAGCCCGAGGCCTGAACCCCTGCAGCCCCTGACCCATGGCACTGTGCGCACCACGTCCGGAACACGGCACCACCGGCATTGTTGGCATAATTGGCCAGCTCTGGCTCGGTCGCAATCACGTTCAACTCGGCCGCTTCCAACTTGGCGCGGATAGGGGCGTTGCGATCCTGGAATTCTTGAATCTCAACCGCAACATCGGCGCGGGTTGATGCACCAAGCAAGCCCGGCGTGGCCCGGCTGATCATCGGCCAAGCTGGATAGGCGATAGAATACAGCAGCGCCCAAGCGATGCAGACATAAAACGACCACAACCACCAGCGCGGCATCGGATTGTCGAATTCCTCAATCCCATCCCAGCTGTGGCCAGTTGTGTTGGGATCACCCTCTTGGTGCGTTTTAGATTTGGGCCCTGTGCCCGCTTGTTTTTTGGGGTGCTTACTCATTTCCGCGCCTCCTCGGAACGGTCCGCCGCTGGGGCGGGTTTGTCATCATTGCGAAAGATGGATGATGCGATTTCATCGTGAACCTTGCGGCTGCCGGGGCGAAACGCCCAGACAATCACCGCCGTGAACACAAAGGTCAAAAACAACAGCATCCAGCTATCAGCGAATTCACGCAGCACGCTATAGGTATCCATATTTAGACCCCCTTACCGGCTTGCATCAGGCTGGAAGGTCGAAAAATCAACCATCGTGCCCAACACTTGCAAATACGCAACCAACGCATCCATTTCAGTCAACGCAGGCGAACCGTCATAGTTGCGCACGGTTGCCTTGCCATAGCGTTCAACCAACCCGTCATAATCGCCATCTGGATTGGCCTGCACCTTGAAATCGGCCACAGCGTTTTCCATCATCTCATCGGTGTAAGGCACACCCACGACACGATGCACAATCATGCTGTCTTCAATGTACTTGCCGTCGATAACCTTGTTCGACAAAAAGCCATATTTCGGCATCACCGATTCCGGCACCACAGATTGCGGGTCGGTCAGGTGGTCAACATGCCACGCGTCCGAATACCGCTCTCCCACGCGGGCAAGGTCTGGCCCGGTGCGCTTAGACCCCCATTGGAACGGATGGTCATACATGGACTCCGCTGCCAATGAGTAGTGGCCATAACGCTCCACCTCATCCCGCATTGGGCGGATCATCTGGCTGTGGCAGACATAGCAGCCCTCACGGACATAGATGTCACGGCCTGTCAGTTCCAGTGGCGTGTAGGGGCGAACCCCTTCCACCTTCTCAATCGTGTTCTCCAGATAGAACAGCGGCACGATCTGCACCAAGCCACCGATCGTTACCACCAAGAAAGACAGCACCAGCAGCAAAGAAGCGTTGGTCTCGATGACCTTATGTTTGTCAAGAATTCCCATTTTCGCCTCCGGTTATTCTGCTGGAACGAACGCGTTGTCACTGGCCCGTTCGGGCTGTGCACGCACGGTCATCCATAGGTTGTAGCACATGATAATCCCACCGGTCAGGAACATCGTTCCGCCCAAACCACGGACCACATACATCGGGAACTTTGCCGCAACCGTGTCGGCAAATGCGTTCACCAAGAACCCGTTTGCATCCACTTCGCGCCACATCAGACCTTCCATGATGCCCGTAACCCACATTGAGGATGCGTACAAAACGATCCCGATTGTGGCGAGCCAGAAGTGCCAGCTGACCAGCTTCAGGCTATAAAGCCCCGAGCGGTTCCACAGCTTTGGCGTCAGATAGTACAGCGCGCCAAAGGTGATCATGCCGTTCCAACCCAGCGCACCGGAATGCACGTGGCCAATGGTCCAGTCGGTATAGTGGCTAAGGCTGTTCACCGCTTTGATCGACATCATCGGCCCTTCAAAGGTCGACATGCCGTAAAAGCCGATGGACACAACCATCATCCGAATGATCGGATCGGTGCGCAGCTTGTCCCACGCGCCCGACAGCGTCATCAGACCGTTGATCATCCCACCCCAGCTTGGCATCCACAGCATGATCGAAAAGACCATACCAAGGGTCGATGCCCAATCCGGCAACGCGGTGTAGTGCAAGTGGTGCGGACCGGCCCAGATATACAGGAAGATCAGCGCCCAAAAGTGGATGATCGACAGCTTGTACGAAAACACAGGGCGTTCCGCCTGCTTTGGCACAAAGTAATACATCATCCCAAGGAAACCGGCGGTCAAGAAAAAGCCCACAGCGTTGTGGCCATACCACCACTGCACCATCGCATCCTGCACACCCGAGAAAACCTGAACGGATTTAGAGCCGAACATCGACACAGGAATGCTCAGGTTATTGAACACATGCAGCATCGCCACGGTGATGATGAACGACAGGTAAAACCAGTTGGCCACATAGATATGCGGCTCTTTGCGCTTGACCAGCGTGCCAACGAACACGGCCAGATAGGCCAGCCACACGATGGTCAGCCACCAATCTGTCAACCACTCCGGCTCGGCATATTCTTTGGATTGGGTTGCGCCCAGCAAATAGCCGCTTGCCGCCAAAACGATAAACAACTGATAGCCCCAGAACACGAACCAACCCAGGTTGCCGCCCCACAGCCGTGCCGCACTCGTGCGTTGCACCACATAAAACGAGGTCGCAATCAGCGCGTTGCCACCAAAGGCAAAAATCACCGCCGATGTGTGCAAAGGCCGCAGACGGCCAAAGTTGGCATAGCCTTGCGCCCATTCAAAGTTCAGGCTTGGATAGGCCAGCTGGAACGCAATCCATACGCCCACCAAAAACCCTGTCACACCCCAAACTGCCGTTGCGATCACGCCTGCGCGCACAACACCGTCAAAATATTCGTTTTCAGGTATCGCGACTTTCGCGTCACCCACGCGGCGCACGGACCATAAAAACAGCCCTCCTGCCGCTAACATGATCGTCAGTGCATTGACCAAATAGGCCGGATCACGGGCATAGTTGGCCCCAATCGCGGCCAAAAGCGTGATCAAACCCAGCGCAATCAGTTTAATATAGTCCCACATTTAGCGTCCCTTCGTCCTGTCCCGGTCCAAAGCAAGTTGGCCGGATATTCGTTGACATGTTGCTTTTGAACGGCTCGACAACCTTTCGCCTTGATCCATGTCAATGAATTGCCGCCCGTTTCTTGATGCTGATCAAAGCACAATTTGCGGGCGAACGGTAGCATGATGTAATGTCACAGCAGGAGGTTACGCTCATGGCTTACAAATCACTTCTTACAATTTGCGCCGATCCAGTACGCGCGCCACAAACTTTTGCGACCGCTGCTTCGCTTGCAATCGCCCAAGATGGTCACTTAGATGCTCTCGCTTTGGGGGTGGACCGCGCACAGCTTGGCTATTCCTATGTAGGGGCCAGCGCTATTGTCATGCAGGCCGCACAGGAAAATGCCACCGCCGATGTCCAAGCGGTTGAGGCGGCTTTGCGCAAGGCTGCCGCTGTAGCAGGTCCATCCTTGCGTTGGTCATCCGAAGGCGCGATTGCGATGATTGGCGGCTTGGCCGACCTTATCGCCCTGCGCTCACGTTTTGCCGATCTGGTTATTCTTGCCAAACCCTACGGTGAAAATCACGGCGATGAAGAAGAGGCAATCGTCGAATCCGCAATGTTCGAAGGCCAAGCCCCGGTTTTGGTGCTGCCCGATGCCCCCTTGGATGCCAGCAATATCGGCAAACGCATCGTCATCGCCTGGAACCAAAGCCGCGAGGCGATGAATACCATCCGCCGCGCTTTGCCCTTCCTTAAACATGCCGATCAGGTTTGGATCACCATCATAGACCCACCGCAACACGGGCCCGAGCGGTCAGATCCGGGCGGGGCGCTGTGCCAAATGCTGGTCCGCCACGGGGTCAAGGCTGAGGTGTCGGTGCTTGCCCGCACGATGCCCCGCATCTCGGACGTTTTGGCCCGCCATTGCCGCGATGTGAATGCCGATATGCTGGTCATGGGCGCTTACGGCCATTCCCGCTTCCGCGAGGCGATCTTGGGCGGCGCCACCCGCAACATGCTGGAAACCGCCGAGGTTCCGGTGTTTATGGCGCATTAAAGCCAAACCAAAAAACCGCGCCCCAAGTGATGGGGCGCGGATCACGTTTGCCAAAAGGCAAGGTTACTTCACATAGTCTGGCATTGCTTCCAGTTGCTCTTTGGTCTGCGAGACATAGACACGCAGGTCGCTACCATCCGCATTGCGCAGAATTTGCAGGTCCGACAGTTTCATGGATACCGGCTTTTCGCCCATTCCCAAAAACCCGCCAACATCAATGACCACATTGGTAATCTGGCCGTCGCTGCCAAGGATCAACTCGCCGACTTCACCGATATTCGCGTCGGTGGCGTCATACACCGTTGCCCCGGTCAACGCTTCAGCAGTCAGCGCTTCCGGCGTCGCGGCCGCATAGCCGTCCCGCTCGATCATACCCATAGGCGCCATCGTATCTGTGCCAGCGGCAGGGGCGGTTGTTGCAGGCACACCTGTGGTGTTGGGAACAGTGCCCATCGGCCCAGCCATCCGGGTATATTCCGGTGCTTCTTGCAGCATCGCATCTTCTGCTGTCATCACCAGAAAGAAGTCGTTGGGGTCATCAGCCGTGCCGTCCTCGGCCACAAACTTCAAGGCACCCATGTTCACGGCGACCTGACGCTCGCCCATACCAAGGAAACCGCCAATATCGACCAGCACGGCATCGACTTTGCCATCACGCGACAAGATCACATCATTGATCTCGCCAATATCATTCCAGTCTTGCTGTACGCCTGTGGCATTGTTGCCGTCATAGGTTGTCTGCGACGAATATACACGCATTCCGATAAAATCAGACGCGTAAACTTCGCCGACCATGGCTTCGGTGCGGAAAGGGCTTGCAGGTTGGGCTTGTGCGGCAATTGCCGTGAAAGCCACCAAAGCGGTCGAAATCATAAGTTTTTTCATTATACTTCTCCGTAGGTTACAAGGTTCAGCGCCCATTTGCGCTCTGCCTTACCAACACCCCATGCATGGATTCAGTTCCCGAAAAAAAACGCGCATGTTGAAAATTTTCATTTTTTTGATGCCAAGGCCGACAGGACCCCTATGCTGCCACCGTTCAGCCTATTGGGGTGCCCTCTGGACCACCGAATGGCCCGGTCGCACCCCAAATCCAGCGCCAAAGGAAACCGCGAATGCCCATCTATCTGATCCGCCACGGCCAATCCGCATTTAACGCAGCCCACGCCGATGGCGGCCCCGACCCGCTGATCTTTGATGCGCCGCTCACCGACCTTGGCCGCGCCCAAGCCCTTACCGCCCGCGATCAGGCCGCCCATCTTGGCATTCAGCACGTCATCTGTACGCCCCTGACCCGCGCCATCCAAACCGCCAAGATCATCTTTGATGGCATCGCCCCCATCACAGTCTCCTCTGGCCCGGTAGAGCATTTGTCGCACAGCTGCGATGTGGGCCGCAGCCCCGCCCATCTGCGCGCTGAATTTCCGGATCTGAATTTCGACCATCTGCCCGATGTCTGGTGGCATGACGGCCCCAAAAACCCCAACGGCGTGGCGGAAGAGCCCGAAGATCTGTTCCACTCCCGCATCGCGCATTTCCGCGACAGCCTTGCGACCACCCACCCTCGCCCTTTGGCGATTGTCGGGCATTGCAACACCTTCCGCTCACTCGCGGGGTTTGACATGCGCAATTGTGAAATTCGGCGGTATATCTGACGGTTACGCCAATTTCAGCGCGACAATCCCTGCCACGATCAACCCGATTCCGGCAATACGCATCGCATTGACCGGCTCATCAAACAACATCACGGCCAGTGTCGCGGTGCCGACCGTGCCAATGCCAACCCAAACGGCATAGGCGGTGCCAACGGGCAAGGTTTTCATCGCATGGCTAAGCAGCCAAAAACTGGCAAGCGCGCCAAGCACCGTCAAAACCGACGGCACCAGCTTGGTAAACCCGTCGGAATATTTCAGGCCCAGCGCCCAGCCTATTTCAAACAGGCCGGCCAACACCAATGCAGGCCACGCGCCCAACTTAAGCCGCCAACCCTTTGGACCCCATGGCGATAAACTTCGCCCGGCGGTCCTTTATCAGCGCATCAGGCTTCATGCCCTTCATTTCGCCCAGCATCGTCTCAATCGCCTTGCCCACGGCGGCAATCGTCTCACGCTTGCCGCGCTGCGCCCCGCCCAAAGGTTCGGTCACAATGCGGTCAATCACACCCAGCTTTTGCAAATCCTGCGCAGTCAGGCGCAGCGCCTCGGCGGCCTCGCGCATTTTCTCGGAATCTTTCCACAAAATGCTGGCACAGCCTTCGGGTGAAATCACCGAATAGACCGAGTGTTCCAGCATCGCGATGCGGTTGGCCGTAGCAAAGGCCACAGCGCCCCCCGACCCACCTTCGCCAATAATAACCGAGACCAGCGGCACCCCAACCTTAAGGCATTTCTGGGTAGACCGTGCAATCGCTTCTGACTGCCCGCGCTCCTCGGCGCCCTTGCCGGGATAGGCGCCGGGTGTATCCACCAGCGTGATCACCGGCAGGCCAAAGCGGTGCGCCATATCCATCAAGCGCACGGCCTTGCGGTACCCTTCGGGCCGCGCCATGCCAAAATTCCGCTCAATCCGGCTTTTCGTGTCATTGCCTTTTTCATGGCCAATCACCATCACCGGCACATCGTTAAACCGCGCCAAACCGCCCATCACAGCATGATCATCGGCAAAGTTGCGATCCCCTGCCAGCGGTGTGTATTCGGTGAACAACGCCTCGATATAATCCTTGCAATGCGGCCGGTCCGGGTGGCGGGCAACCTGACATTTTTGCCAAGGCGACAAGGACTTATACATATCGCGCAGCATCACGGCAGCTTTGGCATCCAGCGCCGCCGCTTCTTTCTCCACATCCATCGCTTTGTTCGACCGGCCCATCGCGCGCAGCTCTTCTGCCTTGCCTTCAATCGCGGACAAAGGCTTTTCAAACTCAAGATAATTCATGTGGATCTCCGCTTTCGCATTCCAGCGTTATATGACGCTTGGATAGGCGAAATGCAACTGAACACACTTTGGGGCCGCACAAAACCCTGTGCTCGGCGCGAATCTGTGCCAAACAGGGCTATAGTTACCGCTTTCAGCCCAAAAGGACCGCGCCCCATGTACCCTGTCACCGTCAAAAAGCTCCGCTCGCGCAGCCTGATCGGCCTGCCCCATACCGGCGATTACCAGCAGATCAATGACGCCTATGCCGCGCTGTTTGAAATCTTGGATGCGCGCGATCTGACTGAAAAAACCCGCCAGATGGTCGCGATTTTCTATGATGACCCCGGCAAAACAGCGCCCGCCAACCTGCGGTCCTTTGCCGCCGTCACCGCGCCCAAAACGGTGCCGTGTGACCCGCCGTTGCAACCGATCACCTTGCCCACTGGCCCGCATGCTGTTTTGCGTTTTACGGGGCCATACTCTGGCTTGCCCGCCGCCTATGCCTATCTCTATGGTGACTGGCTTGCACAATCGGGCAAACAGCCATCGGGCCAACCCAGCTATGAGGTGTATATCAACTCCCCTCGCACCCACGCGCCCGCAGATTTGGTGACAGAAATCTGCTTACCGCTGAAATAAGCTACCCTTGGCAAGCAGGGGCTAAGGGGCAATCAGCTCCTCACCCAGCGATCCCGGCGTGGAAACCATGTTCTTGGCCCCGCTTAACCTGTGTGCTGTTGCCTCGCCGGGTCTTGCAGCGCAAATTCGCCCGCAAACGGATGCGGCGGCCCTTATGGCACATCCTCTTATCCAAGATGGCCATCGCCATTGGGACAAGCTTTTGCCCGCCGCAACCCTGCTGCGCGATTGGCTTTTGGCCCAAACCCAAATGCCAACCCAAGCGCCAACGCCGCCCTAACGCCTTCCCTCGGCACCGCAATCCGTGCAAACTTGCGCAACACCGCATGACAAAGGCCCAGACCATGCCCTTCCCCACTTGGCTCCGCAGCCTTTTTCCCGGCCCTGAAAACACCCCCAGCCATGCCGAACCGCAGCCCGGCGCGCAACTGGATGATCCAGACCCCACAGCGCCCGACAACGGCGTGCGCATGCATCTCGCTGCCCATGACCCGGAATTCCCCGGCAAACGCGAACAGGCCTTTGCCACCGTCAACGCAGCGATTGATAAGGTCGCACAGGCACATGGCTTTACCAAAAAGCCGATGTCTTGGGCCAAAACCGGCCCGCTTGGCACCGTTTCCATCCATCTGCAACGCAGCCGCTATGGCTTTGACTGTACGATAAACCTTGGCTTTCAACCCTTGGATGACACAGCACTTGGCCCTTGGGCGCAGGATGATTTTATTCCATTGGGGCGGTTTTATCCGGCCCGCCAAAACGCCGACACAGAAACCATCGCCTATCTGGATGTGCATGAAACCGTGGAAAGCCTGGATCAGCCTATGGCCGTCTTGTCGCAAAAAGCGCTACCGTGGCTGACCCAGCATCTGACCGACCCGCAAGCCCATACCCAGCCATTTTTGTCTTGCCCCGGATCGGCAACCTGAACCAAACCACTTCAGGCCAATCCAAACAGTCTGGGGCCCAGTTCCGACAATGCCGCAGACTCACGCCCTATTGTCGCCATCAAAAGCAAAATTGTCAGCCCGAGGATCAGGCACAGTCGCCCGACAGGTAGGCGCATTCGGTCTTTGGGAACATCTAACCATTTATTCATGCATTGCTGTCTACCAGCAACGCCTTAAAAATGCCTTTATATTATCGATCAAAACAGGCAACAGCCCGTTTCCTAACAGGCAACGATTCTCCTCCGCAGCACGAATCTACGTGTGATTGCATAACCTTAGGGTTGCTTGAATATCGGACGACCCCGTTTTTGGGCATCACCGTCCTTGGTATTGGCACTTAAAAACTGGATGGACGACGATTTGACCGCCGGTTTCAAAACAACCGCACAGCCAAACCGCCCTACCGTGGTTTCCAGTTCTGCCGCGGAACAATTCTCAAATTGCGCGTTCTGCGTTTGCAACATTTCCGCCGCCGTTCCTGACTCTTGGGTTGGCACTTTTTGACTCATCACGGCGCAAAGGCTCATAACGCCCAGCGCCAGCACAATGCGCCTAATTCCGTCAATCCGGTCTTTCCAATCGGCCAACATAATCGTACCAACCTTTCCAAATGCCGCTGCATCTTGTATGCGAATTTTGTCTAAACTTGGCGCGAACCGGGGCAACACCTTGGTCTTTCGCCCCGTTCGCCCCTAAACACGCGCCATAAATGGAGCCCTGCCATGAAATTCACCCTGTCCTGGCTCAAGGATCACCTCGACACTTCCGCCCCGTTGGACGACATTCTGTTCGCCCTGACCGATCTGGGGCATGAGGTGGAAGGCGTTGAAAACCCCGCCGATACCCTTGGCGCGTTCCGCATTTGCCGCGTGATAGAGGCGGTCCAGCACCCCAACGCCGATCGCTTGCGTCTGTGCCGCGTCGAAACCTATCCCAACGGCCCCGATGCCCCCCCTGAGGAAGTGCAGGTTGTCTGCGGTGCGCCAAACGCCCGCACGGGTCTTGTCGGTGTGTTCGCCCCGGTCGGCACCCATGTTCCCGGAACGGGCGTAGACCTGAAACCCGGCAATATTCGCGGCGTGGACAGCAATGGTATGCTGTGTTCCGAACGCGAACTGATGCTGTCTGATGATCATGACGGTATTATTGATTTGCCTGCCGACGCGCCCTTGGGCCAGCGTTTCATTGACTATCGCGGGCTGAATGACCCGATGATCTATGTAAAAATCACCCCAAACCGCCCTGATGGTCTTGGCGTGCGCGGCCTTGCCCGTGACCTTGCCGCCCGTGGCCTTGGCACGCTGAAACCTTTGAACATTCCCGAAATCACAGGCAGCTTT
>RCMY010005342.1_pt1 | contig 11281 bp, 14 predicted proteins | sample 2041341 | NCBI WGS metagenome assembly RCMY01 (sample SAMN09708234, study PRJNA481090) | Marine sediment metagenome, whole genome shotgun sequencing project.
CTGTAGGTATGTCGACAGTGCCAGAGTGCCTGGTTGCCAGGCATTGCGGAATGAGAGTACTGGGTTTGTCACTGATTACCAACCTGGGTACCGGACTGGCCGATCAGCAGACGCTTGATCACGAAGGAACTCTGGCGGCAGGTACCGATGCGTCGAGTCGGGTCACGCGGCTGCTCCAAGCCTTTCTGCCGACAATTGGCACTGATTCGCGAAGCAGCTGATGCTGGCTGACATAGAGCATAAGGGCCTGGCAGAAGCAGATGGAGGCATTTGCGGCTAGGTTCCGGTTCGTCACTTACGAAGAAAATAATGAATTGGCGGTGTAGACGCCATCGAGCTCGGCAACAACAATCTGTTCGCAAGGTGAAGGAGCAGACCAATGCCAACCTGTTCTTCAATGCTCTGACAGACGAGAGCATGTTCGAGAGAATTGAATCCTTGCTGCCGGAATACTGAAGAGCGTATTTACACGCCCACAGAAACCTTGTCGATGTTCTTGTCCCAAGCACTCAATGCCGATCGTTTATGCCAACACGCTGTTGATGAGTTGTTCATGATCCGACAAGCCGCTGGTTTAAATGCAGTCATTATTAATACTGGTGCTTACTTTCGTGCCCGGCAACGCCTGCCAACCGAGATGATCAGTGAGCTGGTTCGTCACAGCGGACGAGAGCTGCACAGGCGTCTTCCTGAAAAGTGGAAATGGAAAGTCCGGGACGTGAAGCTGGCTGATGGCACGACACTGTCAATGCCAGACACACCCGAGAATCAGTTGGTTTACCCACAACCGATTACGATGCAGCGCCTGCCACCTCGCAAATAAGGGAGTTACGCGTAAGCCCTCGCAAAGGAGTGAAAGGGAAAATACTGGTTACCACAATGTCCTGCCACGAGGCTTACAAAAAGGGCGACCTGAAAGCCCTGTTCAAGGACCGATGGCATATGGAGCTCAATTTTCGCAACATCAAGACGACGCTGGGGATGGATGTGCTCAGCTGCCGTACACCCGAAGCGTGTTTATTTCGTAACTACGCTACAGTTGGTTCCTGCACTGTCGATAGTTGAACCATGGCAATTCGAATTGGTGAAACGGCCCCCGATTTTCTGGCAGACTCTTCACGAGGACCGCTTGACTTGTACAATTGGGCGAATGAGGCTTGGGTGCTGTTCTTCAGCCATCCGGCCGATTTTACGCCTGTGTGCACTTCAGAATTCTGCAGATCGATTGAGCTTGAAGAACAGTTCGCTCGTCGCCGTGTAAAATTACTGGGACTGTCCACCGATTCAATAGAACTTCACTCCGCTTGGATAAACGACATCAATCGGATGACCCATAAAAATATGGGCTTCCCGATAATTGCAGATCCGGATCGTCGCATTGCCCGGCTGTACGAAATGATTCACCCAAACGAAAATGACACAGCCGCTATCCGTGCACTTTTCATTATTGATCCCGCTATGAAAGTCAGGCTGACAATGAGCTATCCAATGTCTATCGGCAGAAGTTTTAACGAGATACTGCGCGTCATCGATGCGATGCAGCTGGCGGATGCTCGAGGGATAGCGACACCTGCAGACTGGGAAAAAGGCGATCCTGTGCTGATACCAGGTTCTACATCGAACGAATTGGCCGAAGCACAGTTTCCTCAAGGATGGCAACAGATTACACCCTACTACCGTCTGACAGTGGTAAAGCCAGTTAGCGACAAGCCCACTCGATCAAAAAGAGTTCGCCACCAAGACACTCGATGAGGTCACCGAGTATTAGATGGCCCGGCTGCCAGCCCCAGACACGGCCTCTGTCATCGGGTATTTGGCTGAAAGCCACCTGTGCTTATCAATGGTTGTGGCAGCCGAACCCTGTGCACTTGTCGTTGTAGTCCGCATGGAAGGGCGCAAGTTCTTTCGTCAAGCCTACGGGGGTTTCCGGCCATTTCATGCAGCAGTCTGGCGAGATCCAGCTGGCGAAGTCTGGATGCTTGAACATGCCGGACAATCAGGAGCTATCGCGCAGTACTGATTTGACGTCGTGCGTAACTGCAGACAAGACGTTCGAAAATCAGGCAACTGGCAGATCAATTCGGCATGAAGGAGTCGCAAGACAACGTCTTACACTTTCTGCCACTACGTACAGCAGGTCGCGGCTGTGTACGACACCTACAAAGTCGTCCGGCCCACCCTTCCGCATGGGCAAGTGGGACCGACCCGTTCAGAACCCAGACCAGGGGCAAGCCGAGACGAGACGATCGCGAACCCCGACAGGGCAAGCAGACCGTTCAGGACGATCAGGGCGACGACGAAGAGAATCTCTAAATACATGACAGGATTCAGTGTTGATGGTTTGAGCGAGGAAAGTCTACGATAACGCGCCAAAGACGACGAATAAAGCGGCCTTCAATATCCCATACACCACGGTTGCGGACAGCAGAAGCGCGGCCAGTCCGACGACGACGCCCAGGCCGGCCCATAGACCGTCTCGCTCCAGGACGCCGAGTGCGATAAGGCAGATGGCGAAGGCAGGCAACATGTTGCCGAGCGGAATGGGCAGCGTAACCACCACGGCAAGGATAAGCGCGAGCGCCCCGAGTAGCTTTTCGGCTGAGTGACTGACCATCCACGTCCAGCGTGGCCGAAGCAACCTTTCAGCTCGGTTCAGGAACGGCACGGCGCGCTCGACCAGTGCGGCGAAAGTCGAGCGCTGCATGCCGCGAGCGCCAATTAAACTCGGTAACCACGGAATCCGACCGAGCATCATTTGCGAGGTGAGGTAGAGAAGCGGTAGCCCCAGGAGCGTCGAAAGGCCTGGCGGCGCCGGCAGCACATTCGGGAACGCGAAGATCAAGATCAAGGCGGCGCGCGCGCCCTTCCAACAGTCGCATGATCTCTGAGACCGTGATGTCACTCTGGGAGAGATCAGTGGTGATGTCTGTAAGAAATTCCGAGAGGCGTCTCCTGGGCAGACCATGATCGTGAACACCGCTGCCTTGATCGGACGAAAGCGTTCTGGCTCGCTGAGTGGCGGTTTTTGGGTTCATGTCATGTTGGGGCGACTGAGGAAAACGCTTTTAAAGTTTGAATAAAAGCTGGCGGCACGCGACCGACGAAGGGTCGAGCCGCACCCATTCGGTGGGCTATGCAATCTGGCTTGAACCTGAATGGCGGAGTGTTCCGTCAAGAACGAAGGACAAGTCAATGACGGAGGCGTTGCTTTGAGCCACGCAGAGCGATGATCACCGTAAAGAAAAGGAAGACGACCGTTGCGGGGAAAAGTCCGAACAACACGATGGGAGTGAACCACGATAAAAGCGAGTTTTCTGTCGCGATGAGTATAGTCCAAACCAGATACACCGTGCTCCAGAACAGAAGTAGTACTCCCTCCTGCCGACACACCTCATACTCTGTGATTATCAGCGGCAGCAGCACAATGGCGACCACTATCATCACACGCAAGTCGAACGTAACCAGCTGCATCGGTGCACTTAGCCCATCAGGAGCGACAATTCCGGCAAGGCCCAGGCATAGTGCGATGTTGAAAATGTTGCTGCCTACCACGTTGCCGATCGCCATATCGCGCTGGCCGCGCAGGGCTGCCGCGACGCTCGCTGCGACCTCGGGGAGTGAGGTGCCGATCGCGACCACGGTGAGTCCCACGACGAGCTCGCTGATACCGATCGAGAGCGCGATAGCCGATGCGCCTCGAACCAGCAGCTGAGCTCCTACGACAAGGCCGACCAGACCCAGCGCTATCAGCAGCGACGATGGTATCCGTGCCAACCAACCACTAACGTCGGGCAGGTCTACAGCGACATCCCGCACGGCGATCGCTGCCCGCCGTGCTTGCACCAGCAATAGCATTAGATAGGCAACGCCGAGCACAAGCAGCAGGCTGGCCTCTAACCTGGACAAAGAGCCATCGAGAACCAGCACAAGCAGTAGCAGCGAAAGCCCCACCATGACCGGAACCTCCTGGCGAATCAGTGACACGTGCACTGAGAGCGGCAAGATTACGGCCGCAATTCCCAGAATAAGCAGCACGTTGAAGATGTTGCTGCCGACCACGTTACCAAGTGCGAGTTCCGAGTTGCCGCTGATCGCTGCAGTAGTTGAGACCGTAATCTCGGGCATGCTGGTACCGATTGCAACAATCGTCAGCCCGATGATCAGAGGAGGGATGCCAAAACGCTGCGCGATGCGCGATGCTCCCGACACGAGCGCATCAGCGCCGACGACCAGCAGTACTAGACCGCAAGCAACAAACAGGATTGAGAAAAGCACGTTCAGGACTCAACGAAGATTTGGAAGAGAATAGCGATTCCCGACCCGTTTTATAGAGAGTATCCAGAAAGTAATTTACAGGCATCCGGTCGCTCGTCAGAACAAAACGAATTCAGGTCGCTGGTTGCGATAAAGGATAACGCTGCCGGAACAGCGTCTTTTGCAGGATAGATAAATTCATGAATGGCGCCGGCGTCCATGGATGCCGGTCGTGTGATTTCGATTTCATTGGCATTGATATACCTGAAACTCAAGCCAGGGGGAGTCTGCCGTTCATCAGCTTCCTTTTCCCGTACGGTCAGCGTGGCTTCTGCCGGGTCCGTGTCAGCCGCCGGATAGGTGAGAGTGCCTGTGCTGATGTCACCCGGCTGGTTGAAAATATATTCTTCACGCGAACTGCCAACTACACCGGGCAGAGTGGGCAGACTCAGATTCAGCAGATTTTCATCAGGTATGTCGGCTTGCCAACCACTCCATACTATCGTCATGCCCTGCGACATCAAAAATCCGTCACCGGCATCCTCGGATGTGGTGGGATACAACGATGAACCAGACAGATTCAGCATCAGGAAGCTCAGGTTGCGCCCATGGTTGGGTACTTCATACAGCAACGTCTTCGACGCCTTGCTCATGTCTGCGGGACGTAGAATGACGACTTCAGTGCTGAATTTCACTTCGCCCGCTTTATTGAGCGGTGCCGCCTCGATCCCAACGATACTGGCTGCCCTGGGAGATTTCGGATCTACAGCAAAGCTTGCGACGGCATCGATACGCTGGTAGCTACCGGCATCTCCGAATTCCTCACCATTAAAAGCGGGGGTGATCCATTCGATCGAAAAATCAGTGACACGTGCTTCTGCGTAGAATCCGGTCACGCCAAGGCCGAGCCGCCCAGGCGCGATTTCATGGTGTGCTGGCGCCCAATAGCCGACATCGTCATCGCGTGACGCCGGTAAGTGGTGGCAAGATCAAGAAACCCATTGCTGATAATGACACTACGTGACTTAACGTCATTGGCTCTCCTTGATCGTCGTGCCAGAGGCAAACTCGGCGGAGAAGAAAGCTGCTATGGACGCTTTCGGCGGTGAACTTGTCATTTCCGGGAAGGACTTCGATGAGAGTCGAGTAAAAGCTGCGCAGATCGAACACGATCGGGGCTACCACTTCATTCCGTCGTTTCATTCGAAGTTAGACTTGGGAGTGGCAACCTACGCCATGAGTTGTTCACCAGTCATGGTGATCTCGATGTTGTCTACGTACCGATAGGTATGGGATCCGGCATTTGCGCACTAATTTCAGTTCGTGACTTGTAGGGGCTGAAAACGTTGATTATTCGATTTGGCCCAGGCTGCTTTCAAATCATCTGAACATAGTGTCAGAGCGATGTGAACTTATCCAGACGTAGCATTGACGAAGTTTGAATGGATTGTCATATGCCGGCTCTGCTCAGGGCTCGTAATCCAATATCCTGGCACCTCGATACAGGCATCTCGGCCAGTCAACGGAAGCAGAAGACCATGTTTGATAATCAATACACGTATAGTGAGGACCGTGAGGAGGTTAGCGTTTCTGGACTCAATGCGTGTAGGCTCCAATCCATTGGCGAGATAGGTTGGATGTGGGCCGACTGGTAAGAATTTTCACCTGTGTCGTGGATTTTCCAGTCAGGCGTTTTGCTGCAAACGAATTCAGAAACGAAAGCCTGCAGCGTAAGCGTGCGCCTATTCCACATCAGCACCGTCAGGCTGCCACAGTTGTATGGGATTCCCATCCGGATCTGAAAGTCGAGCGAACCTTCCGTTCGGGTAAGTCTCCGAATCGAGGTCTACCTCAATCCCGGCGGCCGACAGCTCGTTCACAGAAGCGTCAAGATCGGCAACGCGAAAGTTGATCATCCAGCTCTGCTCAGGTCGCCCAAAGTACTCAGTCTCTTGATCGAACGGAGCAAAAACAGTCGTCCCTGCCGCTTGCTGCCAAGCCTGCATTCCGTAGTCTTCCGGGACCTTGGTAATACCAAAGTGCTGTTCGTACCAGTCTGCCAGAGCAGCTGGGTCTTTTGCTCTGAAGAAAAAACCTCCAATTCCCAAGACATCGACCATCTCAATCATCTCCTGACACGGTAGTTCGAATCTAACACCGAATATCATGCTTCACCGGGGATGCCAGCAACAACAAGAATACACCTGCTTCCACTCCCAAGAGGTTGGCGAGCGTGCTTGAGGGTATGGAACCTTGTCGAGGCTGTCCTTTTTTCAGACGACCCGTCAACAGCAAATTCTGTCCTTCATGGCCGGGGGGATGTCCAACAAGGCGATCGTCAGGCAGTTGTTCCTCGCAGCGTCGACAATAAAGACCGACGAAGACTTGACGTAGAATGATGCGAACGCAAAGTCACGAGCGCCCACCATCCATGGTGAGCACCCGAATCGACGTTAGCCGATCAACATTGCGCTGATCTGTTCGTGAAGGTTACGCTCCTTACTACTGAGTTCATCCTTCATATTCAGGCTGGGCTTCCAGTTCTTCCTGTGTCGCCTCCATGTAAACACGAAAGTCCATACCGTCGTCAGATCGCATGATGTGAAGCTCTTCCATCGTTACGGCCACTTCCCGCTCACCCATGCCCAGGAAGCCACCGACGTCGACGACGAGCTTGTCAACAGTAGTGCCATCTTCACTCGACAACAACTCGTCAACTTCGCCGATGTCTTCGCCATTCGCACCATATACACGTGCCCCGGTCAACCGATCTGCAGTCAGATCAGCGGGCTCAGCTGCCATGTATCCTGCTCGATCGATGTTGGCTGGTCTGCGAAGCATCGTGCGGTCGGTAACTGGATTACCCCAGTTACGCTTAGACATGACTGTCGGACTATCCTCGCTGTGGAATATCTTGATCAGAGAACTGCATTCCTGGCGCGGAACTGCATCGATGTCTCTGATCAAGGCAATTAGTCTGCAGCATGCAGTATGCATGCGTTTCTGACATCCTGAAATGGGGTGTTTGATGTGTTGGCGCCTAGCGTTTAATCCCGAGTATGGAAAACAGCGCCTGACTTGTGCGTAAAAACAGGGTCTAAGCCAGAAAGTAGGCAGATTGCTCTACAACGTTCAACAATGACCTAATTGCGTTCGTTTTCGATACTCACGGGGCGTCATCCCCTTCAACATAAGGAAGCGACGGTTGAAGTTGGCGACGTTGTTGAACCCCACCATATAGCAGATGTCCGTGATTTGTTTGTCGGTGGAACTGAGCAGCTCACACGCATGAGTAATGCGTACGCTGTTCAGGAATTGACTGAAGCTGCTGCCGGTTTGCTTCGTGAAATAGTGAGAAAACGAGCTATTGCTCATTCCGATGAGATCGGCTACTGATTCCAGTTTGATACTACTATCGTGGTGCTCTGTGATGTGATTCATCGCGCGTTCGAGTTTACTTACTAGCGCGTCGCTCCTGTTAGGATTCAGCGGTGCGGTTGATAGCGTCTGATAGTTTTTTTCTCGCGACAGGCGTTCAAGAATTTCGAACAGCAGCCCAATGCGACGAAGTCCCTCGCTACTGATGAGTTCCTCAAACCAGCTTATTGCTTCGGCGCAAAGGCTTGCTCGAAACTCTATACCCTGGCGAGCACGTTCGAGCAACGGTAGTACGTGCTTCAGTTCAGGGGCCACTGCGGCCATTGAGCGCACCAGATTTTCTCGAAACTGTATTACGCCATCGCGCATCTCGACGATGGCGTCGGATTGTGTCTGACTGATCCAGTTGTGTGGCAGACTGGGGCCAATCAGTACCAGGTGCCCTGGAGAAAACTCGCCTACATAATCCCCCACAAACACCTTGCCTTCACTGGCGACAATCAGATGCAGTTCGAACTCGTGGTGAAAGTGCCAACGCACCAGTGGGCTGGGGAAACCATGCCAGAAAGCGTGAATCGAACGCGGGTCGACCTCAGGCGGTCCTAGCTCTGGATCCAGGTGAGAGTAGACGGGATCGGGCATGTCGACAAATCTCCGAAGATAGTCTTTGCAATTCTATTCACCTGAACTGGACTGTCCGGTAGAGGCATGGACGTTTTCGATTTGCTAAAAGATCTTCTCAGGCGTGCGCTGAACGTATCTGTGTGCTTCGCCATCCGAATCAGGCAGCCTGTATTCACGACGCAAAGCGCCATCGGTGCCAGCAGGGTGTCAAAACCAACAGACTGCAGTTTAGAGTACTGACTACGACAGGCGTAGCCCACAACGATCCTTGCCAGTTACTGTACCAAATTAAGGTACGAACCTCCACAACCAGCGTGAACTGCACGTCGATCAATTAGCGAAGCTATGAGACTAAGGAGCCTGACCCCATGATTGCCCTTCGCTACGTTGTTGGCGATCGGTGATGAATCTCTCGAAGGTGTTGCAGGTAGCGTCAACGTCGAAAAATTCATTACAACATTACGAATGCTTCATGTTCTTCCAATACCTGCACGGCCCGATCCAGAAATAATCATCGAATCTGCCAATGACGTGGAAGCCTGATTGAATCCAGGCTCAAATTTAAACTGCGGTCCATAGATGCGCACGATTTCAATTGGCTGCAGTCTCAGGCCACGGTTCATCAAGACCCATCGGACACGTGCAAGGTGCTCCACCCATCAAATCGTGCCTGATGAACGGCAGGCTGCTACAGCGAATCGTTGACCAGTAAGGGGGCTCGCATGGGTGGAGTGATCCCTGGGCGCTCTCGGACGTGGAGCAACGGATCGATGATGCAGGCGTATTTATCGACGATACATTGGAGAACGTTGACGGGTACCAATGCCGTAAGCCGACATGTTCGACTTGTTGCTATCAAGCGATTTTCAGGTTCAAACGCCAAATAGAGCTTATATAGCAGTACAGATTTTGCGCATCTAAGTACTGGTTTGGCAGTAGTGAGAGGCGTATGTTGAAGTTGTGCCCGGTGAGATCAGACATTGTGATTGTTGCTCAAAACTGATGAAACTGACCGAAAGCACGGCGTTGCTCCTTCGAATCAGCAGGTGCTCGTACCAGTGAAGCATGCACATTGCGGATTCTACTGAGTGCTTATTGCCTCTCGTAAACACGAGGTGCTGTCACATCTCTGGAGGACCTATGACAAATTCCACACGTATCACTGCATTGTCGATCACGTATCTTGCCGTCAGCACGCTCTCGTCATCGGCGATGGCCGAGACGATCACTATCGCAACGGTAGACAACGGCGATATGGTGCGAATGCAAGCGTTGACGGAACACTTTACGAAAGACAACCCAGACATCTCCGTTGAATGGGTGACGCTGGATGAGAATACTTTGCGTCAACGTGCCACCACCGACATAGCGACAGGCAGTGGACAGTTCGATGTGGTCACAATCGGCACGTATGAGGCCTCGATCTGGGCTGAGCGAGACTGGTTGGTCGCGTTGGACGATCTGCCGGGTAACTACGATATAGGCGACCTGCTACCGCCAATCCGTTCAGGACTATCGTACGATGGCGTCTTGTACGGTGCACCCTTCTATGGTGAGTCTTCCTTTACGATGTACCGCACCGACCTGTTCGAGAAGGCAGGACTTGAGATGCCTGAGGAACCCACCTGGGATTTCATCAAGGAGGCTGCCAACACACTGACGGATCGGGACAATGGAATCTCGGGGATCTGTCTGCGCGGCAAGCCAGGTTGGGGGGAAAACATGGCACTGTTGACGTCCATGGCGAATTCCTACGGTGCCCGTTGGTTTGATATGGACTGGCAACCCCAGTTCGATGGCGAGGCCTGGAAAAGCGCGCTTACCACCTACGCCGATCTACTGAAAGAGTACGGGCCTGTTGAAGCGTCGTCCAAGGGCTACCAGGAGAACCTGACACTGTTTCAACAGGGCCAGTGTGCGATCTGGGTGGACGCCACCGCCGCGGGGCAGTTCGTTATCAGCAAGGATTCGACCGTAGCCGACTCAGTGGGCTTCGCGATGGCACCCGACAACGGGTTGGGTAAGCGTGCCAACTGGTTATGGGCATGGGCACTGGCCATTCCTCAGAGTACTGACCACAAGGAATCTGCGAAGAAATTCGTGGCCTGGGCGACATCGAAAGACTACCTCGCGCTGGTCGCCGAGACTGACGGGTGGGCCAGCGTACCGCCGGGTACGCGCAAGTCCCTGTACGAGAACCCCGAATACCAGAAAGTTCCATTTGCGGCCATGACGCTCGCCAGCATCGAAGCGGCAGACCCGACAAAACCGACGGTTGAGGAAGTGCCTTACACAGGCGTGCAGTTTGTCGTGCTACCCGAATTCACAGGCATCGCTACGGCAGTCGGCCAACAGTTTGCCAACGTCCTGAACGAGACTGCCACCATCGAGGAGGCGCTTGAGAATTCCCAGTGGGTAACCGAAAAACAGATGGTACGTGCCCAGATGCTGAACAAGGAATAGGAAACGATAAACAGGCTGTCAGATCACCCTCTGCGAAATAGGGGCCTGACGCTATTGATCAATCAATACGTTTTGGAAGTAGATCCGGGTTCCAACAAAATGGCTCAAGCCGAAAAAATAATGGGAAGGAAAAATGACTGAAAGCATACGCGATTATCAAGGCTCCCTAGCCGACATAGACGACGAACAGCTGCCCGTGCCCAAGGCTGCATGGCCCCAAGCACTTCCTTGGCCTGTATGGTGCGGAACACGTCGCTGCGACCGAATTTGTCATCGGCGCCGCCTTCGTGGCGATGGGCGCTACCATCCAGGACATCCTGCTCGGGCTCCTCATCGGCAATACGCTCGCCGCCATGAGCTTCTGGCTGATCACCGCACCCATTGCGGTCAAAACGCGGCTCAGTCTCTACACCTATATCGAACACAACCTGGGCGAAAGGACCTCGCAGCTCTACAACGGTGCGAATGTGCTGATCTTCGTGGCCATTTCGGCAGCCATGATCACCGTGTCGGCGACCGCGGTTCGGGCGCTGTTTGATATTCCTCCGCAGACCTATCCGTA
>RCMY010005024.1_pt1 | contig 11278 bp, 8 predicted proteins | sample 2041341 | NCBI WGS metagenome assembly RCMY01 (sample SAMN09708234, study PRJNA481090) | Marine sediment metagenome, whole genome shotgun sequencing project.
GTTAGCGACCGTGCCGAGGCTGCCTGGTATGTCGCCGACAAAGATCTACAGCAAAACATATTGTGGGTAGTGCAAGGTAATGATGATGCCAGCCTGTTTAGCGACGCGCTGGGCGTCAGCCAGATAGCCTGGGTTAATAGCGAGAATCCGCCGGAATTGCCGCTGAAGTGCAAGGCCAAGACGCGTTATCGTCAGCCTGACCAGGCATGCGCACTGCGCCATGACGGTGCCGACAACTACAGCGTTCAGTTCGACACACCACAGCGCGCCATAACGCCCGGCCAGTCTGTCGTGTTCTACGCCGGTGACGTCTGCCTTGGCGGGGCAGTCATCGAATCACGCGCCACCAACGCGGCGCTTAGACATGTCGTATAAAGATCAGGTATATGCCTTAGCGGCCTTGATGCAGGCTTGCGAACTGGTCGACCAGTTGGCCACTAGCGGCACCGCTGACAACGTCGATTTCAAAGCATCGATTCAGCAATTGTTCATCTTTGACACCGAAGAGGCAGAAGCTGCATTTGCGGGTGGCGATAGCCTGCACTCCGGCCTTGTTGCCCTCGGCAAGCTGCTTAATCGCAAACGTGCGACTGGCCGCAGTGCGGCGCTCAACTATGCCATGGGTATACTCCATCTCGAAAAGAAGCTTGCCAAACATCCTGATATGTTGAAAATTATTCGCAATCGCTTACAGCATGCCGCATTTCACAATGAACACTTCAGCGCCAACAGCGACAGCGTAATCCACCCGGTCGCCGCGATATACCAGGACACGCTTAGTACCTTCCGCTTTCGTATCCAGGTCAATGGCAACCTTCAGCACCTGCGCGACGAGCGCATTGCCGACAGTATTCGCGCACTGTTACTGGTGGCAATTCGTGCCGCTCGCCTGTGGCGGCTGTATGGTGGCCGACGCTTTAATTTAATCTTTCAGCGCAAAAAACTAGAGCAGCTCGTTAGCGAATTATTGCAAGCGTAGACAGCCCTTCCCTTACCCCTTTGATACGAGCTTTTATGAACGATTTAACCCTCAGTACACTAACCGCCATTTCGCCAATCGACGGAAGATATGGCAGCAGAACTGCTGCTCTGCGAGCGGTTTACAGCGAATTCGGTCTTATCAAACAACGTATTCTTGTCGAAGTGCGTTGGTTGCAACACTTGGCCGCGCAACCGGGCGTTGCGGAGGTTGCAGAATTGAGCCAGCAAGCGACACAGTTCCTCGACGAGCTGGTCAGCGATTTTAGTTTAGAAGATGCTGCGCGAATAAAGGAGATCGAGCGCACCACTAACCATGACGTGAAAGCATGCGAGTATTTTCTTAAGGAAAAAATCGCTAGCAATGAAGAGCTCGAGCCATTCTCAGAATTCGTTCATTTCGCCTGTACGTCAGAGGATATCAACAACCTCTCTCATGCGCTTATGTTGCAACAAGGCCGTGATGAGGTGCTAGCGCCCGTTGCGCAGGAGCTGATTGACAGTTTACGTGACTTGGCGAAACGCTATGCTGACGTGCCGATGCTGTCACGTACCCACGGCCAATCGGCCACGCCAACCACAGTAGGCAAAGAGATTGCTAACACCGTGGCGCGTCTGGAGCGGCAGTCGAAGCAATTGCTGGCAGTGCAGCCGCTGGGCAAAATGAATGGTGCCGTGGGCAACTACAACGCCCATTTTGCCGCCTACCCTGATCTTGACTGGCCAGCTATTTCGAGCACGTTTATAGAAAGCCTTGGTTTGCATTGCAACACATTTACCACGCAGATCGAACCGCACGATTATATCGCCGAGCTGTTCGCCGCTTTGGCGCGTTTTAACACGGTGCTAATAGATTTCAATCGTGATATCTGGGGCTATATCTCCATCGGCTATTTCAAACAACGTACGGTTGCCGGTGAGGTGGGGTCTTCTACTATGCCGCACAAGGTAAACCCTATCGATTTTGAAAACTCCGAAGGCAACCTTGGCATAGCCAATGCGCTGCTGCAACACCTTGGCGAAAAGCTGCCCATCTCTCGCTGGCAGCGCGACTTAAGCGACTCCACCGTATTGCGCAACCTCGGCGTCGGCATAGCGCATTCCTTAGTAGCGTGGCAGTCAACCCTCAAGGGTGTAGGCAAACTTGAGCTGAATGAAAGCGCTATCGCCACCGACCTGGCGAACAGCTGGGAAGTGTTAGCTGAACCACTGCAGTCCATTATGCGTCGCTACGGGGTTGAACAGCCTTACGAGAAACTCAAAGCGCTCACCCGCGGGCAGACTATAGGTAAAGAAGAATTGCAGCGCTTTGTCGATACGCTCGACATCGACGAACAAGCGAAACAGCAGATGCGCGCCTTGACGCCAGAAAATTATATTGGCAACGCGGCGCAGCAGGCACGAAGCGTTTAATGCTGCTGGGCGATCTGTCGGCAGAGGAATTCCTTGCTGAACACTGGCAGCAAAAGCCGCTGCTTATTCGTAATGCAGTGCCCGACTTTGCCGATCCGCTGACGGCCGATGAACTGGCTGGTCTCGCCGTGGAGGAGTGTATTGAATCGCGCCTGATCAGCACGGATGCGCAAACCGGCGAATGTCGGCTACAACACGGCCCCTTTAGTAACGACGAATTGCAGGCACTGGGAGACCAGAACTGGACCTTGCTGGTGCAAGCGGTAGATCAATGGCTCGAAGCAGTCGCCGCGCTGCGGGCTCAGTGCAGCTTCCTGCCACAGTGGCGCATGGACGATGTGATGGTCAGTTTGGCCACACCCGGCGGCGGCGTTGGTCCACACTTTGATCAGTACGATGTGTTTCTGCTGCAAGGCCAAGGTTCGCGATTGTGGCGAGTTGGTCCGGCTTGCAATGACAACACGCCACAATTCGATAACGGCGGCTTAAGAAATATTGCTCCGTTCACTCCGTTGGAAGAACACATTCTTTACAGCGGCGATGTACTCTATGTACCGCCCGGCGTTGCCCACTGGGGTATCGCGCAAACAGAGTGCCTAACGTATTCGTTTGGCTTCAGAGCCCCAAGCCACGCTGAAGTGCTCAGCGAGTGGGGCCATAGCGTAGCAGCGACGTTAGCAGAGCAACTGCGCTATACCGACCCGACACAAACTGCTGCCAACGGTAATAGCCTGATCGACTCGAATGTTATCGACCGCCTGCAACATATTTTGCGGCACTACGTTGATGATCGCGATGCCTTGGCGACCTGGTTCGGCAACTGGGTAACTGAACCGAAATACGCAGAGTTGGCTCCCGAGCCTGAATTATTTGGTGAAGAAAACCTGCAGACCCTATTGGCCGGCCATACACATTTGCAGCGCGGCCTTGCGACGCGTGTTGCGTTGAGTCAGCTTGAGGCAAGCTGGATGTTATTCGTCAATGGCGAAGCGATTCCTATCACCAATAGCAGCCAGGCACTCGCGCAACTGCTGTCCGAGCAAAGCGAGATAGCCACTCATAAACTGCTAACCTTATGCGAGAATAGCGACAATTGCCGTCTTCTTACGAAGCTGCTGGCAAGCGGCAGTTTTGAATTGATAGTTATTTAGCTGGAACATTCTATGGACCGCCAACAACGCCTGGAAATAAGCTATCCCGAGGAGTATCACGCCAGTGCTCTACAGCTAATAGAACAAAGTCGGCGTTGTGTACGCATCTGGAGTCATGATCTCGAACCGGCGGTATACAACAGACAGACAATACAACAAGCTCTCTCGGCAATGGTGCGTGGCAATCGTAATGCCGAGGCTCGTATACTCGTTGCCGATGCCAGTGGGCTGGTGAAGTCCGGGCATTGTTTGGTCGCGCTGATGCGCCAATTGCCATCCGCCGTGAAAATTCGCCAGTGCGCCAGCCCCCCGGATCGCTATCGTGAGAATTTTATTATTGCAGATCTACACGCTGTCGCTGCCGGCATTGAAGGTGAGGAAGAACAGGCATTCGTTAACTTTCACGCTGCAGTAGAAGCAAAAAATCGCGCCCGTCATTTCGACTATCTGTGGGAGCGCGGCAAGGAAAGTCCCGAATTGCGCGCGCTGGCTTTGTGAACCACTATAATAATTTTATCAATTGCTGGGCCGCAGCAAACGGCGTTGTTTCGCCACTAACCACCTGCTTTTCCAGCTGTGGTCGCAACGTTTTTATTTGCGGATTTTGATTCAGGTGCAGCTCTAACATATCGTGCAGTAGTTTTTGCAGCCATTGCCGATTCTGCTCCGCACGCTTGCCCTCGAACCAGCGGCTTTTTTCGGCGCTAATGCGATAGTCAACAATCATGCCCCAAATGCTGTCAATGTCTTTATTTTCCAGCGCCGAGCAGGTTAGCACCCGTGGTGTCCAGAATGATGCATGACTGAGCAAATTCATCGCACTTTTGTAGTGGGTCTGGGTGCGCTTTGCGAGGTTAAGACTATCACCATCGGCTTTATTGATTACTAGCGCGTCTGCTAGCTCCATAATGCCTTTCTTTATGCCTTGCAGCTCATCTCCGGCGTTAGGTAACATCAGCACCAAAAAGAAGTCCACCATACCGGCAACTTCATATTCCGATTGCCCCACACCGACGGTTTCTACCAAAATCACGTCGAAACCCGCCGCCTCACAGAGCAACATAGTTTCGCGAGTTTTGTTTGCTACGCCACCTAAGGCACCCTCAGATGGCGACGGGCGAATAAAGGCATTTTGCTCGCGTGCCAGCATTTCCATGCGGGTTTTATCGCCTAATATACTGCCGCCGGCTAAGGGCGAACTCGGGTCTACCGCCAGCACGGCTACCTTTTTACCCTGGGCGATTAAGTGGCGGCCGAAGGCTTCAATGAAAGTAGATTTGCCAACACCGGGGCTGCCGCTAATACCGATGCGAATGCTGTTACCGGTAGAAGGTAGAATGGCTTCCAGTATTTTCTGCGCCTGCACGCGATGCTCATCACGTTTGCTTTCAACCAGCGTGATGGCTTTCGCAAGGCTGCGGCGCTCGCCGTTGCGGAGCCGCTCTAGATCAATGATAGGTGTCATATTAAGGAGACGTTAAGCGGCGGAGTCGCCTTTGTTAATAGCAGCAAGTACTTCACGTGCGGCAACGGGAATTTTCGTTCCGGGACCAAAAATGCCCTTCACGCCGGCGGCGTAGAGAAATTCATAATCAGGTTTGGGTATAACACCGCCAGCGATCACGATAATTTCGCCGGCGCCTTGTTTCTTTAATTCTTCTATCAAAGCCGGTACCAAGGTTCTGTGACCGGCAGCCTGCGAGGATACGCCCACGGCGTGTACATCGTTTTCTATCGCTTGTTTGGCAACTTCTTCCGGGGTTGAAAACATTGGCGACAAATCAATATCAAAGCCGACATCGGCAAACGCGGTCGCAATCACTTTCGCGCCGCGATCATGCCCGTCCTGGCCCATTTTGCACACTAGCATACGTGGCCGCCTGCCGTGCGTGTCGACAAACGTAGTGATGTCATCACCGATTGCTTTCCAGTCTTTATCCTCTTTGTAGGCACTGCCGTAAACGCCCGACACCGTCTGTGCCTGCGCGTTGAAGCGGCCGAAGCTACGCTCCATGGCGGATGATATTTCGCCCACCGTCGCGCGGGCGCGCGTGGCCTGCACTGCCAGATCGAGCAAATTGCCCTCCCCACCTTCAGCACACTGATAAATGGCTTCCAGCGCATCTTCCACTGCTGCATTATCGCGCTTCTCTTTAAGCGTTTTTAGCCGCCTAAGCTGCGCTTCACGCACAGCGTTGTCATCAATCACAAGGGTATCATGGTCGGCTTCCTCGTCGAGCACGTACTTATTAACACCGACGATTACGTCTTCGCCACGATCAATGCGCGCCTGCTTGCGCGCCGCCGACTCCTCAATGCGAAGTTTTGGCATGCCGGTCTCAATCGCTTTGGCCATGCCGCCCTGTTCTTCAACCTCTTCGATCAACTGCCAGGCTTTGTCCGCAATCTCCTGCGTCAACGACTCCATCATATATGAGCCGCCCCACGGGTCGACGACGTTGGTGATGCCTGTTTCTTCCTGTATCACCAGCTGTGTATTACGTGCGATGCGCGAAGAAAACTCTGAGGGCAAAGCAATCGCCTCATCAAGCGCATTAGTATGCAGCGATTGGGTGCCACCAAATACGGCAGCTAACGCTTCAATCGTAGTGCGGACCACGTTGTTGTACGGGTCTTGCTCGGTCAGCGACCAACCCGAGGTTTGCGAATGGGTACGCAGCATTTTGGACTTCTGATTCTTTGGCTTAAATTCATCGACAATACGCGCCCACAGCATTCGCGCCGCACGCATTTTGGCAATCTCCATATAGAAGTTCATGCCAATGCCCCAGAAAAACGACAGACGTGGTGCAAATTGGTCGATATCCAGCCCTGCCGCCAGCGCGGTACGAATATATTCCTTACCGTCGGCCAGCGTGTAGGCAAGCTCCAGTGCATTGTCTGCGCCAGCTTCCTGAATGTGGTAACCGGAAATCGAAATACTATTGAATTTCGGCATCTTCTCTGTGGCATACGCAATAATGTCGCCAATGATTCTCATCGAGGGAACGGGTGGGTAAATATAGGTATTACGCACCATAAACTCTTTCAAAATATCATTCTGAATAGTGCCTGAGAGTTTATCGTGCGCCACGCCTTGCTCTTCGGCAGCAACGATGTAACCCGCCAATACCGGCAGCACGGCGCCGTTCATGGTCATGGATACCGAGACCTTGTCGAGCGGTATGCCGTCGAACAGAATCTTCATGTCTTCGATGGAGTCGATCGCTACGCCGGCTTTACCGACGTCGCCACTAACCCGCGCGTGGTCGGAGTCATAGCCGCGGTGGGTGGCGAGGTCGAAAGCGACCGATACGCCCTGCCCGCCCGCCGCCAAGGCTTTGCGGTAGAAGGCGTTGGACTCTTCAGCGGTCGAAAAACCAGCGTACTGGCGAATCGTCCAGGGTCGCCCGGCATACATGGTTGCCTGCGGGCCGCGAATAAACGGCTCAACGCCAGGCATGGTGTTGGTATGGGATAAATGCTCGATATCTTCCTGGGTGTAGAGCGGTTTTACGTCTATACCTTCGGCGGTGTGCCAGGTGAGATCTTCCAGCGGTTTGCCGCGCATTTGTTTGGTGGCAAGCTCGCGCCACTGTTCAACGCTGGCGTGAGGAGGTTGGTAGGAATCTTTTTTCATAGAGAATATCCGTCGAAATAGTGGTTTCACTCGCCACGTCCTTGTGGTTCGCCCTTCGGGCAGCCTGCGGTTGTGAAAATCGGCTATCCTGCCGATTTTTCGCGACTGAAGTCGCTCCCACAGTTTACCCTGTATTTGTAGGAGCGACTTTAGTCGCGAACAGCTGGCTGACTAAGTTCGATCAAAACGCCATCACAGCTTTTTGGGTGAATAAATATAACCAGCGAGTCATGCGCACCCGGCGACGGTGTCTCGCTTAGAAATTGGTAACCTTTTTCACGCAGGCGCTCAACGTCGGCATAGATGTCATCGCTGCAAAAACACAGATGATGCAAGCCGCCTCCACGTTTATCGAGATAAGTCTGTATCGGCCCCTCCCCGTTTAGCGGGTGCACCAGTTCAATGCTGGTCTCGGGCAGCTTGAAGAATGCCGTTGTCGTTTTCGCGGCTTCGACATCCTCCTGGCCTTGGTAATCAAGGCCGAAGTCTTCAAGAAAGCGTGAAATAGCTTTTTGAAAATCTGGCACCGCAATGGCTATGTGATCAAGCGCTGTAATCATATTACTTCAGTCCCTAAATAATGCGCGTCAAGAATTTCTCGGTTTTCTGGCGTTTGCGCTGATCGCGTTGCTCAGGCGTTACTTCAACAGCCTGTTCGTCTGGGGTCACTTTGAACAGCGGTTGACCCTTGCTGATAATAACGCCCTCGCCTTCCGCCAGCACTGCATCAATTGTACCCGCGAACGACGCATACACTTTGTTGAACATCTTCATCACTTCAACAATATACAGCGGATCGCCCTCTTCGAAATGGCCGCCGACATTAACAAAAGCATCCATACCTGGCGCTTCGCGAGGATAGTACATACCGCCGCTTTGCGCCAAAATCTCATCCGACTTGGCTATTGGTGGCGGCACCAGCATTTTTCGCATCTCTTCCTGCAACTCGGAATCCAGTAGCTTTTCTGGAATATTGATCGACAGGTCGTTGTTCACCTTCAAATCAAAAAAGCTGGTTGTCTGTGCCAGATAAGGCAGTACGCTGAGCAACTCCATACCACTCTGGTAACCCAGGTGTGCACTTTGTGCCTTTTTCCAAAGTGATTTGCTGAAGCCTTTCGGCTGTGTGTTGCTAGCCATCAGTTGTTGGAGGCTTGGGTAATCTTGTACTTTTGTCTTGCGCTTTAGTTCGCCGTAAAATGCCAGTGCGTTGTCTAAAAGCTGCTGATCGTGATCCCAGATCATATGGGCTGCAGCACGACCTTCTTTGTGCTCTATATTCAAAAAGTTGTAGAGATCGGCCAGCACTTCTGCGGGATTCTCCAACCATTCTACTTTTTTCGCTGTGGCATTGAAGCGATGCTTATTTGCAGACAGCCAGCCAGAAAGAATATGCGGTTCTTGCAGTAGCATCGCAATGGGGCGAGCCAGCAGAGTGTGCTTATGCTCAATCACAGCGCTAAAGTCTGCTTGTAGAGCGCTATCGTCGGTTTTATCTGTGTAGGCGTTTTGGATCTGCCGCAGTGCGTAATCTACGTCTATTTGATTGGCTTCGCGCTTGAGCAGGCCCACAGCCGTTAGATACGGCAATATAAACCGCGTGGTCGGGCGAGCGTTAATATTGTTGCCGATAAACCAGTTCACTAAGCCATAGTGAAATTCTAAATTAGTCGCTACATCATGGCCGCGTATTTTCGTGCCACACAGGATGTTGGCCAGGCGTTTGAAGCTGTCGAGGCGATCCTCACCGTGGGTGAGAATGAGCGCAATATTGCTATCGTAGGCACCGGCCAGCGTGTATTTCATAAATACATCGGTGTCCGGATTATGTACGCAAATACCCTGGTCGTCACGAATTTCATCTGCTGACGGATTGGTCCAGGAGTGAATCACGCCGCCCGCATGCGGGGCCAGCGCCTGGTTGGTCGCATTCAAACGCGCCTCTACAGAAGCTTTCTTGCGCCGCACGCGCGTTGGCTTTGGCAAGCGTTTTTTATGCTGAGCCAGCAGCACCATCGCTTCAACCAGTGATTCAACGACAAAATAATCGTCTTCATTGGCTGGGTTAGCAAACTTCAGTGCATAGCAGAGTTCGGTGACGCGGTGTTCAACCTGAATACGCGTGTTCATCTCCATAAAAAAGTGTTTGTCGCCATCAACAATACACTCAAAGGTAGACACCGAATCAAGACCGACTGCCGCGCCAAAACGCTCTGCCTCTTCTTCCATTGCGGCGAGAGTAGCGATGTCTTGTTGCAGCGTTTTGATTTCGTCACGGTGCGCTTTGTTGGCCTTGGCAGTTTCCAACGCTTCATTTAGCGTACTGCGCGTAACCGATACCTCGAGCAGCTTTTGCTCGTGCATTTGCAGTGAACAGTCGCGCGCGCCCAATGACAAACTCCACTCGCCGTTACCGATCGCCTGAATTTCCAGATGTCGCGTGGTTTCAATATTAAGCTCTATCAATACGTTTTTATTGTCACCGACGCCGGTAGTTTTTACTTCGTTCAGAATTTCCCGCACCAGTTCTGGAGACTTGCTGGCGGCCTGTTCTACCTTCTCTGCCTGTGACTTGCCTGTGTAATGCGACGGTGCAGGCATGATGCGTTGGCCCTTGCCGCCACCACCGCTGATCGCTTTCAGGCGAATGCGATTATTGGGATACTGCTCATACATTTCGGTGACGCAGGCGACAACCTGCTCACTCATCTCTTCCACCGTGTACAGATCAATGCCTTTTGTATAGGAAGCCAATAGCACCGCGTCGGCCTTCTCTTCCAACGACACGTCTGAGTCGGCAAGCAATTTGGCATCTACTTTTAACTTGTGCTTGTTAACCAACGCCTGCAGAGATTTAGCATCCTTGTGTTTTTTAAGCAGCGTTAAACAGGTGACGTTGTCTACACCGGGCGTTACGCTAACGCCCACCTGCAGCGCCGTGCGCTTGGCCTCATCTTTCAAGCCGGCGCCGCGCACGGTGCGCGAACACGGCCCGATAAAAATCAAGCCGGCCTGCTCCATGGCGCGAACCATGTCTTCGTCCTCGGCCATAAAGCCGTAGCCGGCAAAAATTGAGTTGTAGTTGTTGTCGTGCGCAATACGAATGATTTGCTCGATGCGCTGCACGCGCTCTTCCCTGCTGGCGCCGCTGTAGTCCGGCACCCGATGCACGCGTGAGGGCTCGGTAAAGGTGCGCAACTCCGGCGCCAGTGCATGCTTGTAAACGATAGCGTCTTTTTCCGAGAGCAGAATGCCGTAGTGCTCAATGCCCATTTCGGCAAACACATCCATTGCCTCCTTGCGTATTGGCCCGCGACAGATAATCAGCGGTCGCATATCGGTGCAGGAAAAACTGCTCGCCCAATCGCCTGCATCAATCAGCCGACGATCGCGATGAATCAAGGGATTGTTAGTGTAGTGTTGTTTGGTCTTATGCACGCGTTAAGCCTCGAAGAGGGTTAGTGTTGGTGTCAATTACCCGTGATAAATTAATGAAATTCTCGCTGCACGGCTTGCATGGGCTGCGGTGTGTAGTGTTGCAGATGAAAATTCATGTTCTCCGCCAGCACGGTGCGCAAGTCCGATGGCATTACGATTTGCGACACAGAGCCGAGGCTCAAGGCCTCGTTTGGGTTCATCAACTCCTGCTCGTAGCGCGAGGCGAGGATAAGCTCTTGCTCCTTCTCCCAGGCTTCGACGCTCAGTCTGGCGGCTTCCTGCGCGGTTTTTTTGCTACCGCCACCGGCGATAAGTGCATGCGTTTCAGCGACGATTTTGCGCTGCGCCTCAGAACGTATCTCGCGTAGCTCGTCCTTATAGACGAATGCGACGCCTGCCGGACCCATCACAGCCGCGCGTGTCGTTGGCAAGGCAATCACAAAATCCGCACCGGTGGGATAGTTGTTGTAGGAAGCATAAGCGCCACCAAAAGCGTTGCGCAGGATTACCAGAAAGCGCGGCGTGCGCCGAAAGAGCGTGATCAGGCTGAAGGTATAGACCGGCAGCTGCGCAACGCGGATAAAGTTTGTCAGGTCGGAGACCGGGTCTGCATAGCCCACGCGGCGGCAGGCAAGCATATGTGCGCCCCAGAACACGG
>RCMY010005025.1_pt1 | contig 11277 bp, 10 predicted proteins | sample 2041341 | NCBI WGS metagenome assembly RCMY01 (sample SAMN09708234, study PRJNA481090) | Marine sediment metagenome, whole genome shotgun sequencing project.
CCTGATGCATGCAGCGCCGACCGTGTGCCGGGCGGAAAGAATGCCCGGATCGGCGCGCGGGTTTCCACCTGACTGACAAACAGCACCTGACCTTCGTTCAGAATTCCCAAATTGGCCGTCTCACCGCTGTCGCGCATCAAATGCCGCAAGGCGGGGCGGGATCGGTCAATCAGGCTGGTGCGCCGCAAGAACGCCGACCCGATCAGAAACGCGCCCGGACCGATGTGCCAAGTCTGATCGCTGTCGTCGGTTTCGACGATGCTGTGGGCCTGCAAGGTGGTCAGCACCCGGTACAGGGTCGATGGCGACTCGCCCAGATCATCGGCCAGACCGGTCAGGGTCGCCCCCTCAAGTTCCGACAGACGGGCCAGCAGGGTCATCGCACGGTCCAGCGACTTGATCGTGTTCTGTTCGGTGCTGTCATTGAACCCGCGCGGACGCCCTCGCGCCTTGCGCGGTGTCGCTGCTGGGGAACCGGGCCCGTCATTCTTTGCGAAATCCATAAGGTCCTGCCAATTTATCTGATGATCCGGGTAGACCGAGTTGAAAAATTCAGTACCTTGATAACATGGCATGAATTGGGAAAATTCGGAAACGGAAAACTTTTTCAGAAAACTAGGAGAACATGGCGGTTGGACTTATCGTAGGGGCAACCCAACCTGACGGAGGACGACATGAGCTTTCAGAACCCAGTTTTCATTCCCGGCCCGACCAACATGCCCGAGGCGATCCGCCAAGCCTGCTATATGCCGACGATTGACCACCGGTCGCCGGTGTTTGGCAAGATCCTGCATCCCTGCCTTGATGGCGTGCGCCGCATTCTGAAATCCGAAAGCGCAAAGATCTTCATCTTCCCCTCCACCGGCACCGGCGGCTGGGAAACCGCGCTGACCAACACGCTGTCCCCCGGGGACAAGGTTCTGGCCGCCCGCAACGGCATGTTCAGCCACCGCTGGATCGACATGTGCCAGCGTCATCAACTTGACGTGCAGATTGTCGAAACCCCTTGGGGTGAGGGTCTGCCTGCCGACAAATACGAAGAGGCCTTGAAGGCCGACAAAGCCCATTCGATCAAGGTCGTGCTGGCCACCCACAACGAAACCGCGACCGGTGTGAAATCAGACATCGCTGCGGTGCGCCGCGCTCTGGATGCCGCCAAACACCCCGCGATGCTGTTTGTCGATGGCGTCAGCTCGATCGGGTCGATGGATTTCCGGATGGACGATTGGGGCGTCGATATTGCCGTCACCGGATCGCAAAAAGGCTTTATGCTGCCCGCCGGTCTGGCGATCGTCGGATTTTCCGACAAGGCGATGAAGGCGATTGATACCGCGACCCTGCCGCGCACCTTTTTCGACATCCGCGACATGGCCAAAGGCTATGCCAACAATGCCTATCCCTATACGCCGCCGGTTGGCCTGTTGAACGGTCTGAAACTGTCGATTGAATTGATCGAAGCCGAAGGTCTGGACAACGTTCTGGCCCGTCACACCCGTATCGCCACCGGGGTGCGACGTGCTGTCGACGCCTGGGGCCTGAAGCTCTGCGCGGCATCCCCCGAGCTGTATTCCGACAGCGTTTCGGCGATCTGCACGCCCAAAGGGTTCGATGCCACCGATATCGTCACCGTCGCGGCGCGCGATTACGGTATGGCATTTGGCGTCGGTCTGGGCGAAGTCGCAGGCAAGGTTTTCCGGATCGGCCATCTCGGTTCGCTGACCGACGCAATGATGCTTTCGGGTCTGGGTGTTGCTGAAATGGTGATGGTCGACCTGGGGCTTGATATCAAACTGGGTTCGGGCGTTGCCGCGGCGCAAAATTTCTATCGCCGCGACAATGCTCAGAAAAAGGCTGCTGCAGAATGAAAGACGTTAACGGAATGATCATCCCCACATGGGACGACGTGATCGAGGCGCACGATCGCGTCCGCCCGCATATTCATCGGACACCGGTTCTGACTTCGTCCTATCTGAACGCCCTGACCGGCGCGCAACTGTTCTTCAAGTGCGAGAATTTCCAGAAGGCCGGCGCGTTCAAGGTACGCGGCGCATCCAATGCGGTGTTCGGTCTTTCGGATGAAATGGCGAAAAACGGTGTTGCGACCCATTCCAGCGGTAATCACGCGCTGTCACTCGCCTATGCGGCCGGTCGGCGCGGCATTCCGTGCCACGTTGTGATGCCGCGCACGGCGCCTCAGGCCAAAAAAGATGCGGTCAAAGGATACGGCGGCATCGTGACGGAATGCGAACCCTCGACCACCAGCCGCGAGGAATATTTCGCCCGTGTCCAGGAAGAAACCGGGGCTGATTTTGTGCATCCCTATAACGACCCTCGGGTGATTGCGGGTCAGGCAACCTGTTCGCGCGAACTGCTGGAACAGATGGAGCAGGATCACGGCGGCGGTCTTGACGCTGTGATCGCGCCGATCGGTGGCGGCGGGATGATCTCGGGGACTTGCCTGACCCTGTCGACCATCGCGCCCGACGTCCGGATCTATGCCGCCGAACCGGATCAGGCTGACGATGCGGCCCGGTCTTTCAGGGCCGGTCACATCATCGCCGACGATGCCCCGGAAACCGTCGCAGACGGGCTCAAGGTGCCGCTGAAAGAACTGACCTGGCATTTCGTCAAGACCCACGTCACCGACATCCTGACGGCAAGCGATCAAGAGATCATCGATGCGATGCGCCTGACTTGGCAACGTATGAAAATTGTGATGGAATCCAGCAGCGCCGTCCCGCTGGCCGTAATCCTCAGAAACCCCGAAGTCTTTGCCGGCAAGCGCGTCGGCGTCGTCATCACTGGCGGAAACGTCGATCTGGGCAAATTGCCCTGGATGCAGCATTAGGAGCTAAGACATTGAAAGATATCAACTATGATGACCTCGAAGTAGGCTATGACGTTCCCGCCGTTCCCGGCATGGACGAAGCCGACATTCAGACGCCCTGCCTGATTTTGGATCTGGATGCGCTGGAGCGCAACATCAAGAAGATGGGCGACTATGCCAAGGCCCATGGCATGCGCCACCGGTCGCATGGCAAGATGCACAAATCGGTCGACGTGCAAAAGCTGCAGGAAGAACTGGGCGGTGCGGTCGGCGTCTGCTGTCAGAAAGTCAGCGAAGCCGAAGTGTTCGTGCGTGGCGGGATCAAGGACGTTCTGGTGTCCAATCAGGTCCGCGATCCGGCCAAGATCGACCGTCTGGCCCGCCTGCCCAAGCGCGGCTCGAAGATCACCGTCTGTATCGATGATGTGACGAATGTGGCCGATCTTTCGGCAGCGGCAGTCAAGCATGGCACGACGATCCATTGCTTTATCGAGATCGATTGCGGCGCCGGCCGTTGCGGCGTGACGACAACCGCCGCAGTCTTGGAAATCGCCAAGGCGATCGATACCGCCGAGGGACTGAAATTCACCGGTATTCAGGCCTATCAGGGCGCAATGCAGCATATCGACAGTTTTGATGAGCGTAAGATCAAGCTGGATGCTGCCATCGCACAGGTCAAGGATGCCGTGGATGCGCTGACTGAAATCGGGCTGAAGCCTGAATTCGTGTCGGGCGGCGGCACCGGATCGTACTATTTCGAAAGCAATTCCGGCGTTTACAACGAGTTGCAGTGCGGTTCCTATGCCTTCATGGATGCCGATTATGGCCGCATCCATGATAAGGACGGCAACCGGATCGACGCTGGCGAATGGGAAAATGCGCTGTTTATCCTGACCAGTGTGATGAGCCACGCCAAACCGCATCTGGCCGTCGTCGATGCCGGCCTCAAGGCGCAATCGGTGGACAGCGGTCTGCCGTTCATCTTTGGCCGCGACGATGTGAAATACATCAAGTGTTCCGATGAGCATGGCGTCGTCGCCGACCCCGATGGCGTGCTGAAGATCAACGAAAAGCTGCGGCTGGTGCCAGGTCACTGCGATCCGACCTGCAACGTGCATGACTGGTATGTCGGCGTACGTGGCGGCAAGGTGGAAACCCTGTGGCCGGTCTCGGCCCGCGGCAAGGCATATTAAGCCGAAGCTTCACCACAAGCAGGCACCCCCGGACCTCGGGAGGAGGCCCCGGGAACGGGGCCCGAGGGTGCCGACGCCAACCATGAAGGATTCCCCATGTACATCGTTCCCGAAGCCGCCATTGCCGGTCTTATCACCCCCGAAGCCAGTTTTGACGCGGTTGAAAAGGTCTTCGCCTCGATGGCTGCGAAATCCGCATACAACTTTCCGGTGATCCGCGAAGCGATCGGCCATGCCGATGCGCTCTACGGGTTCAAGTCAGGGTTTGACCGGGCGGCGCTGGATCTCGGGTTGAAATCCGGCGGCTATTGGCCGGGCAACGCGGCAAAGGGGCTGACCAATCACCAGTCCACCGTGTTCCTGTTCGACGCCGACACTGGCAAATGCCGCGCCGTCGTCGGGGGCAACCTGTTGACCGCCCTGCGCACTGCCGCCGCCGCCGCGGTTTCGGTCGCGCATCTGGCGCGCAGGGACGCAAAGGTGCTTGGCATCATCGGCGCGGGCCATCAGGCGGCGTTCCAGTTGCGCGCCATCGCTGCACAACGGAATTTCGAAAAGGTCGTGGCCTGGAACCGCTCGCCCGAGAAACTCGACGGGTTGCGCAAGGTCGCCGAAGGTCTGGGCCTCGCGTTCGAATCCGTCACGGTCGAACAACTGGGGGCGCAGGCCGATGTGATCGTCACCATCACCTCCAGCATCGATCCGATCCTGACCCACCATCAGGTGAAACCGGGCACCCATATCGCCTGTATGGGCACGGATACCAAAGGCAAGATGGAGGTCGATACCGCCCTGATCGGCCACGCGACCCTGTTCACCGACGAAATCGCCCAGTCGATCACCATCGGCGAATGCCAGCACGCCATGCTGGACCTGTCGATCCGTCGTGAAGACATCACCGAACTGGGCGCCGTGATCAACGGCAGCCACGCGGGCCGCACGTCAGACGACGAAATCACTCTGTTTGATGGCACGGGTGTCGGGCTTCAGGATCTGGCAGTTGCGTCAGCGGTTGTCGATCTGGCCGTGAAAAAAGGCATCGCAATCGAAGTCGATTTTTGATGCAGAACCGGCAAAGCCATCGCACCGTCGCGCTTGGGCGCATCGGTCGGGGCTTGCCGGACGTCACGACCTCATCGACCGATAGCGCGTGCAGGCTCTTTGACAAAATCAACGGAACGGGGGCGACTTCCCGTGGCACGCCCTCGCCTTCTCGGGCCCCACAGTGCTGCGCAGTCCCGAACCCAAGCAGCAGCCGGTGGTTTTGCTGAGACGCCGGTTTTGTCGAACTTCCAAACGCTTTGGCATAACGTAAGAATATAAAAAAAGCCGCAACAGGAGAATTGAGATGTCACCAGAAGACACCAAAAAGGCCACTGAACGCCAGGCCGCGCTGGATTATCACGAATTCCCCCGGCCCGGGAAGCTCGAGATCCGGGCGACCAAACCAATGGCGACGGGGCGCGACCTGAGCCGGGCCTACTCCCCCGGCGTGGCCGATGCCTGTCTGGAAATCGAGAAGAACGCACAGGAAGCTTTCCGTTATACCGCCAAGGGCAATCTGGTCGCGGTGATCACCAATGGCACCGCGGTTCTGGGTCTGGGCGACATCGGCGCGCAGGCGTCCAAACCGGTGATGGAGGGCAAGGCGGTCCTGTTCAAGAAATTCGCCGGGATCGATTGTTTCGATATCGAAGTGAACGAGACAGACCCCGAAAAGCTGGCCGATCTGGTCTGCCGTCTGGAACCCACATTCGGCGCGATAAACCTCGAAGACATTAGGGCCCCCGACTGTTTCATCGTCGAACGGATCTGCCGTGAACGCATGGGCATCCCGGTCTTTCACGACGACCAGCACGGGACTGCCATCGTTGCCGCCGCCGCGGCCACCAACGCGCTGCTGGTGGCGAACAAGCGGTTCGAGGATATCAAGGTCGTCGCATTGGGCGCCGGGGCCGCCGGTATTGCCTGCCTGAAGATGATGATGGTGATGGGGGTCCAGAAAGAAAACATCACTATGCTGGATTCCAAGGGAGTGGTGCACACCTCGCGCAACAACCTGACCGCAGAGAAGGCAGAATTCGCGCGCAATACCGAGATGCGCAGCGTGATGGATGCGATGGAAGGCGCCGACCTGTTTCTCGGCGTCTCTGGGCCCGGCCTGCTGACGCAGGAGATGGTCAAAAAGATGGCCGCCCATCCGATCATCTTTGCGCTGGCCAATCCAACGCCCGAAATCATGCCCGAGCTGGTGCGCGAGGTTTCCCCCGAAGCGCTGATTGCCACAGGGCGCAGCGATTATCCGAACCAGGTGAACAACGTGTTGTGCTTTCCGTTCATCTTTCGCGGCGCGCTGGATTCCGGCGCGACCGAGATCAACGACGCGATGAAAGTCGCCTGTGTCGAAGCGATTGCCGGGCTTGCCCGCGCGCCTGCCAGCGCCGAGCTGGGTGCAGCATATCAGGGGGAACGGCTCGCCTTTGGCCCCGAATACCTGATCCCGAAACCCTTTGACCCCCGGCTTTTGCCGACCATCGCTGTGGCCGTGGCCAAGGCGGCCATCGAAAGCGGCGTGGCGACACGCGAGATTGATCTGGAGGCTTACGGCAAAAGTCTGCAAACTCAGGTCTATCGCTCGGCCCTGATCATGCGGCCGGTTTTCATGGCCGCGCGCAAGGAACAGCGCCGCATCGTCTTTGCCGAGGGCGAAGAACCCCGTGTGCTGCGTACCGTTCAGTCAATGACCGAAGAGCTGAGCGAAACCGCCATCCTTGTCGGCCGCCCCGAGGTGATCGAACAACGGATCGAGCGTGAGGGGCTTTCGGTGCGGGCCGGTGAGCATTTCGAACTGGTGAACCCCGAAAGCGACGCACGATACCGGGATTACTGGGGCAGCTATCACGCGATCATGCAGCGCAAGGGTGTCACCCCCGATCTGGCCAAGGCGATCCTGCGCACCAACTCCACCGCCATCGCCGCGACGATGGTCCACCGGGGCGAGGCGGATAGCATGATCTGCGGCACTGTGGGTCAGTATCTCTGGCATCTGAATTACATCCAGCAGATCCTGGCGAACGACGATTTGCACCCGGCCGGGGCACTGTCGCTGATGATCCTGGACAAGGGGCCGCTGTTCATCGCCGACACCCATGTCAACACCGAACCCGATGCGCGGCAACTGGCTGAAACGATGATCGCCGCCGCGCGCCATGTGAAACGCTTTGGGATCAAACCCAAGGTGGCCCTGTGTTCGGGCAGCCAGTTCGGCAACCTCGACAGCCGTTCAGGCCGGGTGGCACGCGATGCGCTGGCCTTGCTCGACGCCACCGATACCGGGTTTGAATATGAGGGCGAGATGCACACCGACGCCGCACTTGACCCGGATCTGCGCGAACGTCTTTTCCCGGGCAGCCGCCTGACCGGAAAGGCCAACGTGCTGGTCTATACCAACACCGACGCGGCAGGCGCGACGCGCAACATCCTGAAATCGGTGGCAGACGGGCTTGAGGTTGGGCCGATCCTGATGGGTATGGGCAACCGCGCGCATATCGTCACCCCCGGCGTGACAGTGCGCGGCCTTCTGAACATGGCCGCGCTCGCCGGAATGCCGGTGTCCAGCTATGGCTGAGGCATCGGGCCAGACAGACTTTAACAGCAAGATAGTTTTTCACACTGGGGAGGAGACCCAATCATGTCAGTGACATCTGACGAGAATATGCCGCACCACGATCCGGTCAACGAAAGAATCCCCGGGCCAAAACTGTTTACGCTTGGCCTGCAACACGTTCTTGTCATGTATGCTGGCGCCATCGCGGTGCCGCTTATTGTCGGGCGTGTGCTGGGCCTGTCGCCGCCCGATGTCGCCTTCCTGATTTCCGCCGACCTCTTTGTCTGCGGCGTCGTGACGATCATCCAATCGCTGGGCGCCTCCAAGTATTTCGGTGTCAAACTGCCGGTCATGATGGGCGTGACCTTTGCCTCAGTCGGCCCGATGGTTGCCATCGGCGCCGCCAACCCCGGTACGGAAGGGGCGCGGATGATCTTTGGCGCAATTATCGGTGCCGGTATCATCGCCATGCTGATCGCCCCGCTGGTCAGCCGGATGTTGCGGTTCTTTCCGCCGGTTGTGACCGGCACGATCATTCTGGTCATCGGCGTGACCCTGATGCGCATCGGTATCAACTGGATCTTCGGCCTGCCTGTCGGTCCGACCGCACCAAAGATCGTCAATCCGGAACATCTGGCCTGGCTCAAAGAGGTACGCGGGATGCTTGACGCGGGCGCTATCCCCGCGATTCCGGAGGGATTGAATATCGCGCCATCGGTGGAAAACCCCAACTATGCCACGGTGCAAAGCATGGGGATCGCGTTTCTTGTGCTGTTCACGATCATCGGCGTGATGAAGTTCGCCCGCGGTTTCTGGTCCAACATCGCGGTGCTGCTGGGCATCATTGTCGGCGCAGTTGCCGCCGGGGCGATGGGGCTGATGCAATTCGAACATGTCGGCACCGCCAAGTGGTTCGCGATCATCACCCCGTTCCACTTTGGTCTGCCGATCTTTGATCCGGTCATGATCATTACCATGACGCTGGTGATGATTGTCGTGATGATCGAATCCACGGGCATGTTCCTGGCCTTGTCCGACATGTGCGGCAAGAAACTGGAGCGCACCAGCCTGTCTGCAGGTCTGCGCACCGATGGTCTGGGCACGCTGATCGGTGGGTTGTTCAACACCTTCCCCTATACCTCGTTCAGCCAGAACGTCGGTCTTGTGGGGGTCACGGGCATCCGATCACGCTATGTCTGCGTCATGGGTGGCGCGATCATGATCGTGCTCGGCCTGATCCCCAAGATGGGTGCCATTGTCGAGGCCTTGCCGGTCGCGGTTCTGGGCGGTGCGGGTCTGGTGATGTTCGGAATGGTCGCGGCCACGGGTGTTCGCATCCTCGGCGCTGTCGATTTCAAGGTGAACAAGTTCAATGGGTTGATCGTCGCCATTTCGCTGGGCGCCGGGATGATCCCGCTGATCGCACCTGACTTCAAGATGCACCTGCCCCATGCCTGGCACCCACTGATCGAAAGCGGCATCCTGCTTGCCTCGATCTGGGCCGTCGCGCTGAACGCCATTTTCAACGGCACCAGCGCCAATGCCGAGGAAGAGGCCCGCGCCTCCGCTCTGGCCTCTGATGGCGCCCACTGATAGCGGCACCTGACCAACAGGCGGCCCGGTGCGATCTGCGCCGGGCCGTTTGCGTTTTAGCCCACCCTTGCAAATTCCCCTGATCGGAGCGTTCGATGTTGACGGGTCTCGTGCTGCTTTATGTCGGTGCCGTCTTGTGCCTGAATTCATTGTGGATGGCCGACCAGATCGATTCCCGTGAAATCGTACCGATCAATCTGGCCAGCGGAACCATTGCGGCGGTGGTCGCGGGATATATGGCCCTTGGCCCCGGTGCCGATGACACTTCCATCGCAGCCGCGGCGATGACGCTGCTGTTCGCGATCACCTATCTTTGGGTGGCGTGGAACCGGCTGACCGGAGGCGACGGGCGCGGGCTGGGTTGGTTCAGCCTGTTCGTGGCGATCACCGTCCTGCCCGTGGCCTGGCGCGAGGTGGCGGATGCAGACAGCGCCTTCGACCTGTGGCTTGGCCTGAGCTGGCTGGCGTGGTCGGGGCTTTGGGCGCTGTATTTCGTGGCGCTGGCGCTGCGCGCTCCGATCAGCCGTGCCGTCGCTCTGGCGACCGGTCTGGCGGGCGTGTTCACCGGCTGGTTGCCGGGGGTGCTGATCCTGAACGGCTTTGGTTGACCGCTCAGGCGATCAGCCGCCACAGGAACACCGCGCCCGTACCAAACCCGGCCAGCGCAATCCCTGAGCGCACTGCGGCGCGCGGCAACAGGCGCGACAGCGGTGCCCCGGCATAGCCCCCTACCGTCGCCGCGACCATCATCGCCAGCGCCTGTGGCCAGGCCACCAGCCCGGCCAGGGCAAAGACCGCCACCGACACTGCCGACACCGCAAAGGACATCGCGTTCTTCAGGCCGTTCATCTGGTGAATGTCGGCCATCCCCCACATGGTAAACAGCGCCAGCAGCACGATCCCCAGCCCGCCATTGAAATACCCGCCATAGAGCGAAACAAGGAACAGCCCCACCGCGCCGAACGGCGTAATGCTCCGCGCCGAACGCCCCAGCCACGCGCGCAGCCAGTCGCCCCAGACAAAGACCGCCGTCGCTCCGATCAGCAGGAAGGGCACGATGGCCGCAAACGCCGCATCTGACGACACAAGCAACAGCAGCCCCCCCGCCATTCCACCCAGCAGCGCGGTTGCGGTCATAAGCATCAGGCGGCGGCGATCCAATTGCGCGATTTCGGCGCGAAACCCAACGACGCCGCCCAGATATCCGGGAAACACCGCCACCGCACTGGTCGCATTGGCAAGGATCGGCGGCATTCCGGTCAGAACCAGCGCGGGAAACGTCAGAAACGTGCCACCACCGGCGATGGTATTGACGATTCCAGCCGCAAAGGCGGCCCCCATGAGAAGGATGAGATCATACATTCCCGGCAATCCTGAAAAAGGAAACGGCCCCCGCCCGTAAGCGGCAGAGACCACAGCGTCAATCAAAAGTCGCGATCAGGCGCGTGCGGTTACCAGCACCGCATCCTCGGGCGGATGACGATAGGTGCCGTAACCGGACAGGCCGCGCGCGACGTCCTCATCCGCCAGCTCTTCGGGAAGGACAAGATTCAGAGGCAGAAGACCCGACACCATCAGCACCCGCGCCCGTCAGGCAGATACTGCACCGCGTTGGGTTCAAGCGGCAGACCCAAATGAACCGAAAGCGCGACAGCAAAGATCACCATGGTGCGACGGCTCCATGCCACATCCGACAGCATCGAGAGACCGGTGGCCACGACCATGGCGAACATGACGATCACACCGCCGCCGAGAACCTCGATCGGGATGGTGCTGCCGACCTGTTGTCAGGGACGCCACGTCCTATTTGGCGGCGGCTTCAGGTTGGTTCAGTTACGATCCACGGTGGCTCAAGCCTGCGTTCTTCCAGGTTGGCACCATCGCCGATCCGATCGATCACTGCGAAAAGTCCGGGGGCGTGCAGCGGTGTCAGAACTCCGTGCCATGTTCCCCGGTGCAGATTGACTGCCTGCCCCGGTGCCACCAGAAAGGCGAGCGGTGTGGCGTCGGGATCGGTCGCGACGATGACTAGCCAGGGGTTCTGGTGCATCGGCACA
>RCMY010005026.1_pt1 | contig 11275 bp, 11 predicted proteins | sample 2041341 | NCBI WGS metagenome assembly RCMY01 (sample SAMN09708234, study PRJNA481090) | Marine sediment metagenome, whole genome shotgun sequencing project.
TGCTGATGCTGTGGCTGATCGGGGTTGGCTTTCTGTGCAGCGGCGCGCAAACGGGCCAGTGCTTCGGGGGATGGTGTACCCGGTGCAGGGGCGCGCGGTGCAACATACGCTTCCGGCAGTGCCTCGATGTCTTCTTCGCGGCGCGGCTCGAATGCGGCGACCTGTGGCTGATAGGCGGGCGGCGGCAAATCATCTGCCTGATTGTTTGTATCTTCGGCAAAGATGTCCTCGGCCTGCTCCTGCGCTGCGGTGCGCTGCACATCCAGCTCTTCAAACAACGCAGCCTGCTCATCCTGCCGTGCGGCGGAGGTTGCGGAAACGGCTGCAATCGCGGGCTTTTGCTGCTCTACATCTGCAACACTATGCTGCGGCAGCGGCTTGCTCATTGAACGGCGCGGCACCGGCATTTCGGTGTTCACATCCATCGCGTCGATGCCTGTGGCCACAACGCTCACGCGCATCATGCCACCCATGTTTTCATCCAGCGTGGAACCCACGATGATGTTCGCCTCTGGATCGACTTCTTCGCGAATGCGGTTTGCCGCTTCGTCCAGTTCGAACAGGGTCAAATCGTGGCCACCCGTGATGTTGATCAACACGCCCTTGGCACCGCGCAGGGAAATCTCGTCCAGCAACGGGTTGGCAATGGCTTTTTCGGCAGCCTGGATCGCGCGATCCTCGCCTTCGGCCTCGCCGGTGCCCATCATGGCTTTGCCCATCTCGTCCATCACGGCGCGCACGTCGGCAAAGTCGAGGTTGATCAGGCCAGGGCGGACCATCAGATCGGTCACACCCTTCACGCCTTGATACAGGACATCGTCCGCCATCGAGAACGCTTCGGTAAACGTGGTTTTTTCATTGGCCAGACGGAACAGGTTCTGGTTGGGGATGATGATAAGCGTATCAACAACCTTTTGCAGCGCCTCAACACCGTCCTCGGCCTGACGCATGCGCTTGGCACCCTCAAACTGAAACGGCTTGGTCACAACACCAACGGTCAACACACCCAATTCACGCGCGGCCTGTGCGATGATCGGCGCGGCACCCGTACCGGTGCCCCCGCCCATACCAGCGGTGATAAAGCACATGTGTGCGCCCGCCAGATGATCGACGATCTGTTCGATTGATTCTTCTGCGGCAGCGGCACCAACGGAGGCACGTGCGCCCGCGCCCAGACCTTCAGTCACCTTCATGCCCAACTGGATACGGTTTTCCGATTTGGCCTGCTGAAGCGCCTGAGCGTCGGTATTTGCCACGACAAATTCAACGCCATCCAGTTCCTTGTCGATCATATTATTGACCGCGTTCCCACCGGCTCCGCCTACACCAAAAACGGTGATACGGGGTTTAAGGTCATCCTGACCTGGCATCGAAAGATTGAGTGTCATGTGCTGTCCGCCTGTTGTTTTAGCCCACGTCCCATGAGCGCTTTGTCGTGTAGATTCACACAACATTAGCGGCAATACCCCCTAACGTCACGCAAAAATCACTGTTTAGACACTAAATATGGCCATAAATATGACAGTTTCACGCGAGATTTCGCCTATAGGTATAAATCTAGGGGATCGACGGCAACTGACCACAAGACAACGGAAATCTCGCGCTCAACCATGGCGCGAAAAACGACTCAACAAATCTTACGTGGTCCTGCTCGACCCGCTCTCGCTGATATTTCAAGCGGCCTTATGTTTGGCCCCAGCGATTAGAATGAATAATACAACTTCTTGGAAGGCTTGTCACGTAAATTTGGCTGGTAATGCGGCTGCTGGCATCGGGCACCCTAACGAAGGGTTAGGTGCAAATCCTACCTGTACTGCTGGCAGGAAAAGAGGCAATAATTACAATGGGTGCTGGATCGAACTTAGTGGGCAAAGGCAGATTTATTCTGAGAAAACTCCAACAGAGCCTTTTCCATCTCGTGCTGCGATTGCGTCTTTCCATACTGACACGCATTTTTTCCGGTCTGGCACATCGTCAAGCGCTTGGGAATAATTGTAAAACAGCGCCATCTGATCCATCGCAACTTGGGTCAATTGCCCGTGCAACCCGCTTTTGGCAAAAGCCTGCATCTGTTCCTGTTTCTCCCAGATTGATACCGCAAAGTACACATTACCTGCTTTGAATGTGTCCGCTTTGACGCATCCTTCGGCACGCTTTGCGGCTTTCAGTACTCTCATGGTTGGCACGATGATCTTGAAGTAGCCTGACCAGCGGTTCAGCTGCATTCCACCAATTGATGCATATACCACGGCCACGCCCCTTGAAAGTTTACTTGCTATATATCTCGTGGCAAATCAGGTGCCACCCAAGATCACCAGTTATCTCTGAACCATTTCACCGCGCGCTTAAGCGAACGCGAGGGATACTTGTCAGCCGGAATATCAAAGTCCCACCATTCGTCCTGCGGATGTGCGGCGAACAATGCCAATCCGACAGCCGAGGCAAAGCTTGGTCCCGTGGCTGCCTGTGGCAATCCATGCACGCGCAGGGGGCGACCCAGGCGCACTTGCTGACCTAAAATCTTGCTCGCCAATCCGTCCAGACCGGGGATCTGGCTGCCGCCACCTGTCAATACAATCTGCTGGCTTGGCAGATGATCAAACCCCGCCGCGTCCAGACGCACGCGCACTTCTTCCAAAATCTCTTCGACCCGCGGCCGCATGATCCCGATCAGTTCGGCGCGCGACGCGGTGCGCCGGTCATGTTCATAGTCACCGGTATCGCCGCCAATCTCGATCATTTCGCGATCATCCATGCCCGTGGCCTGCACGCCGCCGTAAAACGTTTTGATCCGCTCGGCATTTGCCGTGGGCACCTGAAGCCCCATCGAAATATCCTGTGTGACGTGATCGCCGCCCATGCGCACGGTGTCCGCATAAATCATGTGCTTCTTGATAAAGATCGACACGCCAGTTGAGCCACCGCCCATGTCGATACAGGCCGCGCCCAGTTCCTGTTCATCTTCCACCAGCGTGGAAATCCCCGAAGCATAAGACGACGACGCGATGCCCGCGAGCTCCAGATCACAGCGTTTGATACAATGCGCCAGATGCTGCACCGCTGAGGCATCCACCGTCAGCACATGCATGTCGACGGCCAGTGATTGCCCCAACTGCCCGCGCGGATCGCTGAGGCCCGAACGATGGTCGAGCGCGAAATTCACCGGCTGCGCATGCAATACCTCACGCCCCTCGCCGTATTCCGGCACATTACATTCCGACAAAACCCGCGCCACATCATCTTCGCAAACAGTTTCGCCGCTCAGATCAATCTGTGCATCCAACCCATAGCTGCGCGGCTCGGCCCCCGAGAAACAGGCAATCACGTGATCCACGCGAATGCCCGCCATCTTTTGAGCGGCCTGAAGTGCGGTACGGATCGCACGCTCGGTCTCGCCCATTGTGCAAATCTCGCCGAACTTGACGCCGCGTGAACGCGTGGTTGCCGCCCCTATGACCCGAAAGCCGGACTGCCCAGCAAGCGAACCGATGTTGCCCTCATCGCTGAGCGTATCGCCGCCGTCAAAGCGCAGCACCAGACAAGCGATCTTGGAACTGCCCACGTCCAGAATTGCCACCACACCACGTTGCATGGCAATCTTGCGCATATGGCGCATGGACCGTTGGCTCTCATATAAATCGTTCATCGTTACTCTGCCCTCACTGCCCCAGCCCGTTGGATATTTTTATCCATTAATTGGCTGTTAGTTATTCTCTTTGACCTGTCGCCAAGCCTCATGTGCACCCGTTTTCATCCGGATTGTGGGTCGTTTCCCCAACCGCATATCAACCCGCGACACATCACGGGTCAGCACCTCGTGGACGCGCTCCAATGCGATCACCCGCTCAAGGGCGGCCAATGCGCCAATCTCGGGCAACATGATCCGCTGTTTACGGTCCAGCACCACATCCCAGCGCCGGTCCCCCATGCGCGCCACACCGCGAAAACGATCGCCAAGTGCCGCCGCCGCACGGTTAAGCTTTAACGCTTCAGACACATGGCGCTCTGCACCCAGCCCTGCGATCAACGGCAGCGCCGGATAATCAGAGCGCGCCGCAACATCAACCACTTGTACGCCGCCATCATCAATCAAAACCAGCCCGTCTTCGTTACGCCAGATCGCCACAGGGATACGCGGCTCTACCTCAATATGCAGAACGCCACCGGGCCGGATGCGCACACCAACGGTTTTGACCCCGGACAGGTTAGCAACCTGATTGCGCAACGCAGACAGGTCCAGATCGAACGAGCTTTGCGGAAATTCAAGCGGGATCACCGCGCGGATTTCTGCGGCCAGTGGCCCTTCGGCACCGTCAATTGCCATCAGCTTGACCATGAACTCTGGCCGCTCTTCAATACTGGCACGCGCGTCGGCCACGCCCTGCGTGATCGCGTCACGCCGCGCCACGTCAGACAGATAAATCGTGCCTGCCAGCAGTGTAACGCAAAACGGCACCCCGGCACGCAGCGCAAAACGAAACCCCGGCGTTAACATCAAACGCTGCATCCGCCATGCCCAACGGGATGGGGCGGGGTCTGCCTTGGCAGGTTTGGTGCGCCGGATCAGCGAGAACATGAGGCGTCCTCCACCATCCAGGCACATAGATCAGGGAAAGACATACCGCAGGCCTGCGCCTGTTCAGGGGACAGCGAGGTTGCGGTCATGCCCGGTTGTGTATTGGTTTCCAGCAGGATCAGCCCTGCCACGCCTTTGGCCTCGTCCCAGCGAAAATCCGTACGGCTTACCCCGCGACAGCCCAAAGCATGATGGGCGCGCAAGGCATACTCCATACAGAGATCGAATATCTGCGCAGGCACATCAGCAGGCACCACATGCACTGACCCGCCCTCTTTGTATTTGGCATCATAATCATACCAGCCGGTTGTGATGATATCCGTCACCGTCAGCGCACGATCTCCGATCACCGTGGTGGTCAACTCGCGCCCCGGCGCAAAGGCCTCGACCATCACCTCATCCGGCATATCCGCATCCAACTGTGGCGGGCCGTTATTTTCTTCGTTCACCAGATAGACCCCGACTGAAGAGCCTTCGTTGTTGGGTTTCACCACGTAAGGCGGAGCCATCACATGGGAGGCACGCACATCTATTGACTTGGCAATCACGCTTTCCACCACAGGCAAACCGTGCGCGCGGTACACATCCTTGGTCCGCTGTTTGTCCATCGCCAGTGCCGAGGCCAACACGCCTGAATGGCTATAGGGAACCCCAATCCATTCCAGTATGCCCTGCACACAGCCGTCTTCACCCCAACGCCCATGCAGGCAGTTAAGAACAACATCCGGTTTCAATTCTGTCAGAACGGCACAAAGGTCGTGGCCTGCATCGACCTCGACCACGTTGTAGCCTTCTTTTTCCCGCAATGCGGCTGCGCAGGCTCTCCCGCTGCTCAGCGATACCTCGCGTTCAGCCGAGGGACCACCCATTAACACCGCCACTGTCGGGGTTTGCCTGCTCGACATTCCCACTTAACTGCCTTTTCCCGGACCTTTGCGGCCCAATGTTTTTGTCGTTACCGTTTTCCGGCTTATGCATCTGCGGCGGGATCGTCTTTGAAATCACCGACCCGCATAATTTCCCATTCTAGTCTTATCCCGCTGGTATCGTAAACCTTTTTTCGCACCTCTTCGCCGAGATGTTCAAGGTCAGCAGCAGTTGCGCCACCGGTGTTAATCAGGAAGTTCGAATGTTTGGGGCTCATCTGCGCCCCGCCGATGATTGCACCGCGCATGCCCGCTTCATCAATGACCTTCCACGCCTTGAGGTCATGCACATCATCGGCTTTTCCAGTCGATGAAAACCCGGCCGGATTGCGAAAAGTGCTGCCTGCACTGCGATCCTTGGTGGGTTGCGTTTCATCGCGCTGGCGCAGTTGCTCTGCCATCCGCGCATACAGCGTTTCGCGGTCGCCCTTTGGCGGAGCGAATGTCGCCGAAACAATAACCGCTTCATCTGCCAAGTCACTCTGGCGATAGCGAAAATTCAATTCATCCCCTGTCAGCGTGACCAGAGTACCATCCCGCAGAACCGCCTGCGCCTTGACGAAATGATCCGCCGTATAGCTGCCATAACAGCCCGCATTCATCCGCACGGCACCACCAATACTGCCCGGAATGGTGCGCAAAAAAGTGAGGTCCAGCCCCGCATCAGCCGCTTTGCGCGCGACATGCCCATCCAATGCGGCGGCCCCTGCGACCACCTGTCCTTCAACCACTTCAATGCCATTAAACCCACGCCCCAAGCGGACCACCACAGCGCGTAAACCACCATCACGCACGATCAGATTGCTGCCCACACCCATGGGGAAAACCGCCACACTTGTCTGCAATTCGCGCAAGAATTCGCGCAAATCATCCAGATCAGCAGGTTGAAATAAATAGTCCGCCGGTCCGCCCACACGCAACCATGTCAGATCATTCAACGCACGGTTGGGCGTCAGCTTGCCACGCGGCGTGGGGAGTGCTGTATTTTTCATATCTGCCGCCTACTGCGAAATGCCTTAGGCGTCAAACTTCGGGGCCTGTAACGCTGCTTTCGTTCCACGCGCGCCTGATCCGGCCCGCAAACCAACCCGCGCCAAAAGCACAAAACGCATAAAGCCCAAGCGAGCCCTGAGCGATCAACGCGTTCATCTCAAAGGGCCGCGCCTGAAGGCCAAAAACCATCCAGCACATATTCGCGGCCAGCCCTACAAACAACACTGCCAGAAATGCAACGAACCGCCGGTGGAGTCCGCAAAAACAGCAGGCTGCCATCCACAAGGCCAATAACCCAACCAATGAACCAACTGTCGCGCTCACTCTGCCGGCCCCTTAAACCGCGCCGTCCTTTGCCGCAGCCAACGCCCCAAATAAATCACCGGCCAGCGCAGGATTGAACACCCGCCCGCCAATACCAACAACCCAACCCACGGCCCGTGTTGCATTGTCACATAGCCAACAACCGGAATGCCAATCGCGATCAGGATATAAGCGTTGCGCCAATGGTTATCCTTGCTTGGCGTCATCGCCAGAACATTGGCAATCACTGCCCAAAAACAGGCCAGTATCAGCGACAGGCTCATTGTGGCACCTGCGGGTTCTGACCACGCAGCTTGGCAACAAGAAAAATCAGCGGATTGCGGAACATCGACACAAATGCAGCCAGCCCCAAGAGCGCCATGAACCAGCCAACCTGCATTGCGATCAAAACAATCAAAACCGGTGCCGCGATCAACAACGCCGCTCCGGGGATATATTGCTGTCGCATCGGCAGCATCGCCACACCCGCAGAGGCGAAAACCCATAAAACGCTAAGCCAAAGTAGTGTCATCTACACATTCCTTTTGTCAAAACCCACAAACCTTTTGTCAAAACCCACAAATTCTTCAAAGAATTTGCCTCGGAGTTTTCGAAAACTCCGCCACACATCGCAGACTCTGGCGGCTATACACAAAAGTCTTCAAAGACTTTTGACCGGAATTTTCGGAAATTCCGCGTCACGCCGCCGCCTTAAGCGCCGCCAACTTCTCGGGCAAACCATTTGCCCAACCGCTGATCGAACCAGCCCCCAGACAGACCACCATATCGCCCGGTCCTGCCTGTTCGCGCACCAGTCGCGCCAGATCATCTTGATCCGTCACCGCCCGTACATGGCGATGCCCGTGCCGGATCAAACCCGCCACCAGATCATCGCGCGACGCCCCTTCAATCGGGTCTTCTCCAGCGGAAAACACATCCGTGATCCCGACAACATCCGCATCATTGAAACAGGCACAGAACTCGTCAAAATGATGGCTAAGGCGCGAGTATCTATGCGGCTGATGCACCGCGATCACCCGGCCTGTTGTGGCTTGGCGTGCTGCTTTCAAAACCGCAGCAATCTCAACCGGATGGTGGCCATAATCATCAATGATCGTCACGCCATCAACTTCGCCGACTTTTGTGAACCGTCGGTTAACGCCGCCAAACGCCGCCAGCGCCGTGCGGATCTCCTCCATCTTCATGCCCAAGTGCCGCGCCACAGCAACCGCCGCCAAAGCGTTGGACACGTTATGATCCCCCGGCATCGGAAGCGCGCAATCTTCGATCACCTTGTCCTCAGACTGCAAATGGATATCAAAATGCGCCACGCCATTCTTGTAGTGCAGGTTGCGCGCCCACACATCCGCCTGCGCGTTGAAGCCATAGGTCACCACACGGCGGTCGGTGATCTTGCCCACCAGTTTTTGCACTTCTTCATGATCGGTGCAGCACACCGCCAACCCGTAAAACGGAATGTTGGATACGAAATCAAGGAACCCTTGCCGCAGCGTGTCAAAATCACCCCAATGCTCCATATGTTCGGGGTCGATGTTGGTCACAATCGCAATTGTTGCAGGCAAACGGTTGAAGGTGCCGTCACTCTCGTCGGCCTCCACCACCATCCATTCGCCCTGCCCCATGCGCGCGTTCGACCCGTAGGCGTGGATGATGCCGCCGTTCACCACCGTCGGATCAATCCCGCCCGCGACCAACAGTTCCGCCACCAGCGTTGTGGTGGTCGTTTTGCCATGCGTCCCCGCCACCGCGATGTTCGATTTCAGCCGCATCAACTCGGCCAACATCTCGGCGCGCCGCACAATTGGCAATCCGGCAAGGCGTGCTGCGTCCAGCTCCGCATTGCCCGGTTTGATCGCAGATGAGATCACCACAACCTCCGCGCCGTCTATGTTCTCGACCCGTTGCCCTTCAAAAATCGTTGCCCCAAGGCCCTTCAAACGGTCAGTAATCTTGGACGTTTTCAGGTCAGAGCCCTGTACCGTATAGCCATGGTTCAACAGCACTTCGGCAATGCCCGACATGCCAATGCCGCCAATGCCGACAAAATGGATCGGCCCGACATCGGTGGGCAGTTTTGTTGCTGCTGCGTTCATGTGTTTTTTCCTTTTTGCGCCAATGCCTCAACCATTCCGGCCAAAGTTTCCGCCGCTTCTGGCTTGCCCACCGACAATGCGGCGATCGCCATCTGCAATGCCGCGTCGGGGTTGCCCAATATCAATTCAATCTGGATTGTCATGTTCCCGGGGCTGGCCTGATTTTCCGGCACAAGGATCGCCGCACCGGCCTCAACCAACCCGCGCGCATTTGCTGTCTGTTCATCACGGATCGCCGCTGCCAGCGGGATCAGGATTGAAGGGCGCCCAATCACCGACATATCGGCAATTGTCGACGCACCCGCCCGCGTGATCACCAGCTGCGCCTCTGACATCCTGCGTGGCACATCGTCAAAGAAAGGGCGCACGTCCGCATCAATCCCGTTCTCGCTGTAAAACGCGATGACACGCGCCGCATCCTCATCGCGCGCCTGATGGCTCACCCGAATGTTCTTCAACATATCCATCGGCAGTCCGGCCAGCGCCGGTGGCACCACATCGCTGAGGATGCGCGCGCCCTGCGAGCCACCCATCACCAGCAATTCCATCGGATAATCGCCGGGCGGAATATATCCCGCACCTGCCCGTTCCAATATCGCACTGCGCACGGGATTACCCACATGCACGCCCTCAACGCCGTCGGGCAATTGCGTTGGCCATGTGCCACAAGCAACTGCATCCACACGCTTGGCAAACAACTCATTCACACGGCCCAGCACGCCGTTTTGCTCATGGATCATCCTAGGCAGGCGCAGCAATGTCGCCGCCCCCAGTGCCGGAATGCTCGGATAGCCACCAAAGCCAACCACCACCGAAGGCCTGTCGCGCACCATCCGAAACGCGGCACCAATGGTGCCCAAAGCAATCCGCACAGGCACCAGCATCTTGGCCAGCACCCCACCGCGCGCAAAGGTCGCCGAGTTTACCTGAACAATCTCGACCGCCTCAGGAAATCCAGCCGTATAGCGCGCGCCACGCGCATCCGTAGACAATCGCACCCGCCAGCCCCGCGCCAACATGACTTCAGCCAGCGATTGCGCCGGAAACATATGCCCGCCGGTGCCGCCCGCTGCGATGATCAGCAACGGTGCTGTCACCGGCCGCGTCCCCGACCCAGAATATCGGAAATCTCGCCCTGCGGACGGGTCCGCGTAAAGGCGAGCAGCATGCCAACCGCAATGCCAGATGCAATGACCGATGATCCGCCGTAGCTGACAAACGGCAGCGTCATGCCTTTGGCAGGCAACAAACGCACCGCCACAGCCATGTTGATCATCGCCTGCACGCCAAACATGCAAGCCAACCCGGTCCCCGCAAGGCGAATAAACGGATCGCGCTCACGCACCAGCCGCAGCAAAGAGCGCACAACAATGCCCATATAAAGCGCGATGATACACATCACCAAAACCAACCCATATTCCTCAGCCGCCACTGCAATAATGAAATCCGTATGCGCGTCCGGCAGGGACCATTTCACTTCGCCCTCGCCCACGCCAACACCAAACAAACCGCCTTCGCGGATCGCGTTTGTGGCATAGCCCAACTGTGTCGTTGGGTCGACATCGGTTGAAAGAAACCCGTCAATGCGACGCGCAAAGTGTTCGGAATTGGCATAAGCCACAGTACCCGCAATCACCACAAGTGCGGCCATACCAACCAGCAACACAATCGGCGCGCCGGCCACAAAATACATCACACCCCAGCCAAACAGCACCAGACATGCTTGACCAAAGTCAGGCTGCAACGCCAGCATCAGCACAATGGTGATGCACAGCCCGAAAGACCACGTTTTGCCGGGTGGCCCGTTGATCTCAAGTGACGCAGCCATCATCCATGCGGCGGCCACAACAAAACCGGGTTTAAGGAATTCGGACGGCTGGATCGAAGCAAACCCCAGCGAATACCACCGCGTCGCGCCCTTGCCAAAATCCGTCCCGAACATCGGCAAAAACGCCAGCGCGATAAAGGCTGCAATGAACCCGATAACCGCCAAGCGCCGCACAACCAAAGGCGACATCATCGAGGTCAACAGCATCGCGACAATCGCCAATCCGCCAAAAAACGCCTGTCTTTGCACATAATGAAACGGCTCAAACCCGTTGCGTTCAGCAAGCGGCACCGAGGCCGCAAGCCCCAGCAAAAGCCCGATGCCAAACAACATCAGAACGCAGGACATTGTCCAACGATCAAGGGTCCGCCACCATTTTGGAAGAATGGGTTCGCCGTCCTGAATTCGAACGGTACCATGCGCCATTGCTGTCATGACTGTCTGCCTTACACTGCCTCAAATACCCCGAAGGGAGCCCCATTTTTGGGGTCTATGTGTGAAACATAACCCGATTTGACGCAACAGGCTAGGGGTT
>RCMY010005027.1_pt1 | contig 11274 bp, 12 predicted proteins | sample 2041341 | NCBI WGS metagenome assembly RCMY01 (sample SAMN09708234, study PRJNA481090) | Marine sediment metagenome, whole genome shotgun sequencing project.
GCGCCAGCCCCTGGCACCGTCTCTTTTCGCCTGAGAATGCTCCTTGCCGTCGTCGCTGGCGGTCAGCTACTCGTTTCAATCCCGTGGCTCTTCGGAGTGAACCCGCTTGGTGATATCGGCGAGCATGTCGATGTGTCTCATCTCACACGCGATGGTGCGCTTGGTCTTGCCACCGCAATCGCGGGCCTACTCACCGCATGGCGGCCGCGCTACGCGGTTCCCGCCGTCGCAGTGTCTGCCGTTGCCTTACTGGCCCAGTTTGCGATGGCGTTAGTCGACGACCATGCCCACCGCGTCAACATGGCCTTTGAGGGCATTCACCTGGTCACGGTGGCGGTCACCGCACTCGTCGCTATTCACGGCAAGCAGGCGCAGATCCACGCAGCCGACGAGCCACGGCGCCTAAGAGCCCTTGAGTAAGGCGACTCGCCGCTAGGCGAGCAACGAGCGAGCAATGGCCGTGGTCTGGATCTCATCGGTACCGGCGTAGATCTGAAGAACCTTCGCATCCCGGGCCAACTGCTCGACCTGATACTCAGCCATATAACCATTACCGCCGTGTAGCTGGACAGCCTCGAGAGCAATCTCGGTGGCAGCCTGTGCGGAGTACAGCTTCATTGCTGAGGCCTCGGCGAAGGTCATGGTTTTGCCTTCTTTCGACAGCTCGATAGTGCGGAACACAAGATTCTGCACATTCATGCGCGCCACTTCCATCTTCGCCAACTTCAGTTGAATGAGCTGGAAGTCACCAATTCGCTGCCCGAATTGCTCGCGATTCTTGGCGTACTCAATCGACACTTCGAGACACTGCTCAATAATCCCTAGTGCCATCGCAGCAACACCCGACCGCTCTTGCTGGAAGGTCGACTTGGCGCCTTCACGACCGCCACTCTTGACGTCTTCGGTCTCGCCGATCAGACGATCGATGCCGACCCTCACGTCGGTGAGGAAAAGCTCGCCGGTTGGCGAGGAGTGCATGCCCATCTTGCGAAGTGGCTTTGACTGCACAAGCCCGGGCATGCCCTTGTCAAGAACGAAGGACAACACCTTGCGTTCCTTTGGTGGGTTGCCGTCGTCAAGCTTGCAGATGAACACGATGGTGTCGGCGTACGGCCCGTTCGTGATGAAGGTCTTGTTGCCGTTAAGAATGTACTCGTCGCCGTCCTTGCGAGCCGTCGCCAGCATCGATCCAAAGGCGTCGGACCCGCTGTTTGGCTCAGTTATTGCCCACGCGCCGATCTTGCGCAGAGTGAGAACATCGGCCGCCCAGCGTTCGCGTTGCGCGATCGTTCCCTTGGCGTTGATGGCGCCCGCGGTGAGTCCGGTGGACACGCCGAGGGCAGTCACCATGCCGGGGCAATGGCGACATAGTTCGATGATTGGAATGAGCGACAGGCCAGCATCGCTGCCACCCCCGTGGCTTGCCTTTTCTGGCTCCGAGCCGCTTACCTCGGCCGCCTTGTCCGCGGCGATCCGTTTGTCGAAACTGGCCTGCGCCATCTCGTCCATACCGAACGTCGCGTAGAGCTTACGGAGCACCTCATATGGCGGCAAGTCGCCATGCTCGAGGTCTTCCTTGATGGGCACGATCTCTTTCGCAATGAAGTCTCGCATTGCCTGTTGGATCATTTTGTGCTCTTGCGACCATTCGTACATGGGTTCCTCGATACTCAGATTCAGGCCAATCGGCACGTCGGAGAGTAGGCGAAGATCCTCGCGATAGGCCAAACCGGTATCGAACAGCCAGCTTTCTTGGCATCCTTAATAACTATCGGTGAGCGAAGTCCCTGTATTGCTCGTTCACCACCGCAAGGAGCAATGCAATGACAACCGATGATTCCGGCGACCCAAAGACGTTCGAAGAGCTGGGTCTAGGCCCCGAGCTACTCAACACGCTCAATGAGCTGGGTTACGAAGAACCCACACCGATCCAGACCGAAGCCCTCCCCGTCGTTCTCGCGGGCCACGACGTTCTCGGCCAAGCAGCCACTGGCACAGGAAAGACCGCGGCCTTCGCGCTTCCTCTTCTCGAAATGCTCGGCCGCAACGAAAAGCGGGGCAAAGCCCCGCTTGGCCTTGTCCTCACCCCAACCCGTGAGCTTGCCATTCAGGTGTGCGACGCCACTCATCGTTATGGCCGCGGCATCAAGGCCCGCGTCTTGCCGATCTACGGCGGTCAGCCAATCCAGCGCCAGCTTCGAGCCCTCAACGACGGCGTCGACATCGTCGTGGCTACGCCAGGGCGGGCACTCGATCACATCAAGCGCGGCACACTTAAGCTCCACAACATCTCAATGGTCGTTCTCGACGAGGCCGACGAAATGCTCGACATGGGCTTCGCCGAAGACCTTGAGGCCATCCTTTCGGCAACGCCAGAGGATCGCCAGACCGTGCTGTTCTCGGCCACGATGCCGCGCCGCATCGATGACATCGCGAAGCGTCACCAAAAGGACCCCATCCAGATTCGCATCAAACGCGAAGAGTCAACCAGCGACGGTGCACCGCTCGTTCGCCAGGTTGCCTACATCGTCAACCGGGGCCACAAGGCGGCAGCACTCGGACGGGTTCTCGACGTTGAGTCTCCCGATGCTGCAATCGTGTTCTGTCGAACCCGCAATGAGGTCGACCAACTCTCCGAGGTCCTCAACGGCCGCGGTTATCGCGCTGAAGCCCTCCACGGTGGCCTTAGCCAAGAGGCTCGTGACCGGGTGATGAACCGGCTCCGCAACAAGGTGGCTGACCTCCTTATTGCCACCGATGTCGCCGCCCGCGGTCTTGATGTCGACCACCTGACTCACGTGGTGAACTACGACGTTCCTCAATCGACCGAGTCATATGTGCACCGCATTGGCCGTGTCGGACGTGCCGGTCGTGAAGGCGTGGCCATCACTTTGGCCGATCCTCGCGAGCGCCGCCTGCTCAAGAACGTCGAGCGCGTCACCAAGAGCACCATCGCCATCGAGAAGGTGCCGACGGTCGCCGACCTTCACTCGCGCCGATTAGAGATCACCCGAGCAACCCTGCGCGAAACCCTCCTTGAAGAGGGCGAGAACGAGCAATTCCATGCCGTGCTCGAGGCCCTGACCACAGAGTTCGATATCGAAGACATCGCACTCGCCGCGATCCGGATCGCGCACGAGGCAACAAGCCCAGACGTCGACCAACGCGAGATCCCCGACATGTCGACGAAGAGCGCAAAGGGCGATAGCCGTGGCGGCGGTTCCGATCATGGCGGCCGTCCAAACCGTGATGACCGGGGCAACAAGGGAAGCGGCAAGAAGAGTGGTGCGAACAAGCACCAGTCGTCCGAAGGCATGACCCGGCTCTACGTGAGCGCTGGTCGAAACGCTGGCATCCGGCCGGCCGACCTGGTCGGCGCGTTTGCCGGCGAAGCGCCAATTGACGGTAAACAAATCGGCTCAATCCAGATCACCGACCGGTTCTCACTCGTCGAGGTTCCGGACTCCGCCGCCGAAGAAGTCATCAAGGCAATGCGCGGTGTGCAGGTTCGGGGCAAAAAGATCACTGTGAGGCGGGAACGCTTTTGAGCGCTGAGCGCGACGGATTCGGACGGGAGCATCGCAACAACCCGATCCGCCGCCTCACCCCGGCAGAATGCGATCTGATCGAATTTGAAGGACCGCTTGTGCTGTGTCAGCAGCAAATGCGGTTCTTCATCGGTCCTTGGCGAGGCATGAAGAGTTATGTGATTACTCATCACAGCCGCGGCGCGCTCTGGCAGGGTTCCGAAGCAGAGTTGAAAGAATACCGAATCAGTGTGAAGGGGCAAGAGAAATGACCGCCGAACTCCCAAGCGGGCTGGCCCTCGACCGCACTACCGACGAGTTCACAGCGGACTCTACGCCGAAGGGCTTACTGCGGGCTCACCGCGTGGCCACCGGAGTCTGGGGTCTTCTGCGTGTGAAACAAGGCACCGTGACATTTGTGCTTGAGGCAACTGAGGCGAAGTCAGCCGAGGCAATCCGGGTTCGTGCCGGCGAAGACGTTGTGATCCCACCTCAGGTCGTGCACCATGTGGAGCCCGATTCTGACGCCGTCTTCTGTGTGGAGTTCCATAAATGATTCTTGAAGCAGAGCTGGTAGTCGACGCAACGATGGAACTTGACGAACTTGCCGTGTCCACATCGTTCTCGCTGTCCCGCGGCGAACTTATCGCAGTCGCCGGCGGCATCGGTTCCGGAAAATCTTCTCTTCTACGCCTGGTTGCTGGCCATCTGCGGGCGGGTGCTGGCGTCGTCCAGTACGGCAACCAAATATGGGACTCTGGCGACGTGTTCGTGCCTCCCGGACTGCGCCCGGTCGGGTTTCTCCCGCAAGATTTCCGCTCGGTCTTCGAACCAGAATCCAGCCCGTTCGACACCATTGCGATGGTCATCGGGCCAGAGAGTGCTCTGACGCTGCTCCACACCCTCGCCCTCGGCGAGCACGTGATCAATCGGCCGACACACACCCTGTCCAACGGCGAGGCCCAGCGGGCCGCACTCGCATTGACGTTGGCGACGGGGCCGGAGGTGCTTCTACTCGACGAGCCATTCGTTGCGCTCGATCGACACACCTCCGACACCGTGCACGCATGCCTCGATGGCTGGTTAGCCGAGACAGGCACGCCGACGATTATCGTCACGCAAGACGAAGCCGACCAGGATCACTTCGTCGATCGTGTCATCCACTTGCCGTCGCACAGCCTCAGCGCGTAACACCGGGGTCAGGCCCCAGTGTTACGCTTGGCGCGTGCCGTTGACTATTTTGTGGGACTGATCGTCACCTTGATGTAGTCAGCGACATCATCGGCAACGACTCGCACACTGTCATTTTCATCGGCGGCACCGGTATCGGGGCCTGCTTGGCGAATCGGCTGGTCTGCACCGAACGCTGGCACCTGATCGACCTCAGTGCCCGCATCAATCAGCTGGAATGCCGAAGTGACATTGCCATCAAGCGGGTGACCGCGGCGGAACAGATCCATGCCCCAATCGTTCGTGCCGAAGAGCCAGTCATTTGACTGGACAAACATCGACGCGACATTCAGTTTCTGGCCAGGCTTGGCCGTGAAAGTGAAGGTGTATGCCTCGCCCGGCAGGAGGGGTCCGGGAGCATTCGCGCCAGCAGGAGTTGAGAATACGCCGCTTTGGTCGGGGCGGTCCTCGAGGTAGGCGGCGAGTACTGAAGGGTCGCCGTCCTCGGCTAGCGCCTCGAGTCCTCGCCCCTTATCGGGACGACCGATCCGATACAGCGGAGCGACCCGTTGCCCGATACTAAAGACACCTGGAGCAAGCGGCGTTGCGATACCGGTTCGTCCGGCGAGCGCCGCCGCCAGATCGGCTGGGCCACCGTCTTCGGCCAACGCTTCGAGACCTTCGCCCCGGTCGGATTCGCCGAGAGTGAACAGAGGAGCGTCACCGTGATGCACGGCGTAGACCCCGGGAGCAAGTGGACCAGGCACGGCGCTGTCGCCCGAGACATTGGTGACCGTGACAGTGAATTGACCGTTGCCGCCAGACTCGACCGACACGTTGACGAGCGACTCAATCGAGGGAGCCGACTCGACAACTCGAACCGTGTTCTCCGGGTCGCTTGCGCCAGTGTTTGGCCCTGACTGCCGCGGTGCCTGATCGGCACCTTCGCCAAGTGGTTGATCGGCCTCGGTACCCGCATCGATGACGTAGAGCTGGCTCGTGATATCGCCACTGATCGGCGCGCCATCGGCGTCGTACAGCGACACACCAGCCTCGAGCGGAGAAATGAACCAGTCGTTCGACTGCACCAACATGGTGGCGAAGCTGAGGCGTTCTCCCGGCGCGGCATGAACATCAAAGCGGTAACTGCTGCCCGGAAATGCAGGCCCCGGCGTATCGCTGCCATCGGGGTTGGCGAACGCCCCTGATGCTGCGTAGTCGAAGCCGCTACTTACGTTCTCTATCGTCACCGTGAATGTTGTCTCCTGATGGCCTCGTTTCTCGGTTCGACCTTGGGCTGCGCTTGCTGGCGGCGCTGCGAGCACGAGTGCCCCGAGCGCCAGACCGACAACTCCTGCTGACTTTTTGAGTTTCCTGTTCATGATTACCTTTCGCGGCCAATGGCCGGTTGCGGGAATCGCCCTCAGAGGGCGTCATGAATGGGAACCGGCGGGACACACGATCGTTGCCGCAGTTGCCGGTACTTAAGAGTCTGTTTAGATGTCGCCTATCCCCGGTCTTGCCAGGTGCAGATGCAGACTTCGTTGCCCTCGACATCAGCAAGAACCCAGAAGGCCTTCGCTCGGGCATCAGATACCAACACACCACCAGCAGCGATCGCAGCGGCAACTCGCTCCTCGGCGTTGTCGTGAGGCACCGACACATCGAGGTGGATGTGGTTTCGTTCCGGCCGAGGTGCTTCCATCTGCTGGAACCACACGCTCGGTCCAAGACCATCGGGGTCGACAAGTTCGTCGATGATTCCTTCTGGTCCTGGCTCTCCCTCGTTGTACCCGAGGGCGGCCGCCCAGAATGGCCGAATCGCGTTGATGTCCATCGCGTCGATAGCGATCTCGATTCGTTCGGCCTTGGTTGGCTCGGGAGTGAGGCCGTGCTCGGCTGCGAGCTGTGAAATCTGCCAAGCCACTTCGACATCGAGACTGGTCAGCCCCGAATGCGAATGGGTTGTCAACTTAATTCTCGCGGCCCCCGGGTAGCGGAGGCTGATGTCGGGGTGATGGTCTCGCTCGTCGGAGAGTGCCCCCACGAGCGCTACAAATTTCGCCCCATCTCCAAACGAATTTGCGACGAACGTCGCCTCTATCGAGCCGAGTATGTAGCGCCAATCGCTAAGACCAGACCCGTTGAACTCTTCTGCGCTCACGAAAGCAATCATGAGCCGACCTTAGTTTGCTAGCGCCCCATGCCGCCGTGGACGTCGAAGGAAACGGTGATGTCGCCGTCGACCGGATGGCTTTGGCACGTCAGCACCATGCCGCCTTCTACCTCTTCTTTGGTGAGCGCGTAGTTCTTGTCCATTCGCACGCTGCCTTTCGTGACCACTGCTTTGCAGGTGGCACACATGCCGCCCTTGCAGGCGAACGGCACTTCGGCCCGAACCGATCGTGCATAGTCGAGAACCGATGGACCGTCTGGGTCAACCTTGACTACCGAGCTCCGGCCGTCGAGCGTGACGGTCATGGTGACGAGCCCTTCAGCGTCGTCTTCGACGTCGGGGATCGACTCGATGCGTTCGTCGAAGAACAACTCGTAGTGAATTTTGTCGTCGTCAACGCCAAGCGAACCAAGGGTCTCACTCACTGATTCGATCATCTCGAGCGGCCCGCACATGTACCAACCGGCAACAGACGGAACATCGATCAGACTCGATGCAAGGGATCGAATCTTGTCAGCGTCAATGCGCCCTTGGAACAGGGGGATCTCATGAGGCTCACGACTGAGAACATGAACGATCTGGAAGCGATCGTGGAACCGGTTCTTCAGCGCTTCGATGTCTTCGAGGAACATGATGGACTGGGTGGTTCGATTGCCGTAGATCAGCGTGCAGCTGCTGGCTTGTTCGGTCTCGAGCACGGTCGTTACGATCGCCAACATCGGGGTGATTCCCGAGCCGGCGGCGAGCGCCACATAGTGGTTCGCGGCATCGGGATCGATCTCGTGCACAAACTCGCCAACGGGTGGCAACACGTCGATCACATCGCCATCTTTGAGCTCTTGAGTGGCGAACGCGGAGAACACGCCGTTGGGAATGCGCTTGATGCCGACACACAACTCGTCGCTTCCGGCACTGGTGCAGATGGAGTAGGAGCGGCGGATGTCTTCACCGTTGATCTCTCGACGCAGCACAACATGTTGTCCTGCCTTGTGCCGAAATAGGTCACGGAGGTCGGCGGGGACCTCGAAGCTGACGGACACCGAGTCGGCGGTCTCTTCCTTGACGGTGACGGGGAGCGAGTGAAATTCGACGCTCATCTAGATCTCCTTGAAATAATCGAATGGTTCGCTGCACGACTTACAGCTATAGAGCGCCTTGCATGCGGTGGAGCCAAACTCGCTGATAAGCGATGTATCTGTCGACCCGCATTGGGGGCAGGCGACTGGCCGGCGGCGAGTGAACATCACCGACCCGGTTGACGCGGCACTCACGCTATGAGGAGCAGCAATGCCGTAGGTGACGAGCTTTTCTTTGCCGTCCTGAGACATCCACTCGGTGGTCCAAGCGGGGCTGAAGACCGTGTTGATTTTGGCATCGGTTCGACCCGCCTCGGCGAGCACCGAGCGCACACCATCTTCGATGTACTGCATTGCGGGGCACCCCGAGTAGGTCGGTGTGAGCGTGACAACGATTGTGCCGTCGAGCTGCTCGATGTTACGAAGAATGCCGAGGTCCTCGATCGTGAGAACAGGAACCTCAGGGTCAGGGACGCGGCCAACCGCGTCGCAGATCTCTTCAAAAGAGATCTCGTCAGGAGGGCGCCCGTCGAAGGAAGGTGCGGTCGGAACCATCACCACTCAGCACCTTGATGGGCCCGGTAGAGCGATTGCATCTCGGGAAGCAAGTGACCAAGGTGCTCGGTGTGGTAGCCAGTTCGGCCCCCAGTCCGCTGATACGGGTCTTCGGGAAGCTCAAGGGTTGCCTCGGCGAGAATCTGCGTGACCGTGGCGTCGAACGACGCACGCAATGCGGTTGCGTCTGCCGCGATACCTGCGGCCACGAGCTCGGCCTCGACCTCGTCGGTTACGAAGAGGTCGTCGACGTACTTCCACATCTCGACAACGCCAGCTTGCATCCGATTGTGACTCTCTTCAGTTCCGTCTCCAAGACGAACGACCCAAGTAGCAGAACGACGAAGGTGATAGTCGGCCTCCTTCGCTGCCTTCTGGGCGATACCGGCAAGCGTCTGGTCTGAGCTTTGCGAGAGCGCCTGGTAGAGCGGCACCTGGTAGGCATCGACGAATAGCTGGCGTGCCATTGTGTGAGCAAAGTCGACGTCGGGCTGCTCAACGAGAACTGAGCTGAGGATCGAGCGCTCGTCGCGAAGCATCGCCAGATCGTCTTCGTCGCGACCGGCGTCTTCGACCTGAGCGGCGTAGGCGAGGAGGTGTCTGGCCTGCCCGATGTGGTCGAGCCCCACATTCGCAACAGCGATGTCTTCTTCGAGATCAGGCATCCGCGAGACAAGCGCACCGAGACGTTGTCCAAGGATGAGATTGTCGTCAGCCAGACGCAGCAGGTAGGTAACGAGTGCGCTGCTCACATGTGTCCGATCTCTTCAGGAATTTCGTAGAACGTCGGATGGCGGTAGGCCTTTGGCGAGTCGAACCATGCGTCCTGATCGTGTGGCTCAGAAGCGGAGATTGCGGCCGACGGCACCACCCAGAGACTGACTCCTTCGTTACGACGGGTGTAGACGTCTCGTGCGTTCTGCAGAGCGGTGTCGACATCGGATGCGTGAACGGATCCGACGTGTACGTGGTTAAGCCCACGGGACGCACGAACGAACACTTCCCACAGCGGATAGCCGCCTGCGGTGCCTTTCAGCTCGGCCTCGGTCTCGCCTTCGATAAGTGGTACTTCGTAACTCATACGTATCTCCTAAGCCGTTGCCGCGAGCGTGCGGTCATGTTGCTTGCTGGCGTGAGCCATAGCCGCTTCTCGCACCCAGGCACCGTCGTCCCATGCCTTCTGCTTATGGGCCATTCGTTCTCGGTTGCAGGGTCCGTTGCCCTTCACGACCTGCCAGAAGTCGTCCCAATCGATGTCACCAAAGTCGTAGTGCTTCGTCTGTTCATTCCACTTGAGATCGGGATCGGGGATAGTGAGACCGAGGAACTCGGCCTGCGGAACCGTCATGTCGATGAACCGCTGACGCAGCGCGTCGTTGGTCTCGAGCTTGATCTTCCAGGCCATCGACTGCTCAGTGTTTGGTGACTGGTCGTCGGGCGGGCCGAACATGGAGATCGACGGCCACCAGAACCGATTGAGCGCGTCCTGCGCCATCTCTTTCTGCGCCGGTGTGCCATTGGCGAGAGCGATCATGATCTCGTAGCCCTGGCGTTGGTGGAACGACTCTTCCTTGCACACCCTGATCATCGCCCTGGAGTATGGCCCGTAAGACGTGCGGGTGAGCATCACCTGATTGGTGATGGCGGCGCCATCAACGAGCCAGCCGATGGCACCCATGTCGGCCCAGCTCAGGGTTGGGTAGTTGAAGATCGATGAGTATTTCTGGCGGCCACTGTGCAGCAATTCATTGAGCTCGTCACGCGCAATCCCGAGGGTCTCCGCCGCGGAATAAAGGTAGAGACCATGGCCCGCTTCGTCTTGCACCTTGGCCATAAGGATGGCCTTCCGGCGCAGGGTGGGCGCGCGAGTGATCCAGTTGCCTTCAGGCTGTTGGCCAATGACCTCAGAGTGGGCGTGTTGAGAGATCTGACGGATCATCGTCTTGCGGTATGCCTCGGGCATCCAATCTCGCGGCTCAATCTTCTGGTCAGCAGCCAGAATTGCATCAAACCGTTCTTCATGCGACAGCTCGCTCGCCATGCATTCCTCCTCGTACCTCGTCTACAAGATGATACTCGTGTTTTACCCTTTGGCAAATCTTGTGTATCATATTGTCGTGACATCGATTGTCGACCAAGCGGCCGCCTACGGCGCACAACCCGAGATTTCCGCTCGATCACTACTCGTGACGGTCTTTGGTGACTCGATCGCACCGGCCGGCGGTGAGGTCTGGCTAGGCGACCTCATCAAGCTCGTCGAGCCCTTCACGTTCTCTGAGCGTCTTATTCGGACGTCCATCTATCGGCTCGGCTCCGAGGGCTGGTTCGATACCGAACGGGTGGGGCGCCGCAGTCGCTACGCACTTTCCGCAACCGGACGCTCCGATTTCGCGGCAGCTGAACGACGGATCTACCACCCCCCAATCGACGATTGGAATGGCGAGTGGACCATTGTGTTTGCCAACACATACAATCTCGCCGACGAGTCGAAGACGGCGTTCGTGTCAGCGTTGCGATGGCTTGGTTTTGGGCGCCTGGCAGCCGGCGTGTTCGGTTCACCTACCGCGACCCCAGAAATTGTTGAGTCTGCGGCACGGAGGGCATCACTGCAGTCCTGCCCGCCAACGGCCACGGCTCGGTTCTCCGATCTCGGTGCGCTGGTCGACCAGGCGTCATTTGCCGCTGACTTCGGTATCGCCGATTCCGTCCCCAGCTACGAGTCGTTCGTAGCGAAATGGGAGGGGGCAGAGTCGGCCAACACTGCGAACGG
>RCMY010005028.1_pt1 | contig 11273 bp, 9 predicted proteins | sample 2041341 | NCBI WGS metagenome assembly RCMY01 (sample SAMN09708234, study PRJNA481090) | Marine sediment metagenome, whole genome shotgun sequencing project.
CACACATGCCCGACGGCCGGCCGAGTGGCCTGCTGCCGGAGCACCTCCCACCGGCGGACAAGATCGCGCTCTTCGGGCAGCACCTCGGCCGGTCGCAAACCATGCGAAATGTGCTCGACGCCTCAGTGCTCGACGAACGAGACCTACAGAAGACCGACCCATCACTCGATGTCTTCGATCCGGCACATGGGCCGCCATTCTCCGATGAGTTCCTCGCCCGCGTTCGCGACGGTCAAGCAGCCCGAATGCGGCGGATCACCGACTGGGTGCACGAGCGACTGAGCGAGCTGGAAGCCGAGCACGGTCCAGGTGCCGACGAGGCCTTCGTTGTCCACCGGACCAACGCCGATCCGTTCATGTTCGCCGACACGTCTGACTTCAAAGGCGACACGAGAGCCATCCAAGAAATGAACCTGGCCGCCAACGGTCTCGGCCGGTTCACCAGCCTCCGGTCATGGTTGAGCCAATGGGCGACCGGTGTCAGCCATGCCGACGGTCCGAGCGACATGGCAAAGACAACCATCCCGGTTCTGAGCATCGTTCAGCGCGGGGACCACCGTGCCCACCCCGACTACCTCCGTCAATGGGAAGAAGCCATGGGTGACCGCTTCACCGGACATCACACCTTCGATGCAACCCATTACATGGACCCCAAGGAACAACGCTCGATGATCCTCGATCTCGCCAAGTTGATCGCCGACTTCGCACTGAAAGCCAGAACCACTCCGGACCCCCGGAGTTTGAACCCAGAAAGAACACCATGACACGACTGACCGGAAAGACGATCGTGATGACAGGCGGCGGAGGCTCCATCGGCTCCGCCGGAGCGTTGCGATGCGCTGAGGAGGGCGCCAATCTGGTTCTCTCCGACATCCGCGAGGATGCATTGAACGCCGCCGCTGAAGCAGCACGCAAGGCCGGCGCCGACGTTCTCACCCTGGTATCCGACACGCGCAGCGAAGACGATTGCGAAGAGCTGGCCGCAAAAGCAGTCGAGAAGTTCGGCCGCATCGACATGATGTTTGCCAACGCTGGCGAGGTCTGGGTCAAGGAGGCGTTGCAGCAAGACAAGGCCTTCTGGACCGACTGTCTCGAGCTGGAACTGACCGGTCAGTGGCTACCGATCCGCGCTGCGCTTCCCACGATGATCGAGCAGCAGTCGGGTTCGGTTCTCGTGAGCTCATCGATGACCGCCAATGTGGGCATCAAGCACATCGCTGCCTACAGCGCGGCCAAGGGAGCGCTTCAGGCTCTCATGAAGACGCTGGCCGTCGAGCACGGGCGCGACAACATCCGCTTCAACAGCCTTGCTATTGGTTCAGTCGAGGGCCGTCACATCATTGCCTCGAACGCAATGCGGTCGGGCATGTCCTATGAAAAGGCGGAGGCTCTGGTCGCCGTCACCAAGAAGGTGCGCGACGAGATCTTCCCATTGGGTCGCATGGGCACTCCCGAGGACATCGCTCCGGTGATTGCCTTCTTCGCATCCGACGATTCCTCTTGGGTCACCGGAACGAACTTCTATCCGGACGGTGGCCTCACCCACGACGGGACCGCCGGCATCAGCGGTTTCGATCGTGACCAACTGAAGCAATACGCAGCGATCGTCAAGTAGACCCATGGCCGAGTGACGCAGGCACCTCGCTGCCTCCACCACGACGATCGTGTCTGTCAGCGCCGCAGGAGAGGAACGCCTCGGTCAGCCAGGAAGTCAGAAACGTGGTCCGGGATCTCGACCTGAGTTGTCTGGGCCCACATTGAATCTGATTCGCCGTTCCACAAGAAGTCGCTCGGCACTCGCGCGTATGCCTCACCAGACAGCCGGGCATCGCTGACGGCACCGAGCAAGCTCGCTCGCGTCGCCGCCACGGCGTCCGGTCGTTCAGCGCCATCCATGCCGAAGAGGAACATCACGGTTCCGGTTGGGCGGTCGTCCTCGAGTCCCACTTTCGACCCGGCCAGGAACCCACAGAGAATCTCGATAGCAACCGATTGGACGTGACCCTTGTGCCCGCCGAACCCGACCATCGCACCTTCGTCGAGCTCATCGAGTCGGACCGATGGATCCCCGTCACTGTTGACCATGACACCCTCCGGTACATCATCGCCGCGCACGCCACTCATTCGCAGGCCACCGGTTGACATGACCGACGACGAATAGTCAGCGACGAAGTGCGGATCTCCAGGGACCCCGATAGCCATCGGATTCGTGCCTCCGAATCGAGTGCCGGTTCCCGGGACCGCAACGGCAGCGACCGAATTGCAGACGGCGATCGAACCAATCCCCCGCTCGGCCAACATGTACGCGAACCACCCCAGCGAACCAGTCGGACCCTCGTAGCCGCTGACACCCACCGACAGCGAGGCAGACGATGCGAGCTGCGCCGATGCTGCATCACATGCATCGGCGATGGCGGCGACACCCGGGCGGCCGGCGGCGCCGATGGTGAGACGCCCCTGTCCTGATGCCAGTTTCGAGGCTCCGGGTTCGTACCGAATGTCGAGGATGTCTGGCATCCAGAAGATGCCGTGCGCGTGTCGCCCCAAGACGTCGCAGGCGATGTAGTGCGCCACCACTCTCCTGGCATCTTCGTCGCTCATCCCGGCATCGATGGCTCGCGGGACAAACACGTCGAGCAAATCTGCGGGCGTCAATCTCATCGAGCACTCCTTCTGCAACCCTGTGCTTTCAGCGACCAGCGCGATGCTAATCGTCGATGCCTGACCGACTCGACGTTGCCTGCGGCGAGACCTGCGAGGAGACTCTGGGCGTGCGCCCTTTCGAGATCACAACGATTCTCCGTTCGTGAACGCAGACGGCGCTGTCATTGGTATTCCGAGTGAGGATGGGGTGAGACCCCGCTGACCCATCGCAGCTGCTACCAACGGACGTACTGGGTCTCAGCGAAGCCAGGAATGTCGCGAACGACGACTCGCTCACCGGTCGCCGAGGCGAGCTCGCCAGAGAACGTGCCGAACAGCTGATGGAAGTTCGTGGCCATCTCGCCGCGTTCACCCGTTGCGTGATAGCCGTGAGCGGGAGCGAAGGCGATCTGAGTCGGACCGGTTGTCTCAGCCATGTGCCACGGTCCTTCCAACGCGTCCGACTCGAACTCGAAGTGCACGCCACCAAGCGGCGTCCGGACGCCGTCGACCCAGAAACGGTTCTCGCTGTAGGAGGTCTCGTTGACGCCTCTCGAGACGTTCACTCCGATGAGACGTCCGTCGTCGTCGCGTCCGGAGACGCATGCCCAGTTCCACCACGTCTCGGGCCGCATGAACCCGGAGGTGTAGTCGTGATGCCCGCACGCTCCGACTCTTTCGAGATTGAAATCACCGACGGGCGAGCGGACGGTTCCTGTTGCCGGCACGCCCGCAACCTTCTGGGCGTAAGCCCACCCGGTTGGCCCCGCAGCACTACAGAGGCGCCGTGTCTCGAAACCGGCCTCTTGGATCTCGAGGTCGACCTCAACGTCAGGCGCCCCGATGCGCAGACGCTTCGATCCAGAAGGCAGCGCCTCGATCCTCAACAAGCCGTCTTCGCTACTCAACTCACTCACGCCATTGTCGGGGTCGAGGGTCATAGCAACTGCTTGGCCCCGAGCACCCCGAAGGCGGATCTCGTGGAATGCCTGATCTGACGGTCGATAGAGGTAGGCAAAGGCGGAGTTCAACTTTTTTGTCCGGGTCAGGGCGCAACCGATGACCACTGACTCGGAGATCGTTCCAAGGAACTGGAACTGCCTGAACTCGTTGCGCCGCTCCTCGTCGTCGAGCACCCTCCCCATCGGACTTCGAAGCTCATAGTCATCAGGATCGATCGGGCCAACCGCCTCGTCAAAGAACCCGAACTGCGCTGCCCCCGACGCTCCGTCACATACGCCCTTCGTCATGTCAGGACCTGCCGGAGTCGAGGGGAGCGCCGATTCCTGCGGCACGGTCAGCAGCGATCTCTCCCGCCATCTTCGCCACCGTGTCACCGCGCATCTTCTGCACGGTCACGGCGTATGCCTTGGCGCTCAACCCAGCGAACTCGGCTGCCTGGGCAACGGCAGCCTCGAGCACATCGGAGTCCGCGACGACCTCGTCGAGATAGCCAACGTCGACTGCACCCGCACCGTCAGTGATGCGCGCTGTCGGAATCACCCGTTGTAGGTGTCGCTTGCTGAGGCGCTCGGCAGCGAGCGTCAGGCCCCAGTCGGGCAACGTCATGCCGATCGCCACCTCGTTGAGGCCGATCTTGCATGGCCGATCGGAGCCGATGCGCACGTCGCAACCCAGGAGAATCAGTGCACCGGCGGCCAGTGCGTGCCCGGTGCAGGCAGCGACCACGGGAATCCCCGCAGCGTAGATCTTGCGAACCAACTCGCCGCCGTTGGCGACGAGCGCCGTGATGGCCGGGCCGTCATCACCGAGCATCACCGACAGGTCGAAGCCAGCGGAGAACTTGCCCTCGCGGCCGTGCAGTACCACTGCGTGAACGTCGTTTGCAGCTTCGGCCTCGTCGATCGCTGCGGTGATTGCCTCGATCATGGGGCTGGACAGGGCGTTGGCCTTGCCATCATCGAGGTGGCAGATCAGCACCCCATCGCGTCGTTCTGTCGTGACCAGTGCTGTGTTCATGAAGCCAAGTATCGCTCAGTCTTCAGCGTCGATGGCCTCGCTGATCAGCGTCCGCCGGGACCGGCGGCTGCATCGACGCAAACACGGTGTGTGAACTACCGACAGCTGAGCCGCGCATACACGTCCACATGTCCCATCGGCGAAGGAGGGCTCGATTCCTATTGTGAAGACAAGACCAACTCGACCGAAAGCGAAGGTTCCCCGTGACGACCGATCAAGCGTTCCGCCCAAGGACTCAAACCCTGTGGCCGGCTGCATCTCCAGCAGAAGTTCTCAGCGATGCAGCGCTCGACCTGGCCGCCGGAGACATAGACGTCACCGAAGCCGCTCAGACACTTGTCGAGCAATCCAATCACAACCGAAGCCACATGGCCTCGGCCTACACCACACACGTGCAACGAATGGCGAGCCGACCATCCGACGACTTTGCCTACCAGCGGGGACTCGAGATCATCACAACAGCGCTGCGGGCCATCCCGCGCGACGCGTACCCACCCTTTGATGCCACCCCGGCACGGCCGAGCTTCCTGCGTCGCCTTCTGGGCAAGATCAGTCGGCCCCGAGACTCGATGAGGTCGCCATCTTTGGACCCGCCCCGTTCCGCATCACCGTCCTGGCAATGAGACCAACAAAGGGAGCACCACCATGAGCGTTCTCGACAGGGCGAAGGAAGCCGCCAACCAGGCCTTCGAGCAGGGCCCACAACACGTGACCGCTGTTCGCCAGAAACGAAAGCGGTCCGGGCGCCTTGGTGTTCGTGGCCGCTCTCCGCATGATCCAAATCAACCGCGACCACAGAATCGAAAGACGATCCCACGTCGGTCGGCGAGTTCAGCAACTGACAGACGCAACGCGACGCGAAACGCTTTCGAGACGTAGCGCCCGGAAACGGTCGTACAACACCACGAGCAGGGTGAGCAGCCCAATCAGCAGGACCGCGAGAGGAAGCGATGTCCCATCCCCTGCGTTGCGGCCAGGCATCAGATCGAAGACGAACGCAACACCCAGATTGATGGCACCCGTGCCGATGAAGCTGCCGCCGGCAGCGGCCCAAGACCGTCCTCTGAGATCGAGCCAGTAACTGACGTATGCGCTGACCACCACGATCACGCCCACACCCAACGTCACCCGAGGCAAGGTCTCTTCCGATTCCGGAACCAACTGCAGGAAGATGGTGATGACAAGCCCGACCAGCAGAGTCTTCTCCAAGAGTGGATGGTCCAATCTGGCGAACCTCGTGCTTGTCGGGTCGGCGGGGGTTGTGAGCACCGTGGTCGGGTGCGCATCGACAGAGAAACTCATGGGCCAGTCGACCACCGGCAGCGTTGCTGACCATTTCCTCACAGCGACCGCAGTACCAGCGGCGACGACAGCGAGAATCGGCCACAGCCAGGTGTTGGCGCCGAGGGTGTCGGTGACATCGAGTTGAGCGATGTGGATCCAATACTCCTGCGGGAGCTTGATCCCGACCCAGATCGCCGCAGCGGCGCCGATCACGACCCGCCGAGCCATGTTGTTCGGTGCCCACCACAGCCGAACTGCCTCGTAGAAGATGAAGAAGTATTCGAATGTGTTCGGAAAGGTCAGCAGCAACCAACGCGCCCCCGATAGCTCGAACGCCACGACACCGACAAGGCGGTAGTACCAGAGGAACTGGCCGATCCTGAACGCTGCCCCGTTCGTCCAGTTCCGAATCGTCGACAGATAGGCGATCGTCAGGTAGTAGATGTCAAGTGCCTTGTCATATTCCTGATAGTTCTCCGGCTCCACATCGAAGGCAGCGAAGATCGTCTGATCCGCTGCGTCGATGACCAGCGCCAACACGATCGCCGGCAACGGGAAACGCGGAATCCACAGCGGCACGGCAAAGCGCGCCAACACGACCCCGATGAAAACCGCAACATCCATTTGGAAGAAACCCTCTCACACTGCAATCCCCAAAACGGAGGAACCATGTCCTTCACCCGCGGTTGTTGTCGTCGACAGGACAATCGTGGTCATGTCCGGCGGGAGGCCGCCGATCAGCCGTCGGTCCACGGGCCGTCATAGTGACGGTAGACGTGGACGGCGACCTGGCACTCCAACGATCTCGCTGGGTCCTCGAGGACCGGCCCGAGGACTCCTTCAATGCGATCGAGCCTGTTCTTGAGCGTGTTGTAGTGAACGAAGAGCCGTCGTGCTGACTCGGCCATGTTGCGGGTTTCGAGCCATGTCTCCAACGTGGCGACCAGTTCAGTGGCGTTCGATCGGTCGTGATCAACGAGCGGGCCGATCGCGTGTTCGACGAACTCAGCCAGATCATCAGCCGACGCTGAAGCCAACAGACGTTCGAGTCCGAGATCGTCATAGACCTCGGTGGCGTGTCGGCCCTTCACCCAGCGCCCGACGTCGACCGATCGGCTCGCCTCGAGGTAGCTCCGGGGAAGCGACAAGGGTTCATACACGCATCGCCCAACGCCGACGCTCACCGTCACCGAACGCACGGTGCGGTCGAGTTCGGCCCGCAACATCTCGGCGCAGTGTCGGCGCTCGGAGAGATCGTCGCTGTCGAGGGCAAGCAGCGCGGCAACCGAGGCGGCGCGAGTCCAGACGATGGCATCAGGGCCGAGTGTGGCGCGGGCGGCAGCGGCGATGGCGACCAGCGAGCGGGGTGCTGTGTCGAGGTCGGTCGGTGGATCGATCGACGCGAGAAGCACGGCGCGACGACGCTTGAGGTTCCAACCAAAACTCGCGGCACGCTCGGCAACGTCGGCGATGTCGTCGGCTCGGCCAGAGATCAACTCCTCGAGTGACAACGCGGCGAACCGGTCGAGCTCCGTGGACGCGGCCTGGGCGTGGGCGAGACGTACGGCGATCGCCACCGACGCCCGTTGCAAGGCAATCTCCTGGTCGTGATCGAGCGGCGACCCGTAGGTGTCGACGACGATCTCGCCGTAGACGTGGGCACCGGCAACGATCGGATGGCGAGCAATCGATCCATCCTCGCCGCGGATCGCAGGAGCAGACCAAACCGAGTGGTCCTCCGGTTGGGCTGCGATGAGATCCTTGTCCTCATCGATGACAGCGATCGGCCGCCCCAGCAATTTGAACAGGAGCGATGCGATCTCAGGGATTCCTCCGGCCGAAAGCCCCACCTCGGTGAAGGCACTGTGAATCTCGAGCACGCGATCCAGCCGTTGGCGTTGGGCGTGGAGGAGTGCATTGAGAATCTCGGTCGTCATCGAGCTGAGGTGGATCTCCGGCGGAAAGGTGACCACAGGAAAGCTCTCGCGTTCGGCGACTTCGAGCAGCCCCACGGGGAGCGGGTAGTCAGCATCGAGGCGAACAACGAGCGCTCCGACGTCTCGTTGGCCGAGGAAGGCGATCAGATCACCAGTTGATCCATGGGCAGCAACGACGACGTTGGCGGTGACGACGACCACGTCGTGGGCTGAGACATCGAGGAGTTGCTCGACGCTCGCCGCCATTCGAGCCTGCTGTACCGACCGAGTCATGCCCCCTGCGCCGGCCACGCTGATCGTGTTCTCGCCCAGCGCCTCGACCATTCCGCCAACGTCGAACGTGCGCCACATGGCTGTCAGTATCATCTGAAACGATCTTGGAAACCGCAATATCGCGATCGGGATCGTGTCCGGTGTTGACCGCCTCACACCAGGCGTCGCCCTGGCGACGGGTTTCAGACCTGTGAACTCCCCACACACACCAGCACAAGGCTTGTCGAAAGCGGCCAGTGACGCTTCGTCGATTCCGGAGCACGATCGGAGTTGAACTGGGAGGTTCCAATGCTCGATGTCGTCGCCAAACTGCTGACAGTCGAAGCCGATCTTGTCGTGACGGTCACTGCGCCGCTCGACCGGCACAGGCCGAACAACGAAAGGGACCGCATCAAGGCGCGGAACCTGATGGCCCAGGCCAAGGCGAGGGTTCAGCAACACGAGAGCAACAGTGGGGGCGCCGCCGTCGCGTCGGTGCTACGGAGTCTCGATGACGCTGCAGCCCGCGTCGATCTCGGGGCGGGCGCACTGGGCTACGTCGTCGTGGCAACCGCGGACGGGTTCGAGACCCACATGTTGCCGTTCCCTGTGGTCGAGGCCGTCACCGTGGGGACCGCCCCCGCAACTCGCTCGCTCATCCAGGGACTTCAGCGAAGCCCTCGCTACCGGCTTGTCGTTGTCTCCGACAAAGCCACTCGACTCTTCGAAGGCATGCGGGATGACCTGTGGGAACAGAAGAGCCACGGCTTTCCCTTCAGCGCCGACGTGGTGCCTCGGGATCTCCGATCGATTGCGGGCCGCTTCGCCCGCCAGCCCGCAGGCGACGACAAGGAGCAGTGGCGCAACTTCTACCGTGATGTCGACGACGGCCTCACCACAGCGATTGGCGACGATCCACTCCCGATCGTCCTGGCGGGAGTCGCCGTCTCGACGGCGATGTTCGAAGATGTCAGCGCCAACAAGAAATCCGTCATCGGCAAGATCGACGGTGCCCAAGAGGGAGCGACCGTTCACACGCTTGGCAGCCAGGCGTGGCCTTTGATCCGCCAGAACCTCGAAGCCCGCCGCAGCACCGTCATCGCCGAACTCAGCGACGCCAAACACGCCAACAAAGCGGTCACCGGCATCGATGACGTCTGGCGTCTCGTGAGCGAAGGACGGGGCCGATTGCTCGTTGTCGAGGAGGACTATCGAGCCGAGCCGATGGTCGAGATCGATCACCAACTCGTCACGTCCGCTGCGGATCGCCCCGGGGTGATGGAGGACCCTGTCGACGAACTCATCGAACACCATGTCCGCTCCGGCGGCGCTGTCGAGTTCGTCGCCCATGACTCCCTCGCTCATCTCGGACAAATCGGCCTGATCCTCCCGTGATGACCGAAGAACGACCGCACATCACGGACGAACAACCTCGCACCCTTCGAGCCATGCTCACGCAGTCGAAAGACACCGCAGGTCTCATGGTGGATCTCGCGATCGGAGCGGTGTCCTTCCATGACTCTGAGATGTCCAAGGAAGTCGAACACCTCTGGGAAGACCTGACCGAGTCGGCTCACCAGATGCGAGTCGTTGGCATTCAGGCCGCACGAAGCCGGGCCGAAGCACAAGACATGGCTCGCGTCATCCAGGTCATCGGAGCGATGGAGGATCTCGGGCGCGACGCAGTCGACATTGCTCGCATCTCGTCTCGAGGCAGTGGGCTTCCTGCCGGACTCGTCAGTGCGATGTCGGGTACGGGATCACTCCTGGCGCGGGTACTCATCAGCGAAGGCTCCCTCTTGGATGGGCAGGCTCTGTCCTCCTTCCGCCTCCCACTCGAAGTTGGGATCAGGGTCATCGCTCGACGCAGGGGTGGCAACTGGGACACCGACATCAAAGGTGACACCGTTCTCCAATCGAAGGACGTTGCTGTACTGATCGGGCCGCGCGACGGTTTGGCTCACGTCCGCCGGCTCGCTGGAGAACCACCAACCGTCACACCGGATCCATCGGAAGCCAGCGGCCCCGCCGAGTTCGGTGTCGCGGCACACCTCCTGGGAGAAATGCAGACACTCGCTGAGCTCGCCGTCGGCCTCGCGTACGCCGCTCTGTTCACAGCCGACTCCGTCTTGGCCAGCGAGGTGACCGCACTCGCTCAACGCCTCGAAGAGCTCAAGAACGAGCTGCACGGATGGGTGCTCCGAACAGCCAACACCTCCGTTGCCGGATCTGGTCTGAGCGCGCTGCTGCTTCTCTCCCAAGCCACCGAGCACCTTGGCGATCGTGCCGCCGACATGGTCCGCCATGTCACAAACCAGGAACGGACACATCCCGTACTGCCGCTCGCTTTCGGCGAAAGCGATGAAATCGCCATCCAGGTGACCATCACCTCCGGCTCCCGAGCCGACGGGGGCAGTGTGCGCGACCTGGTCACTGGGACTGGATTCTCCGCTCTCGCCACCCGCCGGAACGGGCAATTCCAGCGTCGCCCGCAGCGCGGCGACGTGCTCCGCGCCGGTGATGAGATCATTGCCACGGGCCCTCCGGAAGGCCACGCACTCTTCTCGGCCCGAGCGCAATAGACGATGGAGCATCCCAGGGTCGGACTGCGTCCCGCAACAAGCTCGTCGCCCCGTCCGGTCGGCATCCGCTGTGTACCTGCCACACCTCCGACAGTCTTTGCTGTCGATTTCTGACAACGGTCACGGGCAGACCGTGACCGACACTGAACTCGAGCCTCCGAGCGCCTTCGAGCGCGTTGTGCTCACCATCCCCCGCTTCTGAGCCCAAGGAGACGCTGTGCCCACTTCTATTCCAACAGAGCCACGAACCAACGACATGCTCCGAGCAGAGCTACTGGCATCTGCTGACCAGGCACGAGGCGCCCTCATCCGCCTGCAAGGCGAGTACGAGCGCCTCGTGGAGGACTCCGATGTCATCCAAGAGGATCGGTCGGCTGCTCAAGTGCTGGCCGAACAAGCACGTCGGGCTCTCGAACAGGCAGCTCACGCCCTCGGCCGGTTCGACGCCGGGACCTACGGGATCTGCGCCGAATGTGGAAAGCCCATCGCTGAAGCGCGACTGCAGGCAGTGCCCGACACCGAAACCTGCCGAGATTGCTCGTAGGCGGCTCGCGACAATTGCATCAGTCGTGGGGTTGCTTATTTGAGTAAAGCA
>RCMY010005029.1_pt1 | contig 11273 bp, 10 predicted proteins | sample 2041341 | NCBI WGS metagenome assembly RCMY01 (sample SAMN09708234, study PRJNA481090) | Marine sediment metagenome, whole genome shotgun sequencing project.
TTACATCAAGCAATATAGTCTCACCATCTCTTTAATGGTCAACACTCTACACGAATAGGTCAATGATCTCGCTTAATGCGACAGAACCAGGACGCTGCCATCCACTAGCGCAATATGTCTAATTTCACCGATACGAGTACGCTCGTCTGCTGTCCATTCTACGAGCGGCAACAAAAAAGTGATGCCCAGCAATATCAATGCGCTTAGCAATATCTTCACGTGACGATCTGGGCGGGGTTGTTGCGGCGTAACACTTTGCCATAAGCGATTGACTTCTTCATAGGCATCGCGATGCTTTGGATCTTGTGCCAGCCAGGAAGCAAAAGCAGCACGCTGTTTATCGCTGATCTGATCGGCAGATAAACAAACAACCTATTCAGCTGCTTGTTCACTGATTGGTGAGGCATTATGACCGCTTAATTTATTCATGCATGTCGGCTTTAAGCTGGTACAACCGGCTATGACAATAGCCCAATGCTTTGACGAGATGCTGTTTAACACGGCTTTCAGAAACGTTAAGTCGTTGTGCAATTTCTGCATAAGTCAGGCCATCAATACGCGCCATTAGAAAAGCGCGTCGTGATCGTTCATCAAGCTCCTCAATCAACATTAATACCGTTCGCTCAAGCAATTGTCGTATGGCTACAATATGTGCAACATCCTGACAAGTGTTTTTCGAAACTAAGGCGGCCATACGACACAAGACCTCTTCTTCAACTTTGCGACGTATATTCTGCGTGATCATTAAACGATTGGCGGTCACTAACAGATAAGCGCGTGGTTCACGTAGACTGGGCATCTCTGATAACGATAATAGCCGTGCAAACGTATCATGAGATAAATCTGCGGTTGAGTGTGGACAACGTATTTTCTTCTTGAGCCATGCATACAACCAGCTATGGTGTTCTCGATAAAGCGTATCGATTATCGTTGTGCCGCAATTCGTACTAACGGGTATGTGCATAGATAATTTTTTACAAAAGAACAGCTTTCTTGTTTTATCAGGCCACTATGGCGCAATTATCCTTGCATAAAACGATAATAGAAATGTGACAAATTGTCGCATAGGATCTGATGTGAAGTTGGGAAGGGTGCAAAGGTGTTTGTAGTGTACGAATTAATCTCAACATAGATGGCCATGAGTGAGATAATAGGCGGAATTAATGTGTCACAGAAAAAATTATGATTTGGAAACCCAATGTAACCGTCGCTGCCGTTGTTGAACAAAAGGGCAAGTTTTTATTGGTCGAAGAACAGCAAGAGGCAAGCTCAGAAACGCTATTTAACCAACCCGCAGGTCATTTAGAACCCGGCGAGTCAATATCTGAAGGCGCCATTCGTGAAACGATGGAAGAGACGGGTTACACATTTGTACCGTATTGGTTGCAGGGTGTTTACAAATGGCATTCTAGCGCGAATGATACCACCTACCTGCGTTTTACTTTTTCTGGCGAGGTGACGGATTTTGATCCCGATTATCAACTTGACACAGGCATCGTTAGTGTGGGCTGGTATGGTCTTTCTGAAATAGAAAAGCTGGTGCATCGTCATCGTAGTCCGCTCGTCATGCAGTGTATTCAAGACTATTTGGCAGGTCAGCGTTATCCGATGGAACTCCTGGTGCACAAAAACTAAGGTAATGAAAAAACAGCGTGTGATCGTTGGCATGTCAGGCGGCGTGGATTCGTCGGTTGCGGCGTTTTTATTGAAACAGCAGGGCCATGATGTCGTCGGCTTATTTATGAAGAATTGGGAAGACGACGACACGGATGAGTATTGTTCCACCCGCCAGGATTTTCTGGATGCGGTGTCAGTCGCTGATGTATTGGATATTCCAATGGAAGCGGTGAATTTTTCAGCAGAATATAAAGATCGCGTTTTCTCGCATTTCTTAGCGGAATATAAAGCCGGGCGCACACCTAATCCAGACATTCTTTGCAATGCTGAGATCAAATTTAAAGCCTTTTTAGATCACGCGAAAAAACTTGGCGCAGATTATATCGCGACCGGGCATTATGCGCAGGTGCGGGAAGTACGCGGTATTTTTCAGTTATTGAAAGGTGAAGACGGCACCAAGGATCAAAGTTATTTTCTCCATCGTTTAAATCAGAAACAATTGGCTAGTACGTTATTTCCTATCGGCCATATGTACAAACGTGATATTCGTAAAATAGCAGAAGAACAAAAATTACCTAATTTCTCCAAGAAAGACAGCACGGGTATTTGCTTTATTGGTGAGCGGCCTTTTCGCGAGTTCTTAAATAAATACCTGCCGCGTGAGCCAGGAGAAATTCAAACGCCAGAAGGAAAAGTGATTGGCGAGCATATGGGGCTGATGTACTACACGCTTGGACAACGGCAAGGCTTGGGAATCGGTGGTGTGCGGGACGGCGGCGATGAGCCATGGTTCGTTTCAGCCAAGAAGATGGAAGAAAACATACTTGTCGCAGTGCAGGGACATGATCATCCAGATCTATTACGTTCGTCGCTTCAGGCATCTGACTTAACGTGGGTAAGTGGTGAGCAGCCGCATTGTAACTGGGTTTACGCCGCAAAAACACGTTATCGTCAGCCCGATGCGCCGTGTGCCATTATGCAACTTGAACAAGATGTTTGCCAGGTGGATTTTGCCCAAGATCAATGGGCGGTTACACCCGGGCAATCGGTGGTGATCTATGAAAGTAAGGTATGTCTGGGTGGCGGTGTGATTGCGAGGTGATTTGTAGCCGCTTCGATTTACAATAATTCATAAGCTTGTCATGATAAAATACTCGCCTCATACGGATTGAGAACACCATGAAACTTTCCTCTATTACAGCGCTTTCCCCTCTCGATGGTCGTTATCAAAGCAAAGTTGAGCCATTAAGGCGCTATTTTAGCGAGTTTGCATTAATTCGTTACCGCGTACAAGTTGAAATCGCGTGGTTTAAGGCATTAAGTAACGAGCAAACCTTGATTGAGATTCCAGCTTTCTCAATTGAGGCGCACATACAATTAGATGACTTGGCAGCTAACTTTTCTGTGACAGACGGAGAAGCAGTTAAAGCCATTGAGGCAACCACGAATCATGATGTAAAAGCCGTTGAATATTGGTTGAAGGAACGACTCTCTGGAAACACTGAAGTCGTCAAAGTAAGTGAGTTTATTCATTTTGCTTGTACCTCAGAGGATATCAACAATCTTTCTCATGGCCTCATGTTGAAAGGCAGTCGTGATCAGGTGATGCTGCCAGCTTTAGCGAAGATTATTGCAACGTTGGTTGATCTGTCGCATCAATTGGCTGATGTTCCTTTGCTTGCGCGAACCCATGGACAGCCTGCAACACCGACCACGTTAGGTAAAGAGATTGCGAATGTGGTTTACCGTTTGCAGCGCGGCTATCAACAGATTGAATCGGTTAAGATCCTCGGCAAGATTAATGGTGCGGTTGGAAATTATAATGCGCATTTAGCAACTTATCCCGAATTGGACTGGGCGCAATTTTCGCAGAAATTTGTCGAAAATATCGGTCTGGAATTTAATCCATACACTACCCAGATTGAGCCGCACGACGCCATCGCAGAATTGTTTGATGCGTATGCGCGTGTTAATACGATATTGCTGGATTTAGATCGTGATATTTGGGGCTATATTTCGCTAGGTTATTTCAAACAAAAAACCAAAGCCAATGAAGTGGGTTCCTCCACCATGCCGCATAAAGTTAACCCTATTGATTTTGAAAACTCAGAAGGTAATCTCGGCATTGCAAATGCATTATTGCGACATCTGAGCGAGAAACTGCCAATTTCCCGCTGGCAACGGGATTTAACAGACTCGACTGTGCTGCGAAATATGGGAGTGGGACTGGGTCATACCTTGTTAGCTTATGATTCCTGTGCTAAAGGATTAGGCAAGTTGGAAGTTAATTCAGCGCGCCTGATGGCTGACATGAATACTGCCTGGGAGGTATTGGCTGAGCCTATTCAGACGGCCATGCGTCGCTATGGTGTGTCTAATCCTTATGAGCAACTCAAAGCATTGACGCGTGGTAAAGGTGGCATTACCAAGGAAACACTGCATCAATTTATCGAAACGCTGGATATTCCAGCTTCTGCAAAAAAAGATTTATTACAAATGACGCCACAAAGTTATATTGGCAAGGCAACCGAGCTGGCTAGAGAAATAAAAATTTAGGTGGTAATTACACAGTCAGAATAGGACGGTGGCTTTCTTGTTGTTCATGAAATAATTCTGTCATGCCTCCTGAAGTGCTTTTCTGAAACCTGCAAAGATTATTTTAATAAGAATTCGTTTTTATGCTTGAAATCAGCAAAACTATCCCAATATCCATCGCATAGAAATTAGGAGAGGAATAATGCCAGAATCAAAAAATCCAGAATTTAACCAGCCGGAACAAACGGCAGAAGCTGCAGAAACAATAAATGTCAACGAAACAGTCACCACAGAAGAAATGTTGGCTAATGATGTGGAGGAACCAGAAGATGCGGCAGCGCCTGACTTGGCCGCGTTATTAAAAGCAGCCGAACTAAAGTCGGCTGAAAATCATGACGCATGGTTGCGTTCCAAAGCTGATGTGGAGAATGTCCGCAAGCGCGCGCAGACAGATATTGCAAATGCCCATAAATACGCGATTGATAAATTTTCAACTGAAATAATTCCTGTGATGGATAGTTTGGATGCTGCGCTGGCCGTTGAAAATGCAACGGTAGAAAATTTTAAGAATGGCATGGAATTAACTCAAAAGCAGCTCAATGCAGTATTTGAAAAATTCAATATTAAAGTAATCAATCCAGAAGGCGAGAAATTTGACCCGCATCATCACCAAGCGATGTGTACGGTTGATTCTGATATTGCGCCAAACACCGTGGTGCAGGTGATGCAAAAAGGTTACACATTGCATGAGCGCGTCATTCGACCAGCGATGGTTTCAGTTTCTAAAGCTAAAGAGTCTTGAAATTTCAGCAGATGCCACCACTTCTAAAGCCAGTTAATTATAAAGAATAATCTTTAAAGGGATCTAGTTATGTCAAAAATTATCGGTATCGACTTAGGTACCACCAATTCATGTGTTGCCGTTATGGAAAACGGCAAGCCTAAGGTTATCGAGAATGCCGAGGGAACACGTACTACACCATCTATAGTTGCTTATACGGACGAAGAGGAGATTTTAGTAGGCGCTGCCGCTAAACGTCAAGCTGTTACAAACCCAAAAAATACATTGTTTGCTATCAAGCGATTGATTGGTCGTCGTTTTGATGAAGAAATGGTGCAAAAAGATATTAAGATGGTGCCTTACTCCATTGTGAAAGCCGACAATAATGATGCCTGGGTTGAAGTGCGCGGTAAAAAGATAGCACCGCCGGAAGTTTCAGCGCAAGTATTGATGAAAATGAAGAAAACCGCTGAGGATTATTTGGGCGAACCAGTGACAGAAGCGACAATCACTGTGCCCGCTTATTTTAATGACTCACAGCGTCAAGCAACTAAAGATGCGGGACGAATTGCTGGTTTAGACGTTAAACGAATCATTAATGAGCCAACGGCTGCTGCTTTAGCATTTGGCATGGACAAAAAGGAAGGTGATCGCAAGATTGCTGTCTATGACTTGGGTGGAGGCACTTTCGATATTTCCATTATTGAAATCGCTGAGGTAGAGGGCGAGCACCAGTTTGAAGTGTTGGCGACCAATGGGGATACCTTCCTGGGCGGTGAAGATTTTGATTTGCGTGTGATTGAATATTTGGTGGATGAATTTAAGAAAGACACGGGTATTGATCTGAAGAACGACATGCTTGCGCTGCAACGTCTAAAAGACGCCGCAGAAAAAGCAAAAATCGAATTATCATCCAGCCAACAGACGGAAGTGAATCTACCTTATGTGACGGCGGACGCATCAGGGCCCAAGCATTTGGCGGTTAAAATCACTCGCGCTAAATTGGAAAGCTTGGTCGAAGAATTAATTGAGCGTACCGTGCAACCTTGCCGTGTTGCGTTGGCAGACGCAGGTATCGCCGCATCAGAAATTGATGACGTGATTTTGGTTGGCGGGCAAATACGGATGCCTAAAGTGCAAGAGAAAGTTCAGGAGATTTTTGGTAAAGAGCCGCGTAAGGACGTGAATCCTGATGAAGCGGTTGCTGTGGGCGCTGCTATTCAGGGTGGTGTGTTGCGAGGCGATGTTAAGGATGTGTTGTTGTTGGATGTGACGCCGCTGTCTTTGGGTATTGAGACTATGGGTGGTGTTACGACCAAGCTTATTCAGAAAAACACAACAGTACCAACTAAAGCACAACAAACATTCTCAACCGCTGAAGATAATCAAACAGCCGTGACTATTCATGTGTTGCAAGGTGAACGGGAAATGGCATCGGGCAATAAGAGTCTAGGTCAATTTAATCTGACTGATATTCCTGCGTCGCAGCGCGGTATGCCACAAATTGAAGTCACGTTTGATATTGATGCCAATGGCATTTTGCATGTGTCTGCTAAAGACAAAGCGACTGGCAAGGAAAATAAAATCAAAATCCAAGCTAGCTCAGGTTTGTCGGATGAAGAGGTCGATCGCATGGTAAAAGATGCCGAGGAGAATGCTGAAGAGGATCACAAGGCATTTGAATTGGTTTCTAGTCGTAATCAGTGTGATGCCATGATTCATTCAGTCAAGAAAACATTGGCAGAGAATGGTGACAAGTTAGATGCGGATGAGAAGGCCAATATTGAATCGGCTTTGCAAGATGCGGAAGAAGCACTGAAGAGCAACGAGAAAGAAACCATTGATGCTAAGACGACTGCATTAACGGAGGCTTCGCATAAGCTTGCGGAGAAAATGTATCAACAAGATCAAGCACAAGAAGGTCAATCTCAAGCCGATGGCGGTGCTGAGCAATCTTCTGATAAGGGTGAAAAGCCTGTAGAAGGCGAGGTGGTTGATGCAGAATTTGAAGAAGTGAAAGACAAAAACAAAGACAAAGACAAAGATAAAGAGAACAAGTAACTTCTTCTTTGAACAGTATCAAAGCGCAGAGACGTGAGGAACGGTCAATATGACGTTCTACGCGCTCTGTGTTTTGGTGTTTATTTGTTTTTGATGTGTTTCTATGAGCGAGTTGATATTTACGTGATGGTGGTAGGAAATAAATATGAGTAAACGTGATTATTATGAAGTACTTGGCGTCAGTCGTGGAGCCGAGGAAACTGAGATCAAAAAAGCCTACCGCAAGTTGGCGATGAAACATCACCCAGACCGCAACTCTGGTAATGAGAAATCTGAGGCTTTGTTTAAAGAAGCCAAAGAGGCCTACGAAATATTAACCGATGCAAATAAACGTGCGGCCTATGATCAATATGGTCACGCTGGCGTAGATTCTAGTGCAGGTGGCGGGGCTGGTGCGCAAGGATTTGGTGATGCATTTAGTGATATTTTTGGTGATATCTTTGGAGGGCGTGGTGGTGGTCGATCCAATATGCATCGTGGTTCAGATTTGCGCTATAACCTAGAGATCACACTTGAACAAGCCGCACGTGGTACAGAGAAAAAATTTCGCATTCCCGCCATGGAAGCTTGTGACACCTGCCATGGCGATGGTGCAAAACCTGGTTCATCGGCCAAAACATGTACTACTTGTAACGGTCATGGTCAGGTGAGAATGCAGCAGGGTTTTTTCTCCATTCAGCAGACTTGCCCGAAATGCCAGGGGAATGGCAAGGTCATATCAAACCCCTGTTCTCCATGTAATGGTACTGGGCGGATTCAACGAAATAAAACACTGTCTGTAAAAATCCCTGCTGGTGTGGATGATGGTGATCGTATTCGCTTAACGGGTGAGGGTGAGGCGGGTGCGAATGGTGGGCCAGCAGGCGATCTTTATGTGGTGGTTCAGCTTGCTAGTCATGCTGTTTTTCAGCGTGATGGCAATGACTTGCATTGTGAAGTCCCTATTAGTTTCACAAAAGCAGCGCTGGGTGGCGAGATTGAAATACCAACACTTGAAGGCTATGCCAAAATCAAAGTGCCAGCTGAAACTCAAACTGGCAAAATCTTTCGTTTGCGAAGCAAAGGTGTCAAAGGGGTGCGTAGTAACAAGCATGGCGATTTGTTATGTCATGTTGCCGTGGAAACTCCGGTTAAGCTGACATCACGTCAAAAAGAATTGCTTGAAGAGCTGGAGGGTATTAGCCAGAAAGATCATTCGCGCCACAGTCCACGCGCCAAGTCATGGATGGATAAAGCAAAAGAGTTTTTCGCCGATTAAACTTTTTATCGAGTGTTGTGTTGATTAGCTATTGTAGTTAATTAATACAACAGTGCTTGAATTTTTTCTCGCTTCCACATGGGCATGGCGAGTTACGTCTGACTTTTTTCGTGAGGGGCTGCTGGAAAATTTCGCCATCTACATAAAGCCATTGGCCATTCTCACGTAAAAAACGACTGCGCTCATGTAACGATTGTAAGCGTGCACCGTGTTTGAATTTTGCGGTAAATTCTACCCAGCTCTCATCGTCATCATTCTGATTATTTTGAGTGTCAATAATCGCTAGACTTAACCAATTGATTTCAGTATCCAATTGCAATTGAACAGGGCGCGTATGTTCATGCCAAGTTTTCTTTAAATATTCAGCATTGTTAAATGCGTAAGCAGTATAACGAGAACGCATTAGTTGTTCAGGATATTCAGGTAATTTATCGGCTTCAATGTACCGACCGCAACACTGGATGTAATCATTTTCTGAACCACAAGGACATGGGCTCTTATGATGCGTTGAGATGGTCATGTGTGATGAATTGTGCGGTGAAAGTAAGGCGGGAGTTGTAGCGGAGGTTTATGTAAGGAAGATGCTTATGTGATATTAAATCACATAAGCACTTAAATAACTGATCATTAAATAGTCAATCGATTAGAAACTGAAGATACCACTGATAGATGCTAAGAATTGATCATCATCCTTGCCGTTGTCATAAGCTTTATTATTTGTCGAAACGTCATATCTAACTTCAGGTCGTATGGTGAAACCTGCGATGGGTCTGTAATTTAAACCACCCGTTACGCCAATATAGTTTTCACTGATGCCATTTCCTTGAACCCTGACGCCGTCTTCATCACGGAACCATTCCATACGTATACCTGCACCTAAGTTGTGTGTGACATCATAGAACAAATACTGGTTAAGACCGTACCATTTGGCAGACTGGTTAGTCGAAGTACTTTGTTCGATACCCAAATCGTGTTGTAATACATAGTGTAACTTTTCAGTTACGTCATGTTCTAGCACAACGCTGTACATCGTACGGTTATGATTGTCGTTACCAACAGCGGCAGTATTAACATCACCAGTGATTAATGCACCAGTTATAGAAGTTTGTTCGTTATCTGTGGTATAGGACACACTACCCATGAAATTAGCGGGCTGCTTAAAGTGAGCATCCCAACCACTGACCACGCCACCTCTAATTTCGATATTGTCATTCAACGGATAAGTCAACATCGCACCTGTGTGCGTGAATGGTTCGCCATACTGCATAGTGTAGGCATGTGACATGAAGAAGTTACCTGCTGCAGGAACCACCTCATAACCAATAATCGTGTAGAAATGACCGACTGATGCGACAAGACCATTACCGATTGGCATATAGATGTCTATATAAGCCTGAGGGAATACCAATTTTCGATCGCCATTTGGATTGGAAGGATCGGTGTGACCGAGAATATTGGAGTCGAAGTTGCTTGCTGATGAGAAACGAGCATCCGTTCCATACAACAGGTCAGCACGAAAACCAAAACTTAACGCATTGGTGGTATCTCTATTTACTTCACGTTCAATGTAGCCATAAACTTGATGCAAATTGAAAGAATTAGGCTGGTCGTTAAAAGTAACAGGGGCGTTGGCGCCGCGATTATGTGATCTGTCGCCGGCATTGATATTAGCACCGATCTCAGTCCAGCCGCCAGCTCTAATGCCCAAAGACTGCATGAAGTTACTTTCGTTATATTCATAACCTGTTAGGCTTTCAATTAGTCCAGTGTCAAATTCATAGGAATGTGCGCAGGATGACGCAAGTAAAAAAGCACCGCATACCGCAAGCGGTAGTTCTTTTAAAGTTGGTTTTTTGTCTTTAGATTGCAAAATGAAATCCTCCATTAATTAATGATCGTGACGTATTCTTGTTCAGAACGGGGTGGAATCTATGTTCTTCTGCAGCACGTATATCATACGAAATAAAACCATACTCGGTGCAAGGTAAAGCATACTTAACGTGTATGTCCTATGCAATATATTCTGTGGGTTTTCAAGCAGAATTTGGAGAACTGTTGCAAAATCCCCCAAAAAAAGTGTGATAGTTGTTATTTAGGCGCCTTATTTAGATTAATTTGTTGTGGCGTGTATGGTTTGAAAAAAATATTGATGAGCTGGCATTGTTCTAGGAGGCTGTCCGAGAATGCGCACGTAGCTCAAGTAAGCTATCCCTTGCGAGAGAAGTTTTAGATTTTACCGGCAATAATTTTTCAAATTGACTGGTTTTTAGCTAACTTTACTGATTTCATAGCTTTATTCGCTGTTTTTTACTCATATTGGAATGTTTGTAGCGTAATTGTTAAACATTGGGCGGATTAGTCCTGTCAAAATGGCCTTGGCTATTTTTTAAAATTGTGAGCAGCACAGACTATGGCGAATTCACCCGCGACTTTTTCTTTTTCCCGTATGCTGAAACCACGAAATCCATTGTTTTTGATTTGACCAAAAACCGGTTCCACGATGACTTTGCGCCGCTTGTAAATACTTTGAGCTGAAGCGGTTGCCATTTTGCGGGTCATGTTTTGACGTAGCGATTCTTTATTATCCGTATAAGGCACCTCTACAAATTCAATTCTCGGCAATGACGACTTCAATTAATCAAGTAGTTTCAGATAATTTTCTTGTAAAATAGGTGATTTTTAGAGGTGCCCTATTGATGGTCCGTGCATGGCCTTTTTCCGATTGGCAACAACGACTGCGGAAAGGACAATCGGCACAGATTTCATCGCGCCCCTGATATATCCGTGCGCCCGCTTTTGATTCACTGATCATCATTAAAGTCTGCCCTGCAGGGCAGGTGAAGGTGTTGTCGGATTCGTGATACTTGAAGTCTGCTTTAATCAGTTTGCGCTCTAATGTCTCTAAAGGGCGCCTCTAAAAATTCAGAGTTCGCCCAAATGCAAGGCGCGGGAAAAATTTTGCAGCGCCACATATGATTGATATGTAAGCAAGAAATTTTTCCGGCAACGCAGCAATTGGGA
>RCMY010005030.1_pt1 | contig 11273 bp, 12 predicted proteins | sample 2041341 | NCBI WGS metagenome assembly RCMY01 (sample SAMN09708234, study PRJNA481090) | Marine sediment metagenome, whole genome shotgun sequencing project.
CGCGAACGCCGGTCATCTTCAGGGTGAGGGTCAGCTTGGCGTGCGCGCGAAGCGTGCCGGCGCTCGGCGAGTCGACCTGACCGGCGCTCGGCGAATCGACGTGACCGACGTGGCCGGCGTCAGCCATCGGTCGTGTCGCTGGGCGTCGTGCCGTCGAGCGGATTGTCGCTGATCGGGTTGTCGCTTCCCTGCGTGGCGGTGAGCAGGCGAACCCAGGCGTCGACGCCGAGTTCTTCCGGTCGTGAGGTCCCGAGCACGTCGGCGGCTTCGAACTGTTCGGCGGTCACGACGCCGCCCAACGATTTGCGCAGCATCTTGCGGCGCTGGCCGAACGCCTTCTTGACGAGGGGGAACAGCGCCTCGGGGTCGATCGCAGCGAGGTGCTCAGGCATCGGATCGTGGCGAGTGACCTCGACCAGGGCGGACTCGACGTTCGGTCGGGGCACGAAGACCGACGCCGGAACAAGGCCGACCACGCGGGCGCGTCCCCAGTAGGCGGCCTTCACGCTGACGGCACCGTACGCCGACGTGCTCGGTGCGGCGGCGAATCGTTCTGCCACCTCGCGCTGGACCATGACGAGGATGCGTTGGACCTGCGGGACCTGGTCGAGCAGATCGCAGACCAATGGAGTCGCGACGTTGTAGGGGAGGTTCGCGACGAGGACCCACGCGATGTCAGGGTCGAGCGTTGCATCCCAGTCGAGTTGCATCGCGTCGCCTTCGATGACGTCGACGTTGTCGCGGTCGGCGACCACATCGCGCAGCACCGGCACGACGCCCCGGTCGATCTCGAGCGCAGTGATCGTGGCACCAGTGTCGGCGAGCGCAAGGGTCAGCGAGCCGAGGCCGGCTCCGATCTCGAGGACGCGATCGCCGGGTCCGACACGTGCGAGATCGGCGATTCGGCGCACGGTGTTGGGATCGGCGACGAAGTTCTGGCCGAGGTCGCGACGCGGCGCGAGCGAGTGCTGGTCCAGGAGGTCGTGGATGCGCGGACGCGAGTGGGTCATGGCGACCTACAGGCGAATCTGGACGGGGATCGGCGCGTCGGTGAGGTCGGCGAGCGTGTTGAACTGCTCGGTCTGGAGGACGATGCCGGTCGACTGGCTTGCCGGTGCGAGCGAGACTCGGCACGTGATCGACCGGTTGTTGTCCAGGTTGATGACCGTGATCAATTGACCCGTCGAGATGTTCTGAGCGAGACACGCGTCCGTGCCGGAGATCTCGCTGTAGGTCGCGCGGGTGATGATCGTCTCGAGCGCATCGGGGTTCGGAATGGCGATCTCGGCGGGGCCACCGATGTTGGATGCCGGGCCGTCGAGGAAGATCGGCGGGTCATCGAGCACGGTCGGTTCGGTCGGGAGATTGGTCCGCTGGACCGTCGAGTCGGTAGTGGCGGCCTGTTCCGGTTCGATCGGCTCGCCGTCGATCGATCCTCCGACGTCCACGCCGACCGATGCCGTGTTCGGGCCGTTCCCGGGATCGTCACGGTTCACCCACCACAGCGCGGGAAGGGCGATGATGCTCACGAACGCCGCGATCAGAAAGCGTCGTCGGTCGGTGTCGTCGAGGGCCACGGTCAGTCTGGAAGCGAGCAGTGAACCAGGACCACCATCGTTGGTGAGATGACCCCGCTGCGTCGTCGACGACAGCGTATACGGGCGTCGGCGTCAGGAGATACCGGGGAGGACTCGACGCGTGTTCGCAGCGGTCTGCCCGGCAAGCTCGACGACGGGGAGATCGCGGAGATCGGCGATGAATCGGCCGACGTGCGGGACCCATGCCGGGCGATTCTTCTTGCCCCGTTGCGGGACCGGAGCGAGGTACGGACTGTCGGTCTCGATGAGCATCGAGTCGAGTGGGCAGAGCAGCGCGGCCGCCTGCACGTCCTTCGCGCTCGGGAACGTCACGATGCCGGAGAACGAGAGCACCGTGCCCCGTTCGAGGCAGCGTCGGGCCTCGTCGGGTCCGCCGGTGAAGCAGTGGAAGATGGTGTTGGCCGGGACGCCTTCGGCATCCAGGATCTCGAAGGTGTCGTCCCATGCGTCGCGGGAGTGGATGACGAGCGGCAGCCCGCGTTCGTGGGCGAGTTGGATCTGCTCGGCGAACGCCTGCTTCTGGATGTCGCGTTCGGAGTGCTCGTAGTAGTAGTCGAGGCCGGCTTCGCCGATGGCGACGATGCCGGGTGTGTCGAGCAGGTCGACGATGGTGTCGACGCCGTTGACTGCGTCGTGGGGGTGCAGGCCGACGGTGGCGAACACGTTGTCGTGGCGGCTCGCGACGTCGATCGCTGCTTGCGACGTGGCCCGATCGCAACCCACCGTCACGAGGGTCGTGACGCCCATCTCCATCGCAGCAGCGACCGCTCCGTCGGGTCCGTCGGGGATCCGCTCGTCATGGATGTGACAGTGCGAATCGATCCATTCTGGTACGGACGACGTGGTGCCTGGCACCAACTCGTCCGGGCTTGTTGCCATGGGTCAGGCCTTCATGCGCGGGAAGAGGGGGTCGCCCTTGGTGACGGTGGCGCCGGGTGCGTACTGGCCCCACGCGGCGGCCTCGGGGAGGCGCTGGTCGGCGACCTGGCCGGGCATGCCGATTCGTTCCCACACGGCTTGTGCGGTGTCGGGGATGGCAGGCGAGCACAGGATCGCGACGATGCGCAACGCTTCGAGCGCATCGCCCATCACCTTGTCGACGTCGGCGCCGGGCTCGGCCTTCCACGGTTCGTTGACCTCGAGGTGGCCGTTGGTGGCGCGGATGAGGGACCACGTCGCGTCGAGCGCCTTGCTCGGCTGGACCTCGTCCCACTGGGCAGCGGTCTGTTCGAAGGCCGTGGCGGCGACGGCGGCGAGGGGGCTGTCGGCCTCGGAGCCGGGTGCGGTACCGAGGCCGCCGCACTTCTTCTCCACGACGGTCGCGACACGCGCCGCCAGGTTGCCGAGGTTGTTGGCGAGGTCGGAGTTGTAGCGGCCGACGAGGCCCTCCCACGTGAAGTCGCCGTCGTTGCCGTAGGCGGTGTCGGCGAGGACGTAGTAGCGGAACCCGTCGAGGCCGATGTCGTCGATGAGGTCGAGGGGGTTGACGACGTTGCCCGAGGTCTTGGACATCTTCTCGCCACCGCTGAGCAGCCAGCCGCCGATGGCCCAACCCTTGGGCGGCTCGACGCCGGCGGACATCAGCATGGCCGGCCAGTAGACGCAGTGTTGGCGGACGATGTCCTTGCCGATCAGGTGGAAGTCGGCCGGCCAGCGGTCGGTGTAGTCCTGCGTCTCGTCGCCGAAGCCGACGGCGGCGAGGTAGTTGGTCAGCGCGTCGAACCACACGTAGGTGACGTGCTTGTCGTCCCACGGCAACGGGATGCCCCAGTCGAGTGAGGTGCGGCTGATCGAGAAGTCGCGCAGCCCGGACTTGATGAGCCCGATTGCTTCGTTGCCGCGGTGTTCGGGCCGGAGCGCCGTCGGGTGCTTGGCGTAGTGGTCGAGGAGGCGGTCTTCGAAGCGCGACAGGCGGAAGAAGTAGTTCTCCTCTTCGAAGTACTCGACGGGCCGGTGGTGGATCGGGCAGTGGTCGGCGGCCCCCGCCTTGCTGTCCGGGCCCGCGACCAGTTCGTCGTCCTGGTAGTACTCCTCGCAGGCCACGCAGTACTTGCCGGCGAAGGTGTCCAATTCGATGTCGCCGGCGTCGTAGCAACGCTGCAACAGTTCGGCGACAGCGGCCTTGTGGCGTGGCTCGGTCGTGCGGATGAAGTCGTCGTTGGAGATGTTCAGCTTCGCCCAGGCGTCAGAGAACTTCGGGGCGATCGAGTCGGTGAACTCCTGCGGCGTCAGGCCCGCAGCCTCGGCGGCCTGTTGGATCTTGAGGCCGTGCTCGTCGGTCCCGGTGAGGAACTTGACGTCGTCACCGAGCAGCCGATGCCAGCGGGCGAGCGCGTCGCCGATGATCGTCGTGTACGCATGGCCGAGGTGCGGCTCGGCGTTGACGTAGTAGATGGGAGTCGTCACATAGAACCTGGACACGTCTGCACGCTACCGTCGGCGCGATGAGCGGACCTGCAGCAGATATCGGCGCGTTTGCCCTGGCCACGGCAGTGTCACCGGCGGATGCCTCCGGAGTCGGGCCGGACGAAGGCCGGTACATCGCCGAGATCCACCCGGGTTGGGACATCGGCGGAAACGCGAACGGCGGCTACCTGATGGCGATCGCGGGGCGTGCGATGGCTGCCGAGCTGGGCCGCCCGCCATTGACCTTGACGGCGCACTACCTGCGGCCTGGACCGGCGGGGCCGTGTGAAGTCGATGTCGAGGTGCTGCGTGCGGGACGCCGTCTGGCGACGGCGCGAGCGACGATGCGAGTCGATGGTAAGCCGATTCTGGAGCTGCTCGGGACCTTCGGTCACCAACAGCCTGATGACGGTCCGACCTATGCGCGCGAGGAGCCGGTCGACATCGAGTCGTACGAGGAGTGCACGCCGATGGGCGGGGCAGGCGATGGGGCCGAGCCGGGCGATGGGGTCGAGCCGGGCGATGGGGTCGAGCCGGGCGCCGGTGGCGGGCCGGCGCTGATGGATCGACTCGCCTGTCGACTGCACGGTGCCGACGGCGGGTTCCGGGAGGGGCGCCCGACGGGTGACCCGACGATCCGTGGCTGGTTCGCCCTCGCCGGCGACGAGCCGATCGATGCGATCGCGATGCTGCTCGCTGCCGATGCCTTCGCCCCACCGATCTTCAACTCCGACATCCCGATGGCGTGGGTCCCGACGGTGGAGTTGACGGTGCACGTTCGCGGCACGCCGGTGCCCGGTCCGCTGCGCGTGGCGTTCCGCAACCGGTTCATCCACGACGGTCTGCTCGATGAAGAAGGTGAGCTGTGGGATTCGGCGGGCACGCTCGTCGCGCAATGCCGCCAACTCGCCCTGATGCCACGACCGGTCGCTGGCCCCTGAGACCGATCGCCGCAAAGTTACGTGGGGTCTGACCCCTCGTAACTTTGTTCAACTCATTCGGCGTTCGGTTTCGGCGGAGAGTTGCGAAAGGGGTCTGACCCCATGCGTCACTCTTCGAGGGTGAGCTGGTAGACGTCGCGCTTGGGGCGGCCGGTCCGTGCTGCGACCTGCGCGGCGGCGTCGCGCTTGGACGCACCGCCGGCGATCGCGTCGGCGAGCATCGTCCGGACGTCGGCGTCGGTCACCGGTGTGTCGTCGACGGGTGCGCCGGCGACGACGAGGACGTATTCGCCGCGGGGCTCACCGACATCGATGCCGCCGAGCGTGCCGCGGACGACTTCTTCGTGGAGCTTGGTGAGCTCGCGGGTGACGACGACCTGTCGGTCGGGGCCGCAGGACGCGGCCAGGTCGGCAAGTGTCTTGACGACCCGTGGTGGCGCTTCGTAGAGCACGGTCGTCCGCCGTTCCGCAGCGATTTCGGCGAGCAGCGTTGCCCGCTCACGGCCCTTGCGGGGCAGGAAGCCCTCGAAGACGAATCGTGATGTCGGGAGCCCGCTGATCGTCAGCGCCATGATGGCCGCACTCGGACCGGGTACGGCACTGACCCGGTGCGGGGTCTCGTGGGGGACGGCGACGACCGCCCGGACCAGTCGTTCTCCGGGATCAGAGACGCCGGGTGTCCCCGCGTCGCTGACGACGGCGACGTCACCGCCCTCGTCGAGGACGCGCCGCACCCGATCGATGAGGTCGTGTTCGGTGTGCTCGTTGCACACCGCCATTCGTTTCGCCTTGACCCCGGCGTTGTGGAGTAGCAGCCCGGTGCGGCGGGTGTCCTCGCAGCAGACGAGGTCGGCAGCGGCCAGGACCTCGATCGCTCGCGGCTGCAGGTCGCCGAGGTTGCCGATCGGCGTGGCCACGAGCCAGAGCGTCGCCACGGCTCAGTGCTGCTCTTCGCGGACTTCGATCACGTCGCCGACGTTGAGGCCCCAGCGCGAGAACGCACCGGCGCGTGCTTCGATGACGAGCCGCGCCTTCGGCACGGGGAGGCCGAGCCGGTGCTGCGGCATCTGCAGAGTCTTCATGACGACGCCGTCGCCATCGAGGAAGGCGACATCGATCGGAAACTTCATGCCGATCGTGTGGACACAGCGGCAGGGGCGGATGACCAATGCGCCTTCGAGTTCGGTTCGTCCGAGCAGTCCGCGGCGTCGCGTCGATCGGGTCTCGGCGATCTCTGCAGAAGCGAGCACTCGTGCCTCGCTCACCAGCCACGTCATGTCATCAGCATGCCATACCAACCATCGGATTCGACGGCCGCCACCGCCGCCCGGTCGCAGCTGGCCCTTCGTTCGGGCTTCGCTGAGCAGGCGTTGTCCGAGAGGGTGCGGTACCTTCGGCGGAGTGGGTACGCACGATGGATTCTCGCTGCGTGATGTGGCCGCTGGACCAGTCGATGCTCCGATTCTGCGCGACATCACCGTCGACCTGCCGAAAGACGGGATCACGGTCATCGTCGGTCCGTCGGGTTCCGGGAAGTCGACCCTGTTGCGGTTGTTGAATCGTCTCGACGACCCGATCGCCGGCGAGATCCGTTGGCGCGGCCGTCCGCTGACCGACATGGCTCCGGACGAGTTGCGACGCCAGGTCGGGATGGTGTTCCAGCGGCCGCCGCTCTTCGCTGGTTCGGTGCTCGACAATTTCGCTGTCGCCCTTCCCGGCATCGACGAGGCTCGTGCACTGCATGTCCTCGAACATGTCGGCCTGCCCGTCGAGTTGTTGCATCGTGCGGCTGCTGACCTGTCCGGCGGGGAGGCTCAGCGGATGTGTGTCGCTCGAACGCTGCTGACGCAACCGTTGGAGGTCCTGGCGGACGAGCCGACAGCGGCGCTCGACGGCGAGGCCCGTCACACGATCGAGGAGCTGGCGCGCCAGTTGGCGAGCGAGGGCACGCCGTTGATCTGGGTCAGTCATGACACCGCACAGCTCCGGCGGCTCGCCGACCACGTGTTGGCGATCGTCGACGGCCGGGTCGCCGCATTCGGCCACCTCGCCGACCTCGACGCGAGCGATGATCCGGTCGTACGACGATTGGTCGGTGCACCGTGATGGCGGTCGGCTTCGGAGCACTGGGAGGACTGGGAGCACTGGGAGGACTGGGAGCACTGGGAGGACTCGGAGCGCTGGGAGGACGGGGAGCGACGGCACCGGGCTTGGCGGCACCCGAGATGGCCGCGGCAGCATCGGCGGTGCGCGCCGACATCGGGTTGACCGGCCTCGCTGCGTCAGGTGGTCTGATCGCCGTCGCAGTCGCCATCTCACTCTGGCGCAAGCTCGAACTCGAACGATCATTGCTCTGGTCGGCGCTGCGTGCGCTGGTGCAGTTGTTGATCGTCGGCTGGGCACTGCAGTTGGTCGTCGACCCGGACGACCCGCTCTACTGGTCGGGTCTGTGGCTGGTGTTCATGCTCGGGTTCGCGGCGTGGACGACGGCTCAGCGCGCCGAGGGCGTCCCGCGGGTCCTGCCGCTGTCGTTGGTGGCCTACGCGCTGTCCGGGATGGTGACGTTGGGTGTCCTGTTCGGGTTCGGGGTGTACGAGCTGGAGGGGCGCACGATCGTGCCGCTCGCCGGCATCGTCGTCGGGAACTCGCTGTCGGCCACTGTGCTCGTCTCGCGACAACTGCTGGTCGCGGCGACCGAACAGCGCGGGGTGATCGAGGGGCGTCTCGCCCTCGGGCTGTCGGCGGCCGATGCGTTCCAGCCGCACCTCCGTCAGGCGTTGCGCACGGCGCTCGTTCCGCAGATCGAGACGACCAAGGCGGTCGGGATCGTGGCATTGCCGGGGGCGATGGTCGGCCTGATCCTCGCCGGTGTCGACCCGGCCGATGCCGTGAAGGTGCAGATCTCGGTGATGTACCTCGTGCTCGGCAGTGTGGCGACGACGACGACGGTGATGAGCCTCGGTATCTCCCGACAACTGTTCACCTCTGCCCAGCAACTCCGCCGACTCTGACCCGTACGCGGTGGGTCACGTTGTGCCAGGCACGACGTGACCGTGAGGTGAGATCGTCGATCGCGGAGGTCGCGGTCACGTTGTGCCTGGCACAACGTGACCGCAGCTAGCGTGGCGAGCCGCATGGAACGTTTTGGCTTGGTCGGACTCCCCAACGCGGGCAAGAGCTCGCTGTACAACGCATTGACCGGCGGTGGTGCGCTCGCAGCGCCGTACCCGTTCGCGACGAAGGACCCGAACATCGGCGTGGCGATGGTGCCCGACGATCGTCTCGACCAGCTTGCGATCATGTCGAAGACCAAGAAGACGATTCATGCTCAGGTCGAGGTCGTCGACATCGGTGGCCTCGTCGAGGGCGCCAGCACGGGTGAGGGTCTCGGCAACAAGTTCCTCGCCAACATCCGCGAGGTCGATGCAATCGTCTTCGTCCTGCGTGCCTTCGAAGACGACGATGTCGTCGGCCCGTCCGACCCGATCGAGCACCTCCGGATCGTCGAGATCGAGTTGGCTCTCGCCGATCTGGACACCGTCGAGCGGCGGCTCAAGCAGACCCAGCGGGCTGCGAAGCTCGACAAGTCGATGGTCGCCGAGACCGAGGCACTGCAGATCGCGTACGACCAGCTGTCCGAGGGGCTGCCGCTCTATCGGGCCGGTCTGAAAGACGACGTCCGCGAGCTCCTCGCGCCGTACTACCTGCTGACCAATCGGCCTGTGCTCGTGGTCGTCAACGTCGGCGAGGACGACATCGACTCGATCCCCGAGAAGGAGAAGCTCGTCGCCGACGAGTTCAACAACGCGGGCGACAACGTCGAGGTGATCGGCATGTGCATCCAGATGGAGGCCGAAGCCGCGGCGATCGAGGACCCCGAAGAGCGCAAGGAGATCCTCGAAGGATTCGGCCTCGGCGAGGGCGCTCTCTTCCGCATGGTGCGCAGCGCCTACCTGCTGCTCGGCCTTCGGACGTACATGACCACCGGTGAGAAGGAGACCCGTGCGTGGACCTTCCACGAGGGTTCGACCGCCCCGGTGTGCGCCGGTCGGATCCACGGTGACTTCCAGCGCGGGTTCATTCGTGCCGAGGTCATCCAGTGGGATGAGCTGCTCGAGTTGGGTTCATGGAACGCAGCCAAAGACGCCGGCAAGATGCGCGTCGAGGGTAAGGACTACGTGGCCCAGGACGGTGACGTGATGGAGTTCCGCTTCAACGTCTGACCGGTTGTCGTTGCTGACTTGTCGGCGACGGTGCTGTCGGTCGCGCTGGCGGCGGCGGTGCCATCGGTGACGGTGATGTCGTCAGGCGATGCTGCGGTCAGCGCGGCCACGGCTGACCTGAGTGCCGGGATGCCGCCTCGTCCGGGGCGGGAGTGTTCGGTCACGGCGCGGGTCAGTGTCTCGACGTCGACGAGGTGTCTAATCAGTGCTGCTGCGACCGCTGGGCGGACGAGTGCGATGTCATCGGCGCCGAGGTCGCACAACGTGCGGATGACGTCGGTGCATTCGATGCCGTGCCGGTGAAGTGGGTCGAGCCGTTGGCGGTCGGTCGGACGGTGGATGACGACGCCGGCGAGCCGGGGGTGGCGGGATCGGGCCGACATCGTGATGTGGATGTGGCCGCCGAGGTCGGGCGGGACGATGCCCCACAGTACGGCTGCCGAGCGATGTGATGCCGAGGCGCCGCGGCCGGCGGCGAGGACCGCGGCTTGGATGCGTTGGATGGGTGTTGCCGGGGAGCCCGGGAGTCGGGCGACGTGGCGGTGGAGCTCGATCAGTGAGCCGGTGCCGATCGCTCGTCGCCATGTGTCGTTGGTGAATCCGGAGGCGTGCAGGGTGATGAGTCCGTGGTGATGTTGGGCCCAGTTGTCGAGGTCGGAGAGTCGCATACCCAGGCAGTGGGCGCTGATTGTGGTCGCTGGGAACGGCGGAACGAGGGGACTGGTCCCCGTCGACGTGGTCGGTCGGGTCGCCGTAGCTTGAATTTCTGGGTCGCCACCCGAGGGATAGTCTCGAATCTCAGGCGGTCGCCACTGTGGCAACGACAAGGGAGTACTCGATGAGCAGCAACGTCTCGACAAGGGTCCTGGCCGGAGCCTTCGCGCTTGCGCTGGTGGCTGCTGGGTGTGGCGGTGGCGGTGGCAGCGATCCCATTGCCGAGCGTGAACTCGAGGAGTTCAACAACACGACGACCCAGGCGCCCGAGCCGGATCCGACGACCACCCTTGCGACCACCACCACGACCGACGTCGTCGAGACCACGACGACCGCAGCCACGACGACCACCACCCTGGCCCCGACGCAGGAGCAGCAGCGGGTCGAGATCATCGCGGCGGTTGAGGCCTACCGGGAAGCGTGGCGAGAGTGCCTCCGGCAGCTGCCGAACTGCGACACCTCGGTCCTGAGTGAAACACGATCGGGGGAGCAGCTCGATCGTTCTGTCATGCTGGCGACGCGATGGAACGCTGATGGCTACCAGGCACGAGATATCGATTCCCTGACGACCCGAGTCGAAACTGTCAGCTTCTTCGAAGGCTCGCCTGACGTTTTGGTCGAGGTGTGCGAGACCGACGGTGTCGTCGTGTTTAACGAGACCGATCCGGGGCAGGAGGGCCTAGGTTCGGCTCTCGTTTCCATCATGGTCCTCTTCGACGGCAGCAATTGGAAGGTCTATCAGGCAACTGCAGACCGTTCCGCCCTCGGTCTGGAGAACAACTTGTGTGCATGATGCATCGGTGGAAGTTGTACTTGTCGGCGGTGGTGTTGCTCTTGCTCGCGCTTCTGACACTGGCCCCGGCACCGGTTGGCGCAGTCGGAGGCGGGGACACTCTCATTGGGGTGGAGGTGCAGTTGGACGGGCGCTACGACGATTCCAGGACGTACAAGGACCGGTGTGCCGAGTTCACAGCGGCGCGAGATGCCAAGGAGTATCCGGAACCAACGGCTGCCGAAGCAGCATTGGAGCTCGGGCCCTACGAATTTTCGTCAAGGCGCATTGGTGTCGTGCTGGACTACGAACAGCTTGACGGGAACACAAAGTTCGAGAGCGGAATCACTTTCGTGCGGTGGTGGACCAGGTGTCTTGGAGATGATGGGTCGGTGGCGCCTGGGTCCACAGATATTTTCTGGGTTGGCGTCCCGCGATCGATCGAACTGGTTGAGCCCGCGTACAAGGCCGCCATGGAGTTGGTGCCGGCGCCGAATGTGTCGTGGCCGACGAAGGATCCGGAGTTCGGGTGGGTCTACGTCAACACCAGCACGGAGTGGCGTGTGGCCAATCTCGACCCGGTGTCGGCAACGGCTCGTGCATCGAACCGGATTGCGAC
>RCMY010005032.1_pt1 | contig 11271 bp, 9 predicted proteins | sample 2041341 | NCBI WGS metagenome assembly RCMY01 (sample SAMN09708234, study PRJNA481090) | Marine sediment metagenome, whole genome shotgun sequencing project.
CCTGCGCCAGGAGCCACTTGTTCTCCCGCTCCAGAAGCGTCTTCTCTCCCAGCCCTTCGGCCGTCACCACCCGCGTCGTCATCATCACATGCGCATGATGGTTGCGGATGTCACTCGCCTCGTGCGGCGCATGGATCGCAAAATCCACCGCCGCCCCGTAACGGGTCGACAGCTCCCGCGCAAAGTCCCGGCAGAGCTCCAGACGCTGTTCGCCCGTCAGCTCTTTCCAGGTACGGCTACGCTTATTTAGGAGTACATCATATTCTACTTGCCGTAGCCATTCATCGAGCAGTTGTTGCTGCAATCCATCGACTCGAAAATCGTGAAAGCGATAGTCGACAGCGTGCGCTTCCAGCCAGTGTTTGGCTTTCTTAACCGAGTCACAGTTTTTTATGCCGTATAACGTCACCATAGTATCTCTCTCTAAAGGCGTTGCACGAATTGCTTGATTCGTCGCGCTGCCTCTAAGCACTCTTCCAGTTCAGCAACCAAGGCGATGCGCACCCGGTTCTTCCCAGGATTTAAACCACCAGCGTCACGCGATAAAAAGCTACCCGGCAAAACCGTTACATTTTCTTGCTCAAATAGCTGGCGAGCAAACTTCACTTCGTCGATGGGGGTGAGGGGCCAAAGATAAAAACTCGCGTCGGGTGCGGATACGTCAAGAACGGGCGAAAGAGTTTCCAGCACAGCGTCAAACTTCGTTTTGTAGAGCGCGCGATTTTGTATGACATGCTGCTCGTCCTGCCACGCAGCGATACTGGCATGTTGGGTTTGCAGCGGCATGGCACAGCCATGGTAGGTTCGATAACGAAAAAAGGCATCGATCAACTGCGCATCGCCGGCCACGAAACCGGAGCGTAAGCCGGGCAGATTGGAACGCTTCGACAGACTGTGCATGACCAGGCAACGCTTGAAGTCATTGCGGCCCATGGCTGCGCACACTTGTAGCAGTCCCGTTGGCGCAGTGTCCGAGGTATATATCTCGGCATAGCACTCATCGGCGACGATGTTGAAGTCGTAGGTATCGGAGAGCGTGATGAGCCGTTGCAAATAATCGCTGTTCATCACCGCACCCGTAGGGTTGCCGGGCGAGCATACATAAAGCAACTGGCACGACTGCCAAACGTCGAATGGCACAGCGTCAAGAACCGGTAAAAACCCATTTTCGGGTACACAGTGCATAAAATACGGTTCAGCGCCCGCCAACAATGCCGCCCCTTCGTAAATCTGGTAGAACGGATTGGGCATCAACACGCGCGCTTTTGCACTGCTGTCGACCAGACATTGGCCAATGGCAAACAAGCCCTCGCGAGTACCGTTTAGCGGCAATATATGTTTTTCATGATGTAACTCGGTGCCGCTGAGATCGTAGCGCCGTACCAGCCATTGCTGAATTGCCTGACGCAACGCGTCGAGGCCACGAGTGTTGGGGTAGTGCGCCAAGCCGTCGATGTGCTGTATCAGACGTTGTGCAACAAACTCGGGTGCCGCATGTTTTGGTTCGCCCACCGAGAGGGCAATGTGCGGCAGGTCTGGCGGCGCTGCGCAGTCTTGTTTTAAAAGCGCCAGTCTTTCAAAAGGATAGCGCTGCAAGTGGGCAAGATCAGGGTTCATAGGGGTATCAGCTTTTAGCCTGCAGTATGGGCTGGCTTGTCGTGTTTGCTTGCCTCGGCGTCGAGCTGTCGGCAGATATCTGCGCGAATGCGTTCGCAGGCGTGCGGGTCGGTAATGGGTTCGTCGCGCGTGGTGGTGATGAAAAACACGTCTTCTACTCGTTCTCCCAGGGTGACAATTTTGGCACTCACCAGTTTTATATCGAAGCTCAGAAAGATCTGTGCCAGGCGTGCTAAAAGGCCTGGCCGGTCGGGTGTGATGACCTCCACAACGGTGTGATCGCGGGCGCTATCCTGGCTGATGTTGACAACTGTTGGCGTTGCAAATAGCTTGAGCTGACGCGTTGTGCGGCGCTGCACTGCAGCGACGGTCGCGCGGTTTTGCAGTTCACTGACTAGTTCACACTGAACCTCCTGCACCCGCGCAGAGTCGTTACCAATCGGCAAGCCCTCTTCGTCGAGTACAAAAAAGGTGTCCAGCGTGAAGCCGTCGCGAGATACCGCAATGCGCGCGTCCTGTACGCTTAAATGCAAGTGTTCCAGCGTGGCGGCGCAAATAGCGAACACATAGTCCTGATTGCGGGTGTAGACAAAAATTTGTGTAGCACCCTCAGACTTTGCGTGGCTGGATTCTTTGATAGCGACCAATGGCGCACTGCTCGGCTGATGCGCGGCGATTAATTCGGCATGCCAGACAATATCGTTAGAGTTTTCGCGCAGAAAATAATCGTCTCCCAGGTCGGCCCACAGTGCCTGCACCTGCTCACTGCTGTGCCCTTTGGTGGCCAGCTTGGCGATGGCTGATTGCTGCGTCGCCGCAATTGTTTCCTGTAAACCGATCTGATTTTCAAGGCCACGTCGCAGCGCTTGCTTGGTGGCGAAATAGAGTTGCCGTAGTAGCGATGCACGCCAGGAATTCCATAGCGTGGGATTGGTCGCGTTGATATCGGCGATCGTCAGCACGTATAAATAGTCCAGCGCATTTTGATTACCCACTCGATGAGCAAATCTGTGGATCACGTCCGGGTCGCTAATGTCCTGCCGCTGCGCCACAGATGACATCACCAGGTGATTTTCGACCAGAAAAACGGCCAGGTCCGTATCTTCGTCAGAGCAACGGTGCTGTTCGCAAAACAGGCGCACATCCACTGCTCCCAGCTCGGAGTGGCTGCCGCCGCGACCCTTGGCAATGTCGTGATATAGGCCGGCGATATACAGCAATCGCAGCGACGGCAGACGCTCGACCACCTTGGCCGCGATGGGAAATTCTTCGCCGGCTTCCGGGTAACTGAAACGGCGCATATTTTTGATGACTTTCAAGGTATGCGCGTCAACGGTGTAAATATGAAACAGGTCGTGCTGCATTTGCCCGACAATTTGGCCAAATTCCGGCAGGTAAGCGCCTAACACGCCATAACGGTTCATGCGCCGCAGTTGCCGCGCGACCTTGTGTTGCGAGCCGAGCAAGCGCATAAACAGGGCGTTATTACGCTTTTTAGTGCGGAATTTGGCATCGATTAAGTGCAGATGCTGTCGTATCAAGCGGATGGTGGAGGCGCGCACGCCGCTGATCGCTTCATGGCGGGCAAGAATAACGAAAATCTCCAGTAACGCCGATGGATTTTTCGCAAATACTTTGGCGTTGGTGGCCTCGATATATTCGTTACGTACGCAAAATCGCGGGTTGATTTCAAGCACAATTTCGGCTTTACAGGCCTGTAGAATCGCATCGTCGAAGTGCTGTATCAGTATCTCGTTGAGCAGGCCGAGCTGCATCGCCCAGCGGTAATACACCTGCATGAACTGTTCGACCGCCAAACCCTGTTTGTCGTCTTCAAAGCCAAATATCGGCGCTAGCTGGCGTTGATAGTCGAATAATAGCCGGTCCTCGCAACGCTGGCTGAGCATGTGCAAGCCGTAGCGCACTTTCCATAAAAAGGTCTCGCCCTCGCGCATCTGATCGAATTCGTCACGATTAACAAAACCTTGCTCAACTAGCGCGTTTATATCATTCGCATCGAAATGGCGCTTGGTAATCCAACAAATGCTTTGAATATCGCGCAGACCGCCAGGCGAGCTTTTCACATTCGGCTCAAGGTTGTATTCGCTGTCGGCGTATTTTTTGTGACGATTTATCTGCTCGTCCCATTTGGCCTGGAAAAATTTCTGGTCGGGCCAGATTTTATCGGGGCCTATCTGCAGGCGCATGGCGTCAAACACGCTCTCGGGCCCGGCGATCAGCCGTGATTCCATCAGGTTGGTCGCGATGCTAATGTCGGCACCGGCGTTTTCTCGGCATTCAGTGATCGAGCGCACGCTGTGGCCGATATGCAAGCCAATATCCCACAGAAATGTGACAAAGCCGGCAATGTCGAGTTCAGAGGGCACATCGCTAGCGTGCTGCAATAGAATAAGCAGGTCGATGTCTGAGTGTGGGTGCAGCTCGCCGCGACCGTAACCACCGACGGCTACCAGTGCTGCGAAGTCTTGCCCGGCAGGCATAAAATGCTGCCAGGCAGCGCGCAATACTGTGTCTATTACTGCAGCACGACCACAGATAAGCTGGCGAATGTCGACGTTGGCGAGAAACTTGGCGTCGAAGCCGCGCTGCGCTTCAGCGAGCACGTCTTTGTAGCGCTCTACGTTAGGCGTCGCGTTGAGACTTTCTATTTGTGCAGGGGCCAGCGAGGGTTGCGCTAGTGCAGGAACCAGCATAATAAGATTAGTTAAATGCTTCGTCGCTGCGTGCGGTCAACACATCGCAGCCGGCCGCGGTTACCACCAGCGTGTGTTCCCATTGAGCAGACAGGCGTCCGTCTTTGGTTTCCACTGTCCAGCCGTCTTTCTTTGACAGTTTGGTATGCCGTTTGCCCGCATTGAGCATGGGCTCGATGGTAAACGTCATGCCTTCGCGTAGCTCCAGACCGCTGCCAGCGCGGCCGTAGTGCAACACCTGAGGCTCTTCGTGAAACACGCGGCCAATGCCGTGACCGCAATACTCGCGCACCACGCTGTAATAATTAGCCTCCGCGTACGTTTGAATCACGTGGCCAAGATCGCCGAGATGAGCACCTGGGCGCACCAGCGCTATTGCTTTATACAGACTTTCCTGAGTAATTCGCATCAACCGATCGGCATGGCTGGCGACCTTGCCGATGGCAAACATTTTGCTCGTATCGCCGTGATAGCCATTTTTAATCACCGTAATGTCGATGTTCAGAATGTCGCCGTCACGGAGCACTTTCTTGTCGGCTGGAATACCGTGGCACACCACCTGATTGACCGAGGTACAAATTGACTTTGGAAAGCCCTTGTAATTAAGCGGTGCCGGCGTGGCATCCAGTTCGCCAACGATAAACGCATGGCAGATGCGGTCTAGCTCACCGGTACTGATACCGGGCACCACATGCGGTGTGATCATTTCCAGCACGCTGGCGGCCTGTCGGCCGGCAACACGCATTTTATCAATTTCTTCTGGCGATTTAATGCCTACTTGCATAAAGGGAGAGCTCTAAGTGAAGTTCGAATGTTGAGTGCCACTTTGAAGGCTGTAAGCAACAACAGCGCGGCGACGATAACGATCGCCGGCATTATAACCGGAATTTTGGATTATTGTGGCCTTTGCGTATGCAATCCTTTATGTCGTCACGGCCTTATGGTATAAAGCGCCGGCAAAACGTAACACCAACCAAAACGACACACACATACCGTCACATGGGCTTGGGTGCCTGGGCGCAGATTGACTGCAGCCGGGTAGGCGCATGGGGTATGTGGAGGCCTAACCCTACAGGAACTATTATGGCTACAATTAGTATGCGCGAAATGTTGCAGGCTGGCGTCCATTTCGGACACCAAACCCGTTACTGGAACCCGAAGATGAGTCAATACATCTTTGGTGCCCGCAACAAGATCCACATTATCAATCTTGAGCACACTGTGCCGGCTGCCAACGAAGCGCTGGAGTTCGTCAAGCAGCTGTCGCAAAAGAACAACAAGATTTTGTTTGTCGGCACCAAGCGCGCGGCGGGCAAAATCATCAAAGAAGAGGCCGAGCGCGTCGGCATGCCTTATGTTAGCCATCGTTGGCTGGGCGGTATGTTGACCAACTACAAAACCATTCGCGCATCGATTAAACGCTATCGCGATTTGGAAGCGCAGGAAGCCGACGGCACGTTCGAGAAAATCACCAAAAAAGAAGCCTTGATGCGCATGCGCGCCAAAGAAAAGCTGGAGCGCAGCATCGGTGGTATTAAAGATATGGGCAGCCTGCCCGATGCCTTATTCGTCGTCGACGTAGACCACGAGCGCATTGCCGTGACCGAGGCTAACAAACTGGGCATTCCGGTGATTGGTTTGGTTGACAGCAATAGTAATCCAGATGGCATCGATTACGTGATTCCAGGTAACGACGACGCAATCCGCTCAGTCAAATTATTTGTCAAAGCGGTTGCCGAGGCCTGCATCGAAGGTAAAGGCGAAACGATGGAGGTCAGCGCCAAAGACGAATTCGTCGAAGTTGATGCCGACAGCGCCGCAGGCGAGGAACAGCAACCCGCAGCGCAATAGTTTACCTGCGCGGCTAAAAAAGGGGGCCTAGCTTACTAGCATAGCCCCCTTTTTTGTATATTAAGTAGAGGAACAACGACATGAGCAACGTTACTGCAGCAATGGTAAAGGAGCTGCGCGAGCGCACCGGCCTGCCGATGATGGAGTGCAAGAAAGCGCTGGTTGAAGCGGCAGGCGATTTAGAGCTGGCAATAGAAAACCTGCGTAAATCCAGCGGCATGAAGGCCGCTAAAAAATCGGGCCGCACGGCCGCCGATGGCGTCGCCGCGATAAAAGTAGGCGACGACAACAGCAAAGCTGTCATGTTGGAAGTCAATAGCGAAACCGATTTCGTCGCCCGTGACGACAATTTTCTGAACTTCGTTGACGCCCTGCTGGAAGCCGCTGTCAACGGTACGGCTGCCACGGTCGAAGAGCTGATGGACGCCGAGCTGGAGTCAAAGCGCGAAGCGCTGGTGCAAAAAATTGGCGAGAACATTTCGGTGCGTCGCCTGCATCGTGCCGCTGCGAATAACGGCGTCGTTGGCAGCTATGTACACGGCAACAAGAAAATTGCCGTTGTGGTTGAATTGCAGGGCGGCGATACCGACCTCGCGCGCGACGTCGCCATGCATGTCGCTGCCATGAATAGCCAGTTCGTAAGCCCGGCAGATGTGGCGCAAGACCTGATCGCGAAAGAGCGCGAAATCTATACTGTGCAAGCACAAGACAGCGGCAAGCCGGCTGAGATTGTAGAAAAAATGGTTGAAGGGCGGGTGCGTAAGTTTTTGGCTGAAGTGAGCTTGACTGAGCAGGCCTTTGTGAAAGATCCCGATGTTAAAGTCGGTCAACTAGTAGAAAAAGCCGGTGCGAAAATACTAAGCTTTGAGCGCTTTGAAGTGGGTGAGGGCATCGAAAAAGAAGAAGTGGATTTTGCCACCGAAGTTGCCGCTCAGTTGAAAAGTGATAGCTAACCCTAAGTAGTTGCGTTAGCAATAGAAAGTAGTCGCGTTACCAATAGAATCCGTACTTATGTCGCAGCCAAACAAAGATCGAAAATACAAACGCATTCTGCTTAAGTTAAGTGGTGAGGCGTTGATGGGCGAGGAGAACTTTGGCATCGACCCGAAGGTTCTTGATCGCATGGCATTGGAAATAGGCCAGCTGGTTGGCATCGGTGTGCAGGTGGGATTGGTCATCGGCGGTGGCAATCTGTTTCGTGGTGCTGCCCTGCAGAAAGCCGGCATGGACCGCGTTACCGGCGATCATATGGGCATGCTGGCCACTGTGATGAATGGCCTGGCGATGCGCGATGCGTTGGAACGGTCTAATATAGCCAGCCGGATTATGTCGGCCATTCCCATGAGCGGCGTGGTTGATCATTATGATCGCCGCCATGCCATGCGCTATCTGGAATCTGGCGATGTGGTGATCTTCAGCGCCGGTACCGGCAATCCTTTTTTCACCACCGATTCCGCCGCCTGCTTGCGCGGCATAGAAATCGAAGCGGAATTGGTGATGAAAGCTACTAAGGTTGACGGCGTGTACTCGGCTGACCCGGTGCAAGAACCGGATGCCATTCGCTACGAGCGCTTAAGCTACGACAGCGTATTGGAGCAAAAACTTGAGGTGATGGACCTCACGGCAATTTGTTTATGCCGCGATCACGATATGCCGGTGCGAGTATTTAAGATGGATAAGGTAGGTGCACTGTTGAGTATTGTGATGGGCGGCCATGAAGGCACCGTCATAGGCAACTGTGGAGAACGATCGTGATTAATGACATATCGAAAGACGCCAAGCAGCGTATGCAAAAAAGCCTGGATGCCCTGTCTGCTGCATTTAACCGCATCCGCACGGGCAGGGCGCACCCTAGCATTCTTGACGGCATTTTCGTCGACTACTACGGTAACGAAACGCCACTGAATCAGGTGGCGAATATCACCGTGGAAGACGCTCGCACCCTGGCGTTATCGCCGTGGGAAAAGCAGTTAGTGCCGGCTATTGAGAAAGCCATTCACAAAGCAGATCTAGGCTTGAATCCGTCCACCAGCGGTAACCTGATTCGCATTCCCATGCCGGCTCTTACTGAAGAGACGCGTAAGGTTTTCATTCGCCAGGCCAAGCAAGAGGCAGAGGGCGCGCGGGTATCGATTCGCAATGTTCGCCGTGATGCAATGGGCGATGTGAAAGATCTGCTCAAGGAGAAGGCGATCGGCGAAGATGAAGAGCGTCGTGCGGAAGACGCCGTTCAGAAGCTGACCGACACCTTCATTGCAGAAGTAGAAAGAGCCCTGGCCGCCAAAGAAGCAGACTTAATAGAAATATAACGCCGGCTTGTCATCTAAATCGGCAAACCGAAAACACGTTATCGAGCAGTTTTGTAAGAGCATTCAGCGCAGAAATTCTGACCCGCTGTCGCGAAGGATGCATCGCCGGGCCACGCTGCTTGGAAGCGGGGCAGAATTTATGTTTTAACAGAGCGAGCATGTCAGATTCAGCCAATCAATCCGCTGCCAAGCTTCACAACATGCCGCGCCATGTTGCCATCATTATGGACGGCAACAACCGCTGGGCCAGGCAGCGTCGCTTACCGGGGCCAGCGGGTCATAAAGCTGGCGTCGAAAAAGTGCGCAACGTACTAGAAGCCTGCGGTGACTACGGCATAGAAGTACTTACCTTATTTGCTTTTAGTAGTGAAAACTGGCAGCGTCCCAAGCTGGAAGTCAGCGCCTTGATGCTGCTGTTTCAAACCTATTTGCAGCAGGAAATCGACAAGCTGATCGACAAGCAAATTCGGCTGCGGGTCATCGGTGACCGGCGACGCTTCAGTGAAAAATTGGTGCGGCTAATTGAAGAAGCGGAACAGAAAACGGCACACCTGCAAGGTCGCACCTTGGTGATAGCCGCCGACTATGGCGGTCAGTGGGATATCACCGAAGCTGCCAAAAAAATAGCCGCCAAGGCCGTCGCCGGCAGCATAGCGCTGGACGCGATCACGCCGGAGCTGGTTGATCAGCACATTAGCCTGCACGATCTGCCCAAGCCCGATCTGTGCATTCGAACGGGTGGCGATCATCGCATCAGTAATTTCCTGTTGTGGCAGTTTGCTTACAGTGAGCTGTATTTTACCGAGAGCTACTGGCCTGATTTCAGCGCCGAGGATTTTGAGGCGGCGTTGCGTGACTTCGCCAGTAGACAGCGTCGTTTTGGGCGCTCAGGCGAGGACAGTCGTGCTTAAGCAACGCGTTATTACCGGTTTATTACTCCTTTTTATCGTCGGCGGCAGCGCCGTAGTCATGCCGGCCATACCTTTTATTATCATGGCTGCCGCTATTATCCTGCTGGCCAGTTGGGAATGGGCAAATTTGAGCGGTTTTGCCACACCTTTCGCCAAACTTGCCTATGTGGCCGGCGTTGCGATTTCACTCGCGTCAGTAGGGCTTTATTGTGGCGTTTTTAGCGAATGGGATGTGGCGCGTACCCAGCGGATGTTGGGCGCGGCATGCGTGTGGTGGGCGGTTGCCCTTCTATGGGTACAGAGTTATCCGGCCAGCGCCAGGCTATGGGGCTCCGCGCCGGTGCGAGCGTTGATGGGAGTTTTGGTGCTGGCACCTACCTGGCTCGGTGTCGCCTATCTGCGTGAAATCGGCTACGGCATCTGGCTGATCATTTACCTGGTGGCCGTGGTAGCTATAGCCGACATCGGCGCATATTTCGTTGGCCGCGCCTTCGGCAAACGTAAATTAGCACCGCGTGTTAGTCCGGGAAAATCCTGGGCGGGTTTCTTCGGTGGCCTGTGCAGCGCATTGTTGCTGGCAGTTGTAGTGGGCTCGTTTCAACCGTGGGCGGCAGTGTCTACCCAAACATTGGCAGTGATCAGTGTGTTGGCAGCACTGGCATCCGTACTGGGCGACTTGGTCGAGAGCATGGTTAAACGACATCGCGGTGTAAAAGACAGCGGCACAGCGTTACCCGGTCACGGTGGCATACTCGACCGGCTCGACAGTTTTACCGCTGCGGCACCCATATTTGCCCTTTGCGCAATACTAACAGACTGGTAATGGCGCGTGTCTGAAGCACTGCAACGTATTGCTATCCTCGGTTCGACCGGTTCTATTGGCGTTAGTACGCTCGATGTTGTACGGCGCCATGGGTCGCGCTGGCAAGTGTTTGCCTTGGCCGCCAATAGCAGCGTGGCAAAACTGTTGCAGCAGTGCGAAGAGTTTACCCCGCGCTATGCCGTGCTGCGCGATGCAGCTGCCGCAGCGGAGCTGCAGCAGAAAATACGCGAATGCGGCTTGCCAACCGAAGTGCTGGCGGGCGAGCAAGGGCTGGTTAGCGTAGCAGCGCACGCCGAGGTAGACGCGGTGATGGCCGCAATTGTTGGCAGTGCAGGTTTGCAGTCGACCCTGGCAGCAGTTCACGCCGGCAAAAAAATTCTATTGGCTAACAAGGAAAGCCTGGTAATGGCAGGGCAGCAGTTCATGCAGGCTGTGCACGATGCCGGTGCCACATTGTTGCCGATTGACAGCGAGCACAACGCCATTTTTCAGTGTATGCCCGGTGCTTATCGCGCGGGGGAATTTCCCGCTGAGGTGCAGCGCATTCTGCTCACGGCTTCCGGTGGGCCTTTTCTGCGTACCCCACTGGCAGAGTTGGAACACGTTAGTGTCAGTCAGGCCGTGGCACACCCAAACTGGCAGATGGGCCAAAAAATTTCGGTTGACTCGGCGACTATGATGAACAAAGGCCTGGAGTTGATCGAAGCCTGCTGGTTGTTCGACGCAAAGCCTGAGGATATCGACATTGTGCTGCACCCACAGAGTGTTATTCACTCGCTGGTGCAATATGTTGACGGCTCGGTACTGGCGCAAATGGGTAATCCGGATATGCGCACTCCTATTGCACATGGGCTCGCCTGGCCTGAGCGTATCGACGCCGGTGTCGAGCCGCTGGATCTCGTTGCCGTTGCGCAATTACAGTTTGAAGCGCCCGACTATGAGCGTTTCCCGTGTCTGGTGTTGGCCAGAGAGGCGGCGCAAGCTGGTGGCGGCAGCCCTGTTATACTCAATGCCGCGAATGAAATCGCCGTGCAGGCGTTTTTGGA